>Ga0209092_10000342_pt1 | contig 44681 bp, 39 predicted proteins | sample FraStrMetagenome_FD_187446 | JGI IMG/M metagenome (GOLD analysis project Ga0209092, IMG submission 187446) | Marine eukaryotic phytoplankton communities from Arctic Ocean - Fram Strait ARC3M Metagenome (SPAdes) (version 2) | ecosystem: Environmental > Aquatic > Marine > Oceanic | place: Fram...
AAGCCTGGACCTGTTTCTTGATCTACAAAAGGTACTTTTTGAAACCCACCTGTCTCAGGGCTGTTGTAGTCCCAGCCGGTGCTGTTTGATACTTCTTGGGTACAAGAAGAAATCGTAAATGCTCCTGCTATTGCAACAGCTAAAAACTTGAAAAATCGCATATTGTATGTTTTCGTTTTCATTGCTTTATTCGTAATAACCTCACTAATACAACGTGTATAGCATATTAAGGTTACAGGTTTATTAAAATGACGGACAAGTAATTGTTCTGAACGTCGTCGGTTTATCTTTACAATTTAAATTGAGTCCCAAAGAGATTTCGTGAGAACCTCCTGAAACACCATTATTTAATTTAGATACTGTTACATCATAACTGTATCCAATTTTAAAATTCCCTGTGTTAATTCCAATAGATAAAATAAATGCATCTCTATTTCTATACCAAGCTCCAACATTGAATACACCGTATTTAACGTAAGTACCAATACTTAATTCTTGAAACCCATTTTGATATTGATAGATCACGTTGGGCATGATAGAGGTAGTGTTGCTGTATTGCGATTTTTCACCCAGTTTAATTTCCGTTCCAACATGTCCCGTAAATCTAATTGGCAATCTAGACTCTCCTTGAATCATAGATTCATCAGGTCTGTTTAGGTGATTGGCAGAAAACCCCACAAAAAAGTTTTTGTTGTAAAGAACCGTTCCTACTGTTGCGTCGAAGAAAAACCTTCCGCTTTCTGGGCCTCTTGGTACATCTCCAGTTTGATATATAAACCCTCTTCTTGGGTCAATCATATCTCCAAACGTTAATTTGTCCCAATCCAAAAACTTATTTGTCATTGCAGCCTTAGCTCCAAAATTAAGCGTCCATTTACGAGATAACTTAAGGTGTTTAGAATAAACTAAACCTAAAGAAGAGGTGTAAATTGTTCCTTGACCTTGCTGATCATGTGTCGCAATTACACCAATACCACTTTTTATTTTTCTTAGATAAGTATCGTAAGAAACACTATAGGTAATATAATTTCCTGATAAGTTGGGCCATTGGTCTCTATAGTTAAGAGCGAATCGTGGACAGCCGTGAGATCCAGCTAGAGCTGGGTTTAAATAGATAGGGTTTGCGTAAAACTGCGTGAACTGCGGGTCTTGTGAAAGTGCAGTTTGAGCAGTTAAGCAAATGATTACCAGTACAAGTATTTCTTTTAGTTTACTCATATGAAACTCGTGTTAAGTCTTTTTACCTTGTAAATGTATAATAACGACATTTGGCCGATAAAGTTACAAATATTACGATTTGAAGTATAATAATCAAAGATTTGTTGCGTTTTTTTGTTTGTTCACTAGAATGATTTGATATTTGCCTTATGAAACTAGAAAAACGGATATTTAATAATAAGATTGCTTGTGTAGTTGTAACTTTCTTTATGTTAACGGGTTACACCCTTTCTCAAGGTGAGGAGGTTGTTGTTATTCAGTGGGGTGAAGACAAGGTTTTTACCCAGGGAAATAATTCAATTACAGCCCCTGTGATCTTAGGACAAGATTTTATTGGGCAAACTCCCTCCTTTTTTTGGTCTAAAAAAGTAGAAAATTCAAATCTATTTACGGTAACTGCAACGTTGTTGTCAACAGTTCCGGCATCTAAAATAGATGAGCCTTATTTGAGTTCAAATTATGTTGAGGTAGATGAATTTAGTGTGGATGTTGCGCTTTCAAATGCCAGGAACGAAGCGTATGTAGTTATGAACCTCATGCCATTTGTTCGTGAGAATGGTGTTTTAAAACGAATAACATCAGTGAAAGTAATGTTTTCAGAAAGTGTTCCTGTTCAACATCAATTTCAAAAAGGATTTGTAGCTAATTCAGTATTGAGGTCAGGTTCTGGAAGTTGGTATAAAATTTCAGTTTCCAGAGATGGTGTTCATAAAATTGATAAAGAATTTTTAGAGGCATGCGGTATAGATGTGGCAAGTGTTTCTCCCGATGACATAAATGTTTTTGGAAATGGAGATGGCAGATTACCAGAGAGTAATTCTACACCTAGAACAGATGATCTGGCTAAAAATGCCATTAAAATAGTTGGTGGAGATGACGGTGTGTTTAACGATGATGATTACATCTTGTTTCATGCTTGGGGTCCTCACAGGTGGCGTGATGAGGGGGTAAAGTTTAACCAGGATAGGAACCCGTATTCAGATGTTTCGTGCTATTTTATTAATGTTAATTCTGGAGATACTCCTTTGCGAATAGATGAAGTGTCAAATTCTAACAATCCGGTTACTCATAATGTTAGCGAGTACGATTACTTCACAGTCTATGAAAAAGACAACACTTCTTTGGTTAATGGAGGGCAGCGTTGGTATGGAGAGTTGTTTGATGAAGATCTTAATCAAAGCTTTGACTTTGGGATACCAGATGTGATACCGTCTGTTCCTGCAGTATTTGAGGTTTCAATTGCATCAAGTTCTAATTCTAGTTTTGGTACTTCTCAAACTTACAGTATAGGAGGAACAACCTTATTTAGTTCTCCACTTCCTACAGGGAGTGATTATGGTAGGAGCGTTAGTTTAATGACTTACAATACACCGTCATCCTTTATGACTTTGGATGTTTTAATAACTCGGAATACACCAGATGCTTTAACTTATTTAGATCGAATTTTATTGAACCTTCGAAGGGGGTTGGTTTTTACAGGTGATCAAATTGAATTTAGGGATTTGAATTCAGTTGGAGCAGGGAATGTTGCGGAATATTCATTGGCTAATTTACCTACTGCTTCTGGTTTTGTGTGGGAGGTTACTGATCGCCATACTCCCTTTGTTGTTCCTGGGGCATTTGTTGGGGGTAATTATGTTTTTCAATCGGATGCAGACTCGTTGCGGAGTTTTGTTGCTTCAGATGGGGTAGATTTTTTAACTCCCTTAAGAGTTGGGGCAGTGAGTTCGCAAAACCTTCATGCGTTGGAGCCCGCAGATTATTTGATTGTAACCAATAAAAACTTTTTGTTTCAGGCAAACCGTTTAGCTGCACTTCACCGTGAAAATGGTTTGATTGTACACGTTGTTACTTCTGAACAGGTTTTTAATGAGTTTAGTTCTGGTATGTTAGATGCTACAGCTATTCGAAGTTTTGCGAAGATGTTTTATGACCGGTCAGTGTTATCTCCAGAGGATAGACCGAAATCTTTGTTGATTTTTGGGGACGGTACATATGACCCTAAAAATAGGGTTCCAAATAACAATAATTTCATGCTGACATATCAGGTGGAGAATTCAGAGAATCACATTGCAGCACTAGTAACAGATGATTATTTTGGAATGCTGGATGATACAGATTCTTTCTTGGCTTCAGATTTATTGGACATTGGGATTGGTAGGTTGTTGATTTCTGATAATACAATGGCGAAACAGCAAGTTGACAAGGTTGAACACTATATGAAAAATGGGTCAAATTTATACACTACATCAACTACAAATTGCGGTTCAGATAATGGTTCTAGTACCTTTGGTGATTGGAGAACACGTTATGTTCAAATTGCAGACGATGAAGAATTTCAGTTTATAGGAGAAGATTGTGAGGTTCAATACGACTCTGTAACAAGTAATTACCCCGCAATGAATTGCGATAAGATATACTTAGATGCATTTCAACAAATTTCAACGGCTGGAGGAGAACGGTATCCTGAAGTAAATAGTGCTATAAATAATCGAATAGATCGCGGGGCTCTAGTGGTGAACTATGTGGGGCATGGAGGAGAGGTTGGTGTTGCTGAAGAGCGGGTCATAACAGTGCCTCAAATTCAAGGTTGGAAAAATATTGATCGAATGCCATTGCTTGTGTCTGCTACCTGTGAATTTACAAAGTATGATGATCCTGATCGAGTGTCTGCGGGTGAGTGGGCTTCGATAAACCCTTATGGGGCTGCAATAGCGCTAATGACAACAACAAGGTCGGTTTATTATTCCGTTAATGAAGCAACCGGTAAAGCATTTTATGCGAATGTGTTTGAGCGTGATGCAGATTTGAAACCAAGGACGTTTGGTGAAATTATTATGCGCACTAAAAATGAAGCAGGTTTTTCAAATAATAAACGAAGTTTTACGCTAATTGGAGATCCGGCGTTACAAATCGCTTTACCAGAAATGAATATTGTTACAGACAGTATTAATGGTTTTGCTGTTGGCGTTGTTACAGATACCTTGAAGGCATTGAGCAAGGTGACAATCAAAGGGCATGTTGAAGATTTTAATGGTGTAAACTTGACGGGGTTTAACGGTGTAATTTCACCCTCTGTTTTTGATAAGCCTAAAATTCAAACAACCTTACAAAATGACCCTGGATCTCCGTTGGTTGATTTTGAAATTCAATCAAATAAACTGTTTTGTGGAAAAGCAAGTGTTGTAAATGGGTTCTTTGAATTTACATTCATTGTCCCAAAAGATATCAATTACGCAATTGGTCATGGTAAACTAAGTTATTATGCAGATAATGGCGTTACAGATGCTATTGGGTTTGAGAAAGATGTTTATGTTGGAGGTGTTGATGAAAATGGTATCGATGATACGCAGGGGCCTCAAATTGAGATATATTTAAACGATGAAAGTTTTGTCGATGGTGGGATTACAGATGAGAGTCCCTTGTTAATTGCAACGCTTTTTGATGAAAATGGAATTAATGCTGTTGGTAATGGAGTTGGTCATGACTTAATTGCAGTTTTGGATGGTGAAACGGCTAATCCAATTGTTTTAAATGATTACTATTCAGCAGAGCTGGATGATTATCAGTCTGGGGAAATTCGATATAACTTTAATGCCCTTGAGCAGGGCGAGCATACTCTAAGTGTCAAAGTTTGGGATGTAAATAATAATTCATCTGAATTAATGATTCGTTTTGTTGTTCAAGAAAAGCAAGAAATGCATTTGTCACATGTCTTAAACTATCCAAATCCATTTACAACGTCTACGGAGTTTTATTTTGAGCATAATCAAGTGTGTAGTCAATTGGAAGCTCAGGTTCAAGTTTTTACCGTATCAGGAAAGCTCGTTAAAACAATTAATAAATACGTTCATACAGAAGGGTTTCGTTCAGAAGGGATTGCTTGGGATGGAAGAGATGATTTTGGTGATCAATTAGCAAAAGGAGTTTACATTTATCGCTTGAAAGTTCAGACGCCTGAGGGCGAGAAGGATGAAAAGTTAGAAAAATTAGTTATTTTGAAATGATAACACAATAAACGCTCTACGTTTACGTATATTTGCAAGGATAAAACTCAGAAAAAAAACAACATGATTAAATACATTGCATTAACAACATTTACTTTGGTTTCATTGATCTCTTTAGCTCAACCAACTGGAGGGAGTGGAGTTACAAATGACGATTTACAATTGAACACGATAACTACTGCACTACCATTTTTATCAATTACACCAGACTCTAGGGCTGGAGCAATGGGAGATGCTGGTACAGCGTTGAGTGCATCATCATCTTCGTTGTATTGGAATACTTCAATGTTAAATTTTGCGGAGCAAAAGTCAGAAATAAGTGTCTCGTATACACCTTGGTTAAGGCAGTTGACAAATGATATTCACCTTTCTTATGTGTCAGGGTATTACAAGTTAAACGACAGGCATTCTGTTGGGGGTTCCCTCAGGTATTTTAGCTTAGGTGAAATTACATTTACATCTGAATCGGGTGATGTTATTCGCGATGATAAGCCAGCTGAATTTGAATTTGTGGGTGGTTACGCCTTTAAAACATCAGCTAGAACAAGTGTCGGTTTGAATGGTAAGTTTGCCTATTCGAATTTAACAGGAGGTTTGCCTGTTGCAGGTGTGACAACCAAGGCTGGAATAGCTGGAGCTGCTGATATTTCATTTACGTTTTTAGACGATGATTCTCGAATTGGTAACTTAAAGGGAGAGTATACATTTGCTACTACAATTAATAATATTGGTAATAAGGTTAAGTATACAGATGTAGGTTCGGCAAGCCCTGGAGACTTTCTCCCAATGAACTTAAAAATTGGAAATGCTTATAAGGCAAAGTTGGATAAGTACAATTCTTTAACGGTTTCGTTTGATGTTCAAAAATTATTGGTCCCTTCTCCAGCAACTTACGGAGAGGTTGGAGGTGAAACAGTTCTTTTGTCTGGAATGTCTAATGATGTTGGTGTTATTTCTGGTATGTTACAGTCGTTTTATGATGCGCCAGGAAGGTTAGCTACAGATGAAGCGGGAGACTATATTCAGAATGCGGACGGTTCGTATGAAGTTGTTCGTGGAACAAGGTTAAAAGAAGAATTGTCTGAAATTAATTTAGCGTTAGGTTTAGAGTATTGGTATAACGATATTCTTGCAGTACGTACAGGGTTTTTTTATGAAGATCGAAATAAAGGATCTAGGCAATACCTTAATTTAGGGGTAGGGTTTAAGTACAATAAGTTTGGCGTTGATATTTCTTATTTAGCAGCATTAAAACGCTCTAACCCTTTGGCAAATACAGTGCGTTTTACACTGAGAATGGCCTTGGGTGATTCTAAGCCTAATTTATCTCAATCTGCACCATAAATGAATCTTAGAATAGGGTACGGAATTGATGTACATCGTCTGGCGCCTTCAACCCCGTTGTTTGTTGGTGGGGTTGAAATTGAATCAGAGTTAGGTGCGGTTGGTCATTCTGATGCTGATGTTTTATTGCATGCAATTTGTGATGCCTTGTTAGGGGCAGCTAACTTGCGAGATATAGGTTACCATTTTTCAGATACGGACCCTAAATTCAAGGGAATTGATAGTAAGATATTATTGGGAGAAGTTGTTGAGCTGGTAAAGACGAAAGGGTATTATGTCGTGAATGTAGATTGTACCATTGTTCTTGAAAAACCAAAATTGAATCCAAAAATCCCGTTAATGCAGTCAACAATAGCTAAAATATTAAAGGTAGATGTTGATGCCGTTTCTCTAAAGGCTACTACACATGAAAAGGTTGATTCTTTTGGTCGGTCAGAAGCTATTAAAGCGTATGCTGCTTGTTTACTGAATAAGTAGATTCCTCTTTTATCCCGTTGTTCTTCGATAGATATATTTATATTTGTATATCAAAATAAAAAAATGAAAGTATCTCAAGACTATAGAACAAAAGAAGCCTTATTAGAACTGTATAATAAACCTTTGTTAGAATTGGTTTTTGAAGCGGCCACTGTTCACCGTTTACACCATGATCCACGAGAGGTTCAGATGTCATCCTTACTGAGTATAAAAACGGGAGGATGCGCAGAAGATTGTGGTTATTGTCCACAGGCAGCAAGGTATCATACAGATGTAGATGCTCAGAAAATAATGACTGTTGAATCGGTTCTTGAGCAAGCTCGAAATGCAAAAGAGAATGGTTCTTCAAGACTGTGTATGGGCGCTGCTTGGAGAGAGGTTAGAGATAACAAAGATTTTGACAGCGTGATTGAAATGGTTCAAGGAGTTAATGACTTGGATATGGAGGTTTGTTGTACGTTGGGTATGATGAATGAGGACCAGGCTGTGCGTTTAAAAAATGCAGGTTTATTTGCGTATAATCACAATTTAGATACCTCAAAAGATTATTACGATGATGTAATTTCAACCCGGGAGTATGAAGACCGTTTAAATACAATTGACAATGCGCGTAAAGCAGGTATTTCTGTGTGTTCAGGTGGTATTATAGGAATGGGAGAAGCAGTAGAAGATCGTGTTGGTCTTTTGATGAGCTATATGGAGATGGATACTCCGCCTGAATCGATTCCTATAAACGCTTTGGTTGCTGTTGAAGGGACTCCTATGGAAGATCAGAAGCCAATTGAGCAGTGGGAGATGATTCGTATGGTAGCAACCACGCGTATTGCATTTCCTCAGTCAGTAGTTCGTTTGTCTGCTGGTAGAACTAAAATGTCGATGGAGGGTCAAGCGCTCTGTTTTATGGCTGGAGCAAGTTCAATTTTTGCTGGAGATAAATTGTTGACAACACCAAATCCTGAATACAATGAGGATATGGAGATGTTTAAAATATTAGGATTAACGCCTAAGGCAGCATTTTCTGACGGAGATAAGCCAGAAACAAAGCCAGATGAAATTCTTGATGCTAGAAAAGCAAAGGAGGCTGCTCGCGCATTGGAGTTGAAGGCTGCTCGTGCTAAGGTTGAGGGTTTTGAGCCAAGAAAAGTAACTACGGTTGGTAGTCTGTAATGGATTATAAACTTACAGCTAAATTAACGAATAGAATTAAGGAGGGGACATTACGTTCCCTTTCTCTTTTTGATGGGTTTAAAGATTTTTTTTCAAACGATTATTTGGGTTTTTCTAAAGATGCTTCTGATGTTTTTTTTGAAGGGCGAGGTGCTACCGGGTCTCGATTAATTTCGGGGAACTCTAAAGAGGCTGTTGATGCAGAGAAGAAGTTAGCTTCTTTTTTTAGTAGTGAGGCAGCGTTGATGTTTAATTCTGGTTATGATGCGAACGTTGGATTCTTTTCGAGTATCCCTCAGCGTGGAGATACAATCATTTACGATGAGTTGATCCATGCAAGTTCACGTGACGGTATCCGAATGTGTTTTGCAAATGCGTATGCGTTTAAACACAACAGTATTACTGATCTAAGAATGCGTTTAGAAAAGGTTCAAGGGGCTGTTTATGTTGCGATAGAAGGACTTTATTCGATGGATGGAGATATTCCACCTTTAAAAGATATTATTGATCTGTGTGAAGAATATGACGCTTATTTAATTGTAGATGAAGCACATTCAGTAGGGGTTTACGGAGAAAGTGGAAAAGGGCTTGTTTCTGCTTTAGGTTTTGAAAACAGGGTATTTGCTCGATTGGTAACTTTTGGTAAGGCTTATGGCTCGCATGGAGCTGTTGTCTTGGGGTGCCAACAATTGATTGATTATCTCGTTAATTTTTCAAGGTCATTTATTTATACAACGGCTCTGCCTCCTTGTGTTTTTAGTTTGAATGCGACTCGAGCTACTTGTTCTTCTGTGGTGGAAAGGCAAGGTGACTTACAGTCAGTGTTAGCTCAATTCAGGTCATTGTTTGTGCATGAAGGTTTGTTGTCAGAAGTAAACTCACCAATTCAAGTTTTACAGATAGGTTCTGTTGAGGGGGTTCGGCTTGTCGCTGAAAAGCTTCAGGGTAAATCGATCGCAGTTAAACCAATATATTCGCCTACAGTGGCAGAAGGAAAAGAGCGAATTCGATTTTGTTTCCATGCGTTTAACACGAAATCTGAAGTTGATTTTTTGATAGGTGTTTTAACAGAGGTCTGTTAGTTTGGGGCTGAAGTAATGTTATTTGAAATAAAAAAAGCCGCTTATTAAAGCGGCTTTTTTTTATTGTTATATGTGCCGTCCTGAAATAGCGTTACACAAAAAAAGAGTGTAATGAATAAAAATGGAAAAACAGATTACGTAAAACGCAGTCAGAAAGATTACTCCTTGTCCTTAAAATTACAAGTTGTAAGTGAGGTTGAGCGAGGAGAACTCTCAACAACAGGAGCAGTTCGCAGGTATGGAATACAGGCTCGTTCAACGGTTGTGAGTTGGCTTAGAAAATATGGTAACTTTGATTGGGAAAATCAAACACCTTCAAATATGCCCAAAACACCACAACAGAAATTATTGGAGTTGGAGCAAAAAGTGCGTTTACTCGAAAAGCAGAAAAAGCATTTAGAAAAACAAGTTGAGAAAGCGGATAAGAAGTCTATCATTTTTGACATGATCATTGACATGGCAGAAAAAGAGTATAATATTCCTATCCGAAAAAACTCCTCACCCGAGCAATCGACACTTTCAAAGAAGAACAGCAAGAAAGCTTAACGGCTACCTGCAGATTACTCGGGGTAAGTAGACAGGTTTATTATCGATCCCTTCGTTCAAGGTACAAAGGAAAACATACGGCTCAGCGTGTGGTTGAATTAGTGAGTGAGGTTCGCGTCCAAATGCCACGTATCGGAACGCGCAAGCTGTATCATATCCTTCAAGAAGAGTTGAAGGAACTGGGAGTTGGCAGGGATAAATTATTTTCAATTTTAAAAGCAAATCACATGCAAATCATTCCTAAACGATCCTATTATATTACGACTGACTCTCATCATCGGTTCCGTAAACATAAAAACATAGTTGCTGAACTTCCCATCGTTCGACCAGAGCAAGTATGGGTATCAGATATAACCTATATCGGTAATCGAACCAACCCAATATATCTAGCGTTGGTTACAGATGCTTACTCGAAAAAAAATGTAGGATATGACGTATCAAAGAGCCTTTGTTCAATAGGCTCAGTCAGGGCTTTATCAATGGCTGTTAAATCCAGGTCTTACAAAAAGGAAAATCTTATCCATCACTCAGATAGAGGGTTTCAATATTGCAGTGATGAATATCAAAAAGTTTTAAGCGAAAAGAAAATCAAATGCAGTATGACTGAATCCTATGACCCTTACGCAAATGCAGTAGCAGAAAGAGTAAACGGAATCTTAAAGCAAGAATTTCTAGGTTATGATAAAAATCTACCAATCGGCATTATGAAGGAACTGGTCAAAGATAGTATCAGGATCTACAACAACTTCAGACCTCACTATTCTTGCAATATGTTAACTCCTGTAAAAATGCATAAACAACGAAGTATTAAAGTAAAAACATACAAAAACCAAAACAGCGTTGAGAACGTTCTCAACGCTGTTTAATAAATTAAGTATCTTGGTCTAAATCCTGTAACGGTTATTTAGGACGAGACAATAGTGAATTGTTTAGCTTTTGCTATCAACTTCTACGGTTGCCATTTCTTCAGATTGGTATTCACCGGCATCTAATTTATTTTTAACCGTTACGAATGTTTCAATCGTATAGTTTACATCTTCTAATGTATGAACTGCAGTTGGAATTAACCTTAACATGATTACATCCTTAGGTACAACTGGGTAAATTACAATCGAGCAAAAAATGTTGTAGTTTTCTCTTAAGTCAAACGTTAGGTTAGTCGCTTCTGCTAAATTTCCTTTTAAGAAAACAGGTGTAACACAAGAGTTTGTTACTCCAATGTCAAAGCCAGAATCAACTAGTCCTGTTTGAAGTGAAGATGCGATTTTCCATAAGTTTTCTTTATGTTGAGGTTGATCTCTTAGTAATTCAAGACGCTTTCTAGCTCCAACAACAAGTGGCATTGGCAATGACTTTGCAAATACTTGAGACCTCATGTTGTAACGTAAAAATTCAACAATATGCTCTTCTGCACAAATGAACGCACCGATAGAGGCCATTGATTTTGCAAATGTTCCAAATAAAATGTCAATTTCGTCATGAACACCTTGGCCTTCTCCAGCACCTTGGCCTTTTTCACCTACAGTACCAAAACCATGTGCGTCATCAACGAATAGTCTGAAGTCGTATTTACCTGATTTTCTGAATTCAACAAGCTCTTTTAATTTACCTTGGTCACCAGCCATTCCAAAAACACCTTCAGTAATAACAAGTATTCCTCCGTTTGTGTTTTCTACAATTTTTGTAGCGCGTAACATTTGCTTGTCAAAGCTTTCCATGTCATTGTGCTTAAAAACGAAACGTTTCCCAGCGTGAAGTCGCATACCATCTAAGATACATGCGTGTGATTCACTGTCGTAAACAATTACATCGTTTCGGTCAACAATGGAGTCAATTGCTGAAACCATTCCTTGGTATCCGAAGTTCAATAGAATTGTATCTTCTTTATCCATGAACTCAGAGATTTCGCTCTCTAATGCTTCGTGCATACCTGTTTGTCCGGTCATCATTCGAGAACCCATAGGGTATGCTAACCCCCATTCAGCAGAAGCGTCAGCATCAGCTTTTCTAACTTCAGGGTGATTTGCTAACCCAAGGTAGTTGTTTACCGACCATACCAAGCATTCTTTTCCACGGAAAATCATTTTGTTTCCAATTTCACCTTCCAACTTAGGGAATGTGAAGTATCCATGAACTCCTTTAGAATACTGGCCTAAAGGCCCTCTGTTTTTTTTAATCTTTTCAAATATGTCTATTGCCATCTAAGTTTTTTTTATCAATTCACGGTAAAATTTAACGTGAATAAGTTGTTCCTTAATTGCGCTTCAAAAGTAGTCTATTTTGATGGTAAAATGGACGGTTTCGTTAAATTTTTTAACAAAAAAATGTTGAAATGTGACTGAGTATTCTTGTTCTATAGGCAGGTGGTAATATCATTGAAGTATGAGTAGACTCGAGTTTAAGTTTGATTTACTTTTTTTAAGAGATTTCTTCATAAAATTGTTTGCTTTACATCTTCCTATTATCTTTGTTTAAAAATCGAATAGATGGCGTTAAAATGTGGAATCGTAGGATTACCAAATGTAGGGAAATCAACCTTATTCAATTGTCTTTCAAATGCAAAGGCTCAATCGGCTAATTATCCATTTTGTACAATTGAACCAAATGTAGGCACAATAGCAGTTCCAGATCCACGATTGGAGAAATTGGAAGAGCTGGTTAATCCCCAGCGTGTACTTCCAACAACAATGGAAATTGTTGATATTGCTGGTCTTGTAAAAGGAGCTTCGAAAGGAGAGGGTTTAGGAAATCAATTCCTAGCAAATATTCGTGAAACAGATGCGATTATACACGTTGTTAGATGTTTTGATGATGGAAATATTATTCATGTTGATGGTTCTATTGATCCGGTTAGAGATAAAGAGGTTATTGATGTCGAACTTCAATTGAAAGATTTAGAAAGTATTGAAAAACGAATTAATTCGTTGGCACGTACAGTGAAGTCAGGAGATAAAGATGCAGTAAAAGAACATGGTTTAGCTATTCAGATTTTGACTGTTCTAGAGTCTGGAAAGTCTGTTCGATCACTTAAGTTTGATGAGTTAGAGCAGGAGATCGTGAATCAAATGCAGTTGATTACAGCAAAACCTGTATTGTACCTGTGTAACGTAGATGAGGCTTCTGTGAAAAATGGAAATGCTTATGTTGAAGCGTTGAAGGCTTCAGTTTCTGCCGAAAATGCAGAGGTACTGACTATTGGTGCTGCAATTGAGGCTGATATCATGGAGTTAGATACTTATGAGGAGCGTCATATGTTTTTGGATGAACTTGGCTTGGAAGAACCGGGTGTAAACCGTTTAATTCGTTCGGCATATAGGTTGTTGAATCTTGAAACTTATTTTACTGCAGGAGAAAAAGAAGTTCGAGCTTGGACAATTAAAAAAGGAATGACAGCGCCACAGGCTGCAGGTGTAATACACACAGATTTTGAAAAAGGATTTATTCGTGCTGAGGTAATTAAGTATGTTGATTTTGTAGAATTTGGCAGTGAATCTGCAGTAAAGGATGCAGGTAAATTTAGAGTAGAAGGAAAAGAATACCTTGTGGAAGACGGGGATGTTATGCATTTCAGATTCAACGTATAAGTAAATAGTTAAAAATTAGAGTAAAAACGATAATTGATGAGTATCAAAGCAAATAATCCAGCGTATAAATCATGGGTAGAAGTACCTTCAGATTCAGATTTCCCAATTCAAAACATTCCATTTGGAATCATCTCAACAGGAGATGATTCTCCTAGAGTTGCTACACGAATAGGGGATACAGTTATTGATTTAAAAGTCATCTTTGAATTTGGGTATTTGGAAGGGTTAGGTTTTAACGTAGAGGACTTTGCTTCCGCTACCTTAAATAAGATGATGCGCCATGGTAAAGAGGGTACGCGTATACTCAGAGATCGTATTTCAGTCTTGTTTCAAGAATCGAATGATGAATTGAAAAACAACAAAAGTCACTTAGAAAAACTATTGTTAGACATTGATGATGTTGAATTATTGATGCCTATCTCAATCGGAGATTATACCGATTTTTATTCAAGTGAACAGCACGCGTTTAACGTTGGCTGCCTTTTTAGAGATCCAAACAACGCTTTGCTCCCAAATTGGAAGCATATTCCAGTTGGTTATCATGGTAGAGCAAGTTCAATTATAGCTTCAGGTATTGATTTTCATAGGCCTAAAGGGCAAAAGAAACCGCCAACAGCAGAAATTCCTGTTTTTGGAGAAAGTAGTTTGCTTGACTTTGAGTTAGAGACTGCTTTTTTTACGTATGAAGGAAAACCGTTAGGAGATCATATCACAACAGAGGAAGCGGATGAGTATATTTTTGGAATGGCTTTGTTAAATGATTGGAGCGCACGTGATATTCAAGGTTGGGAATATGTACCCTTAGGTCCTTTTTTAGGAAAAAACTTTGCGTCACATATTTCTTGTTGGATTGTTACTTTAGATGCCCTTGAGCCATTTAGAGTTTCAGGTCCAAATCAAGACCCAGTGGTTTTACCATATTTAGAATACACAGGAGATAAACACATTGATATTAACCTTGAGGTACTCATAAAGCCAGAAGATGGTCAAGAAAACAGTGTAGCAAAATCAAATTACAAGCATATGTATTGGAATATGAATCAGCAGTTGGCACATCACACAGTCAATGGTTGTAATATGCGCTTAGGAGATTGTTACGGTTCGGGAACCATTTCAGGTCCTCAAGAGGGCCAATTCGGTTCAATGTTAGAGATTTCATGGAAAGGAACTAAGCCTTTTAAAATGAATGACGGAACAGAACGCAAGTTCATTAATGATAATGATACTGTTATTATGAGAGGGTTTTCTGAGAAGAATGGTGTTCGAATAGGATTTGGAGAAGTAAAGGCGAAAGTTTTACCAACAAAGTAGGGTATGAGTGAGTTACCTGCTGAAATCGATTTAGATAGAGAACGGAAAGAGATCTTAAATGCGTTCAGGGGGTTACTGCGTTCACATAAAGATAGAAGTAAAGAAGATACAAGGAGAATACGTAAGGCTTTCGATGTCGCTTTAGATGCGCATAAAGAAATGCGAAGAAAATCAGGCGAACCTTACATTTATCATCCTATTGCTGTAGCGAGAATCTGCGCCGAAGAAATGGGGTTAGGTACTACGGCTATTGTGTGTGCACTATTGCATGATACGGTCGAGGATACACATATAACATTAGATGATATTGAGGATTTATTTGGGTCAAAAAATCGATTAATAATTGATGGTTTAACTAAAATTCCAGAAGTATTTGACCAGAATGCATCTATTCAGGCAGAGAATTTCCGTAAAATGATTTTAACCATATCGGATGACATTCGAGTGGTTTTAATTAAGCTGGCTGACAGGCTACATAATATGCGGACATTAGGGAGTATGCGGTATGATAAGCAAGTGAAAATTGCTTCAGAAACCAAGTTTTTATATGCACCGCTAGCCCATCGATTAGGTTTGTATTCGGTTAAGAGTGAGTTGGAAGATTTGGCCTTTAGGCATACGGAATCAAAAGTGTACACTGAAATTCAAGATAAACTGAGTTCTTCACAAGATGCACGTAAACGTTTTATCAGAAAGTTTACACAACCTATTCGTGAAGCTCTATTGCGTGAGGGGTACAATTTTAAAATAAAAGTACGGACAAAATCCATTTCCTCGATTTGGAGAAAAATGCAAAAGAAAGGCATTCCTTTTGAAGAAGTTTATGACATTTTCGCGATTCGAATTATATTAGACACCCCTGTTGAGCTAGAAAAATCAGATAGTTGGAGGATATACAGTATTGTTACCGATTTTTATCAGCCTAGCCCAGATCGTTTGCGCGATTGGATTTCAACTCCTCGGGCAAACGGATATGAATCGTTACACATAACGGTAATGTCACCTATAGGTAAGTGGATTGAGGTTCAGATTCGTTCTAAGCGAATGGATGAAATTGCTGAGAAGGGAATTGCAGCGCATTATCGTTATAAAGAGTCTAAGACAACTGAATCTAAATTTGATCGATGGGTTTCTGAAATCAGAGATTTATTAGAAAATCCAGACTTAAATGCCATGGATTTTATTGATGAATTCAAGTTGAATTTGTTTAGAGATGAAATATATGTTTTTACCCCAAAGGGAGAGCTTCGGGTCTTACCTAATAAGGCAACAATACTCGATTTTGCATATGACATTCACACTGATATTGGTGGTAGCTGTATAGGAGCAAAGGTCAATAACCGATTGGTTCCGTTGAGTTACCAGTTGGATAATGGCGATCAGGTTGAAATCATTACTTCAAGCAAGCAAAAGCCGAATGAAGAGTGGATTCGATTTGTCATAACTGCGCGTGCAAAGCAAAAAATTAAATCGTCATTGAAAGATGCCAGGAAGGTTATTGCAATGGACGGTAGAGAGATTTTAGAACGTAAATTTAAGCAGCACAATATTCGTTACTCATCAGAGAATTTATCTGTTCTAGAACGCTTTTATAAAATGCCAAATGCTACTGAATTGTATTTCATGATAGCTAAAGGTAAAATCGACCTGTCCAAACTTAGGGAGGTTGAGAATAAAAATGGGGTGCTTCACATTGAGAAGCGAACTGTTAGAAAAACGCGTAAAAATACAGATGTATATACCAAGGTAGACACAAAAAAAGACACCATTCTTATTGGTGATGACTATAAAAATATTGATTATAATTTAGCCATTTGTTGTAACCCAATTCCTGGTGATAGTGTGTTTGGTTTTACGACAATTAATGACGGCATAAAAATACACCGGCATACATGCCCAAATGCAGAGCATTTACAATCTAAAATGGCTTATCGCTGTATTAAAGCAACGTGGAAAAACACCCGTTTGAGCGAGCGACTGGCTGATATTACCATTCATGGTATTGATAGCTTAGGTATGGTCAATCGACTAACTGAAATCCTTTCAAATGAACACAATGTCAACATGAAATCTATTTCCTTTGATACGAATGATGGGATCTTTGAAGGGAAAATGAAAGTTTTGGTATTTGATACAGAGCACTTAGATCAGCTGATGTATAAGTTTGAGCAAGTTGAGGGTGTTCAGCGTGTAGAACGTAAGCCTTAAGGATTAGTCTTCAAGTAGTGCTTCTTTTGACTTTGGTCGAAGGGCTTGTTTCCAGGAAAAATTTTGAATGAATTGCTCTTTTTCTCTAATTTTTTCCATGGGGTAGAATATGCCGTCAGGTTCTTGAATGTAGTTGATGCCTATAATTTGATTGCTGTCGATATCAATACGTAGGTCGCTAGCATATAGTCGATTCATGCCAACACGTTTTTTTGTCAGTGTTGAGTCTGTTTCTTCTGTTTCTTCAGGGTAGAATAGAGTGACAGCATTTCCACTAACACGAGCTTGATAAAGTTCATTGTCTTTGAATTTAGCTACAATAGTTTTTCCAGCAATTTGATTGTAGTATAATTCAGCTTCAATTTCCATTAAAATTGATGCAGAATTGTAGATGTTTACATTTTGTATTAGCGTGTCTGTTATATGCATGTCAATAAAAGAGCCTTTTAGTTCGGCGCTGTTTGACCAAACAACAGGGTTGGAGTGGAGTTCAATTAAATTAGATTCTGAATTGTAAACAATGCTATCAGCTATACACTGTGTTTTTGTGGAGTAAATTTTTGCATGGCTGTAAGCTTTCATTACATCTGTGCTATCAAGTTTCGTAGAGAAAAGGGTGTCAGCATGAATGTATAAGGTATCATTGGTCATTATTTTTGTTGCAAGAGCATGCCCTGTTAAGAAGGAGTAATTTAAACTGTCTGAGTTGTATGCATAATCACCATTAAATGTAATGTCTTGCGTTGAGTCACGGTAATAAACATTTCCTATTCCAATAGAAATTCCTTTTTCTGGGTTATAGATTAATGTGTCTCCTGAAATGTAGTCTGTCTCTCGAGATATGTAGGCGTTTTGTTGAAGGGATCCTTTTTTAGTATTTGTATTGTACCAACCTGATTCGCAATACATGGTTGCGTTTTCTGTTTTAATATGGGTTTCACCATAGAATAAGGTCTTTTTTTGAGCATATAGGTATTGAAGTGTATCGGTCTGGATTAGAAGGTCGTTGCCTTTATAATTAACATTTTTACTGAAGAAGAAGTTTTTCGATTTTGGATGAAAGTACCCTATACGACTTGTGAGAATTTCTTGGGTCAAAACATTTATGACTGTACCTCCGTATTGATAGGAAGCTTGACTGTTTTTAGTGTCGTATTCTAATGTGTCAGTTGTTAGTTTATATTCGTTGTCAATGACACGAACATTCCCCCAAAGTTTTGACTTTTGATGTTCCCCATCAAAATACAGTGAGTCACAGTAAAGGTTGAGCGTGTCTTGTTTGTTTATATGAACCTTCCCATACGCTCTCACTGTTTTTAACTGCTCAGAGTAGTGGGCTGAATCGCAATACATAACATTACCTTGATAAACAAAGTTAACGTTACCGATTAAACGATGGATATTAGTGGCTTCATCATATTCTAAACTTTCAGAACCAGGAAGCAGTTCCAAGATGTTTTCTTGAGAGGCGGCTTGGTTTGAAACCAAAAAAAGTGCGCTAATGAGTAGTGCACTTTTGAATGTATTTAAATATACGATCAAGTTAGTACGTTTTATACTAATGTTTGTTATCTAGTGTTTGAGTTCTATCTGGTCCAACAGAAACAATTGTAATTGGTACCTCCAATTTTTGTTCCAAATATGAAACATACGATTTTAATTCTACTGGAGCATCATCAAATGATGTTAGTTTTGTTGTGTCACAGTTCCACCCTTTAATGTCTTCGTAAACAGGGGTTACTTCCATGTCGGTAACATCATAAGGGAAGTGATCATAGCGTTCACCGTCAATCATGTAATGTGTACAGACGCGAATGGACTCAAAGTTATCTAATACATCTGCTTTCATCATAGAAAGTTCAGAAGCACCGTTGATCATTATTGCGTATTTCAATGCTGGAATATCAACCCACCCACATCTTCTAGGGCGACCAGTTGTAGCACCAAATTCAAATCCTTCTTTTCGAATTTTTTCACCAACAGCATCTTCAAGTTCGGTAGGGAATGGTCCACTACCAACACGTGTACAGTAAGCTTTAAATATACCTATAACATTGCCAATACGCGTAGGGGCAACTCCCAATCCAGTACAAGTTCCTGCTGTTACAGTGTTTGAAGAAGTTACAAATGGGTACGTTCCAAAATCAATGTCTAACATTGTTCCTTGAGCACCTTCGGCTAAAATGCTCTTTCCAGCTTTAATTGCTTCATTGATGTAGTGTTCGCTATCAACTGCAGTAAGTTCTCTTAGTCGTTCAATTGAATCCATCCAAGCTCCTTCTGTTTCAGATAGGTCGTATTTAAAGTCAGGATAACGTTCTAGCATTGACTTGTGTTTTTCGACAAGTGCATTGTACTTAGCTTTAAAGTTTGGAGAGTAGATGTCACCGACTCTTAAACCATTACGTCCTGTCTTGTCCATGTATGTTGGGCCAATTCCTTTTAATGTAGAACCTATTTTATCCTTTCCTTTAGAGGCTTCTGATGCTGCATCTAATAGCCTGTGAGAAGGGAGTATTAAATGTGCTTTTTTAGAAATGACAAGGCGTGCCTTATAGTCAATGTTAAAAGGCTCCAGTTTATCTAATTCGGCTTGAAAAATAACAGGGTCAATAACCACTCCGTTTCCGACAAGGTTCATTACACCATCTCTAAAAATTCCAGATGGAATTGTATGAAGAACATGTTTTATTCCTTCGAATTCTAGTGTGTGACCGGCATTTGGTCCACCTTGAAAGCGTGCAATTATATCGTATTTAGGTGTGAGGACATCTACAATTTTACCTTTTCCTTCGTCTCCCCATTGTAAGCCTAATAGTACGTCTAGTTTCATTTACTTTATTTAAAGTGATTTATAGCCTCTGTTTGATCTGAATAGATCGTATATATTTCGTCAAGTTTAGATATTTTAAATATCTTCTCAACATTTCCTTTAACGTTACATAGCACTAACTCTCCTCCCATGATACGCGCTTTTGTAAGTGTTCTCATGAAAAACCCAATTCCTATAGAGTTGGTGTGTGTTAATTCATTCAAATTAAAAACAATTCGAAAATAGTTTTGATTCAGGTGGTTGAACACTTCTTTTTCAAAGTCTTCGCTGTCTAGTTCTGAGGTGATTTTACCTTTTACAGTATAAATAATTACAGGATCCTGAATATCTATGTCAAATTGTATATTCAAATTAGCTTTTTTTTCTTTTAACACCATAAAAATAAAGTGAATGGTGCTGAATTTCTATATCAAAAATTTCTTCGATGGTTGCTTTGATGTTCTGTATACGAGGATCACAAAATTCTAGTAGTTCACCTGTATCTGTCAATACAATATGATCGTGTTGTGTTGACCCGTGTGACTTTTCAAATTGCGCAATGTTCTTTCCAAATTGGTGCTTCCGAACCAAATTACATGCCAAGAGCAATTCTATGGTGTTGTAAAGTGTAGCACGAGAAACACGGTAGTTCTGGTTTTTCATTTCTACATATAAAGATTCAATGTCAAAATGCCCCTTGTAATTATAAATCTCTGCTAATATGGCAAATCTTTCGGGTGTTTTTCTATGACCATTTTGCTCAAGGTAAGCTGAGAAAATGTTTTTGACCTTAGTATGTAACTCTTCTTGAATCATTGAAATTCAGTAAACAGCAAAATTAAAGATTAATCTAAATTAAAACAAGGTTAATTGTACGTAAAAGAGTGAGTTTTCAACAACTTGTTTACAATTGAAAATGCTTCAAAATTTTTCAGGTTGGTTTAGCTTAATTGTTTTTCAATACAATCAATCAACGAGTGAATGACTTTAATGTGTATTTCTTGTGCGCGATCTGCGTATTTTGAGTAAGGAGCTCTAATTTCAACATCACATAGTTCTGCCATTTCTCCGCCAGTTTTTCCTGTAAGACCAACTATTTTAATCCCTTTTGCTTTTGCAGCGTGAATGGCATTGATTACATTTTTAGAGTTCCCTGAAGTAGAGATTGCAAGGAGTATGTCATTTGCTTGACCAACGCTTTCAATGTACCTTGAAAAAATAAAATCAAACCCGTAATCATTTCCAACACATGTGATGTGACTAGGGTCTGAAATAGAAACAGCAGCAATTGAAGGTCGATTGTCTCGGTAACGTCCTGTTAATTCTTCTGCAAAATGCATTGCGTCACACATTGATCCTCCGTTTCCACAACTAATTATCTTACCCCCGTTTTTCAACCCGGAAGCCATTATTAGAGCTGATTTAGCTATCTTTTCAACATTTTCTGTAGTGTTGAATTTTTGTAAAACTTCTAATGATTCTGAAAATTGGTCTGCTATTTGTGTTTCAATCATCGCCTTTGGATTTTTTCAAAAATAAATAAATTAAATAGAGGTAGCACAAATTAAATCAAACTTGCTATCTTTGAAATCGAGCATTTGCTCACAAAAAATCAATTTAATATGAAAAAAAGTATATTAACCTTAGCTGTAATTTTTATCGGACTGTCTTCTTTTGGACAGAGTAAATGTTTTAGTCGATTACAGAAAGCCTTTGATGATCGAGGGTCTTACACTGTTTCTGATGATATGCACCGAAATGTAATTCTTAGTTTCTTTCAGGATGGAGGTGATTCTTATTGTATTGCTGGAAAGGTAAGGGTAGAAAACGGGTTAATTGTATCGATTTTTTTGCAATATGATGATAATACGTATGAAATGATGGAAAAGAATTTTTATAATTCTAAAAAGACTCCACCAACAATTGTAAATGGTATTACAGAAATGATTTACAATACTGATTCTGAGAAATTTAAAATTGTTTTCATTGACCAGTTAAAACCGAGAAAGAAAAGTTATAAGTCTGTTGATTTACCAGATGACTTATAGCCAAATCATTATAATTTATTTAAAATCCTGTGAAATTATTCACAGGATTTTTTTTTAGCTTTGAAAAACAGAAAACAAGCTTGTATATGTATTCGAATAAAATAGCGTGGGTAACAGGAGCTTCTTCAGGAATAGGAGTTGAAATGGTTAAACAACTTGAACTGTCGGGAGCAAAAGTGGTCTTGTCTTCAAGAGATGTAGCTAAGTTAGAACGTGTAAGGGAGAGCTTGGTCAAGCCTGAGAACCACCTTGTCTTACCCTTAGATCTTGAGGATTCTACTAAATTTGAAGCGTTAGCAGCTCAGGTAGTTCATAAGTTTGGACGCATTGATTTTTTATTTAACAATGGAGGAGTGTCACAACGTTCAGAGGCAGGAAGTACCCCATTGGAAGTAGATCGAAAAATCATGGAGGTTAATTACTTTGGAAATATTGCGTTAACGAAGGCTGTTTTGCCTTATATGCGTAAGCAGCAAAGTGGACATGTAGTTGTCATTTCAAGTATTGCAGGAAAGTTTGGATTCTTTTTAAGAAGTGCGTACAGTGCTTCCAAACATGCCTTACATGGTTTTTATGAGAGTCTAATGCTTGAAGAGGAGTGTAAGGGGATAAGGGTAACTATTGCTTGTCCAGGGAAAATAAATACACTTATTTCAGTAAATGCCTTAAATGAAAAAGGGGCAACGCATGGTAAAATGGATCACAATCAAGAAACTGGAATGCCTCCAGAGCAATGCGTTTCCATTTTATTAAATGGAGTGCGAAAAAATAAAAAGGAAATCCTTATAGGAAACAAAGAGGTTAAGGCAGTTACATTGAAACGGTTCTTACCCAAAATATTTTGGAAGATTATACGAAAACAACCTGCAACATAATTATAAAAAAGCCTTAGTGATTATCACTAAGGCTTTTTTTATGTGTAGTAAGATATTAAGGGCTTTATTCCCAGGTAAATAGAGGACGATGCCCCATTAATTTGTTTACTTCTATTTTGACTTCAGCAATAATTACATCGTTGTCAATGTTTGTAATTACTCGGTCAATTAACTCTACAACTTTGGCCATTTCATTTTCCTTTACACCACGAGATGTTAAGGCTGGAGTTCCAACTCGAATTCCAGAGGTTACAAAAGGAGACTCTGTATCAAAAGGAACCATATTTTTGTTTACTGTGATATCCGCTTTAACCAAAGTGTTCTCCGCATCTTTTCCAGTAACTCCTTTAGAACGTATGTCAATTAACATGGAGTGATTGTCCGTTCCACCAGAAATAATAGAGTAACCTCGCTTTACAAATTCATCAGCCATTACTGCTGCATTTTTTTGAACTTGTTTCATATAAGTCTTATACCCATCAGTTAAAGCTTCTCCAAAAGCAACTGCTTTGGCTGCAATTACATGTTCTAATGGTCCACCTTGAGTACCAGGGAATACTGCTGCATCCAATAGTGCTGCCATCGATTTAGGATTTCCATTTTTCCACTTTAACCCAAAAGGATTGTCGAAGTTTTTACCAAGCATGATAACCCCTCCTCGTGGTCCACGAAGTGTTTTATGGGTTGTTGATGTGACAATGTGACAATGTTCAAGTGGGTTGCTTAAAAGTCCTGTGGCAATTAATCCTGCAGGGTGAGAGATGTCTGCTAAAATCAATGCACCAACTTCGTCTGCGATTTTGCGAACGCGAGCATAGTCCCAGTCACGGCTGTAAGCAGAGGCACCACAAATAATCAACTTTGGGCGCTCTTTTTTAGCAACTTCTTCCATCATGTCGTAGTCAACTAAGCCTGTTTCTTTATTAACCCCATAGAAGTGTGGTTTGTATGTTTTTCCTGAAAAATTAACAGGTGAGCCATGTGTTAAATGGCCTCCATGTGACAGGTCAAAACCTAAAATACTATCTCCAGGATTTAGGCAAGCTAAAAATACGGCGGCATTTGCTTGTGCTCCAGAGTGAGGCTGAACGTTAGCCCATTCAGCACCAAACAATTTACATAAACGATTGATGGCAAGCGTTTCAATTTGGTCTACGATTTCACATCCACCATAATACCTTTTTCCAGGTAGTCCTTCTGCGTATTTGTTTGTAAGTACGCTTCCCATAGACTCCATAACCCCGTCACTAACGAAGTTCTCTGAGGCTATTAATTCTATTCCGTTTAATTGACGTTCTTTTTCAGCGTCAATTAAATTAAAAATTTGTGTGTCTTTAAGCATAACGGGATTGTAAATTGAGTTTATATATTGTCATTGTTTTTTCTTGTGGATTATAAAACACGTTTAATACACGTTAATTTGTGCGTTAAGTAACCTGATTCAGCATTCATGATTCCTGTGTTTAATAACTTGTCTTTTCGTACGTGTCCGGCAGCATGGATAATTTCTCCGCTTCCGTTACAAATGCCTACATGCGTTATTTTCCCTGATTTATTTTCAAAGTAAGCTAAGTCACCAGAGATTATTTCATCAAATTCAACATCGTTCCCAACAGTTACTTGTTGTGAAGCATCACGTGGAAGGTTAATGTTAAATAGGCGATATATTATTTGTGTTATTCCAGAGCAATCAATGCCAAAAGGTGATTTCCCTCCCCATAAATAAGGGGTATTGATGTAGTCAAGGGCGTATTCCCAAGCCGAATTAAATGTAGTATTTTCGTTGTTTTTCAAATGAAAATGATCTTCTCCAATATTAAATTCAACTTCTCCAAATGGAATATATGCTCCCCTGCATATCCGTTGTACTCCCCATGGGGTACTTAAATCGCATTCGCGATTTTGTAGAATTGAGAGGCCGTCAGACCATCGTCTAGCTTCTTTTTCAGTTAACTTCTTAAAATGTTTATAGTCAATGAATCCCTCATAACTATCGTCTAGTGTTGTGATTTTTGCCCAAGGTTCTTTTACTTCATGAACTGTAATTAATTCACCAAATAATAGCTGGGTTACAATTTCACTCTGGTCTTTTGATTCGAATCGAACAGGTGAAATACTAACTTTACAGTAAGCGCTAAACGAATTCATTGTTAAGCAGGGAAGTTAGGGTTGTTTTGTATATTCAAAATCTGTTGCATGTGTCGTTCATTGTGATAAACTACATAAAGTAAAGCATCGCCGAGTCTTAGTCGAACAACTTTAGATCTGGATATTGGTATTTTTATACGACGAATATTAACCGTTTTAGATTGTTCTATAATCAGTAAAAAGTTTTTTTGCTGATCAATAAATTTATTTAACTGCTCTCCTTCTGAAATACTAGGTGTAAAAATAGGGTTGCAGTCTTTAGGCGATTTTATTTTTCGTTTGATGTTTTTTGCGTTTCCCAACTTCATAGATTTCCATGCAGCTCGGCCCAAAGGAGAGCTTAAGAAAGCTTCTTTTGTAGAGGTAAAACGCGTGTTCTCAATTTTACGAAGAAATAGGGGGTGGTAGTAGTTTAGGTATTCATTTAAATGCGATAAAACGTCATTAATACTCCATGCATTAGCCGTTGGTTTCCAGTTTAATTGGGTGTTAGACAGCTTTTTTACAGATGAGTTTATTAGCTCAATATTGGCTTGAGTAATTCCCGTTGCAATTTGGGTTAAATTAGTTGTTGTCATTCACATTGAAATCAGTATGCAATCAAGTATTTAACTGCATGTTCAAAAATAATTAATTCATTTAGATTACTCATCATTTATGCTGAAAGATTAAGATAACTTTAGTTACTTTCGTATTGTTCATAATTAGATCGATGTATGAGTCTCAAAAGACCGATGATTTTAGTTACAAATGACGATGGGATTTCTGCTAAAGGAATACGTTCGTTATTTGAAGCTGTGAAAGAATTTGGAGATGTTGTTGTAATTGCCCCTGATTCGGCTCAGTCGGGCATGGGACATGCCATAACAATTAATGAGCCCTTACGATTGTATGATTCGGATTTATTTGGCGATACACCAGCTTATGCTTGTTCAGGAACTCCTGTAGATTGTGTAAAAATGGGGGTGTATGAAATTTTACACCGTAAACCAGACTTGATTGTTTCAGGGATTAATCATGGTGCAAATACGGCTTCAAATGTATTGTATTCAGGCACAATGTCTGCCGCGGTAGAGGGAGCGATGGAAAATATTCCTTCCGTTGGATTTTCGCTATGTAGTTTTGATAGTGATGCAGATTTTACGGCTTCAAAATCAGTGGTTAAAAACATAGTAAAACACGTATTGAAAAATGGAATGATGGATTATACCTGTTTAAATGTAAACATTCCAGACATTCCTCTTGATGAATTAAAATCAATAAAAATTTGTAGGCAATCGCTTTCTTTTTGGGATGATCGTTTTGATAAACGGAAAGATCAATTTGGAAAACCTTATTATTGGTTGGAAGGCGAGTTTTTGGAGCAAGATAAGGTAGAGGGTACAGATTTATATTGGATAGAAAGAGGACATCCTACACTGGTGCCGACACAATTTGACATGACTGCTTATAAAGCAATTAAAGAATTAGAAAACTGGAATTTATGAATTTGAAAAAGTGGTCAATAGATCATACGAAAGGAATGTTATTAGGTATTTTGACACCGTTGGTTGTTTTACCTGTTGTTTTACTCATTATTGGCTGGGTTCAAAATTATTACTTCGAACAACTGTGGTCACAACTTGTGGTAAATAAGCCATACCGTATTAAGATGATCACCATTTCAATTATTGCCAATTTGGGCTGGTTTTACTTTTTTTTAAATAAGGAGCGTTTTAATTTTGCCATGGGAGTTATTTTAGGTTCAATTATTTTTGCTCCATATATTATTTATATCAAGTTTTTTTAAAAAAAATGAGCGCAACAAAAGTATATATCATTGCAGGTGAGCCATCAGGAGATCTTCATGCAAGCAATATGATGCAAGCAATTTTAGATGAAAATCCAAGGGTTGATTTTCGTTTTTGGGGTGGGGATAAAATGGAAGCTATTCAGAAAAACGGATTGGTTAAACATATTCGTGATTTAGCTTTTATGGGGTTTATAGAGGTTGTTATGAACCTTAAAACAATACTTAGAAATATAAAAGACTGTAAATCGGACATTGAGACTTATAACCCTGATGCTATAGTACTTATTGATTATCCAGGGTTTAACTTACGTATTGCTGAATGGGCTAAGTCAAAGGGAATAAAGGTCTATTATTACATTTCCCCTCAAATTTGGGCTTGGAAAAAAAATCGCGTTCACAAAATCAAAAAAGTGGTCGACCATATGTTTGTAATTCTTCCTTTTGAAGAAGCTTTTTATAAAAAGTTTAATTATAAGGTTGAGTATGTTGGTCATCCGCTTTTAGATGAAATTTCGAAGTTTAATTTTAGTGAGGACAAGGATGTTTTCTTAAAGGCTAATAACATGGACGACCGTCCAATTATAGCAGTTCTCCCTGGAAGTAGAAAGCAAGAGGTGTCTGTGAAGCTTCCGATAATGATCGAGGCGTTAAAAGACTTTACGTCTCACCAAATTGTAGTTGCGGGTGCACCGACATTGACACCAGCATTTTATGCTTCTATCGATCCTTCCATTACGATTGTTTTTGATGAAACTTATCGATTGCTTGCAAACTCAAGTGTTGCCGTTGTAACTTCAGGAACAGCTACCTTAGAAACAGCGTTATTTAAGGTTCCAGAGCTTGTTTGTTATAAAGCTTCAGAAATTTCGTACCAGATTGCAAAGCGATTAATTAAAGTGGACTACATCTCGTTAGTTAACCTTATTATGAATAGAGCGGTTGTGAAAGAGTTGATTCAGAAATCCTGTAACGCTACCTTTATTCGAGCAGAAGTTGAACGGCTAATTCATGATTCAGAATACCGAGATCAAATTAATCAAGATTATAATTTGTTGGATGAAATGCTTGGAGGAGGAGGAGCGAGTAAAAAAGTAGCACAATCTTTGTTGAAAACCATTCATGATTAAGAATAAATCAATGCCTTAATGCATTGTAAAATTGAACGTTGTGAGAATCATTTTATTAATCTTTATATTGAGTCAATGCCTATCTCTTCTTGGTCAACAGATGCGTATTGGTGTACTTACAGATTATCAAATAAAACAACTTGACATTCAAAGTGCACAGGGTAGTTATGATATTTTCGGGGACAAATCTATTGTTTCATTATTGGTTCCTGGGAGAAAGGTGTCGTTAAGTGTTTCTGGTTCACGGGTAGTTGTTCATGTAGGAGGTTTAGTATCTTATACTGTTTCAAAAGTGATGCTTGTTCCCCAGCGAACAAATTCATCATTATTGTTTTCTTCAAGACAACTTAATATCAAAAAACATTCGTATGAAGATGCGTTAGAAATTTTTGTCTATAAAGGCCGTTTGCAGTTTGTGAATGTTGTTGATATGAACAATTATATTTCAGGAGTTGTTGAATCTGAAGGTGGCGGAGGAAGGCATCTTGAGTATTATAAGGTGCAAGCCTTGATGAGTAGAACCTATGCTTTAAAAAATAAACGTAGGCATGAAAAAGAAGGCTTTGAATTGTGTGACCGAGTTCACTGTCAAGCCTATCACAGTAAGTTAAGGTATACGCCTAAGATTAGACAGGCTGTAGAGTCTACTTCGGGTGAGGTTATTATAGATTTTAATGGAGATCTAGTTACAAGCTATTTTGCTGCTAATTGTGGGGGGCAAACATGTGATGCTTCGTATGTTTGGAATAACTCAGTACCTTACTTAAGCACTTTTAAGGACACGTTTTGTCTGCAGACAAGGCAGTCTAGGTGGACTAAACGAATACCTAAAGCAACGTGGTCGTCGTTTTTAGCTAAGAAATATGGGGTGAAAGAATCAACGTATGGTGCATTGATTTATAATTTTGATCAGGAAAATCGTAAGGCCTTCTATATTCACCCGTCGTTAGGGGTTCCGCTTAGGGATTTAAGAAAAGAGTTTAAGCTAAAGTCAAGTTATTTTAGTACAAAACTTGACGGACAAGAAGTAGTTTTAAGTGGCCGTGGTTTTGGTCATGGAGTAGGTCTTTGTCAGGAGGGAGCAATGGGAATGGCTGATTTAGGACTTGACTACAAACAAATTGCACTGTATTATTTCAATAAAATTAGGATTATAAACTACTATGAAAGTCAGTTCTTTAAACAGAAGAAAGATGTAGGAACCGGAAATTTATAACGCTTCGGAGAAGAGTACAAAAACGTCTTCATTGTCTTTCTTAAAGTATTTTTTTTCACGCGCATAGCGTTCAACTTCTGAAAGGTATTTTAATTGATCTAGTGTTTTTCGTGTCTCTTTTAAATTAGAATTAACCTTGTCTTTTTTAAGTTCTAACTTGTTTAACTTTCGTGTTTGCGAGATCAAGGTGAAGATGTCATTCTCATCTAAAAATAAGGTGTAGACGAAAAATATCGTTGAAGCCAGTATGAATTTGTTTTTTAGATATGGAAAAAATTTCTTCATACTTCAAATGTAATGATAACTAAGCAGTTTTTGAATAGTGTTGAATTGATGTTATCCATTCGGTAGTGTTGAAAAGAGTAAGGCAAAAAAAAGAGCGTTTCTATTGAAGCGCTCTTAAGATTAAGTTTATTTGACTTAGTTAAAAACTTCGTCATAGAGTTCTTTCCAATCGTCGTCACCTTCAAACCAAGGTGTTACTTTGTTTAGTAGCGATTCTGCCTTTTCACTTTGCCTGCTCTTCATCATTGATTCTGCAGTTGAGATAACCCCGTTTTTCAACATGTTTCTATCTGCTTCACTAAACCCTTCTATTGAAGTGACTTTTGCCATCATTTCATCGGCTTTTTTCCAGTAAGTTCTTGCGCTAGCCTTATCCTGGTCTAGATATTTACATGCACCCATTATATAGTTTGCACCAACAGGATTGAGGGTTATTTTTTGATATTTCATCGCCCAGCTAAATGTTCGTTTAACACTTCCTGAAGTCATTTCATTATCAATGAGTTCTTGTAGGCTTAATTGAAAGTCTGATAAAAACTCTTGATGTTCATCTTTAAATGTTGCGCCATTATTGTACTTTAAATCATACTTAATTCCTTTTGAAAGGTATTTAATAGCGTCTTTGTATGCGTTTTTAAACTTTGGATTTGTGTTGCTAGATAAAGAGATTTTATAAAGTCCTTTTGACAACCATATGTATGGCAATACATGTTTAGATGACTTGTCTTTTTCAGTATATGAAGCAGCTACTTTTGCAAGCTTTTCATATTTCATATCTGCATAAAGTATTTTTAAATCATCGTAGTTTGGTGATTGTCCTAACGCGAGTGTTGACAGGTATGTGAAAGTTAGTAGGGTAAGAATAGTTTTCATTATTTTCTTTTTTTGAGTTAAAGTCAAATACTATGCCGAAACAAAGATTTAATCAAAGTTATTATTTTTTTAATTTAATCAAAGCTCTGTATCAAAAGGGATAATATTTCTTGTGCTGCTTTTGATATTTTAGTACCCGGGCCAAACACACCAAACACGCCAGCCTCATATAAGAAGTCATAATCTTGTTTTGGTATCACACCTCCGGCAATTACCATAATGTCACTTCGGCCTAGTTTTTCTAGCTCAGCAATTACTTTTGGAACCAGTGTTTTATGCCCTGCAGCAAGGGATGATACGCCTAAAATGTGAGCATCGTTTTCTACAGCTTGCTTAGCTGCTTCTTCAGGAGTTTGAAACAGAGGTCCAATGTCGACGTCAAATCCAATGTCAGCAAAGGAGGTTGCTATAACCTTTGCACCACGATCGTGACCGTCTTGCCCCATTTTAGCAATCATGATTCGAGGACGTCTACCTTCTAGTTTACTAAAAGTATTCGTTAGTTCTGTTGCTTTATTAAAATCATTATCTCCCATAGATTCAGCTGAGTAAACGCCATTAATAGATCTGATTGTTGCTTGGTACCTTCCGTACACATTTTCTAGAGCAGATGATATTTCTCCTAGTGTAGCTCGTTCACGAGCACACCTAACAGCAATCTCTAGTAAGTTTCCTGTTTTATTTTTTGCTGCTTCGGTTAATTCACTTAAAACCGATTTGACTTTGGCTTCGTCACGATTTTCTTTTAGTGTATTCAGACGTTTTATTTGAGAGTCTCGAACTTTGGTGTTATCAACCTCAAGAATATCAATTTCTTCTGTATTATCAACTTGATAACGGTTAACACCAACTATAATGTCTTTGTTAGAATCAATTCTAGCTTGTTTTCGTGCAGCTGCCTCTTCAATTCTCATTTTCGGAAGCCCGGTTTCAATTGCTTTTGCCATTCCACCTAGCTCTTCAACTTCGTCTATAAGTTTTGACGCTTGATCAATCAGTTCTTCCGTTAACTTTTCAACATAATAACTTCCACCTAGTGGATCTACATGTTGTGTAATTCCTGTTTCAGACTGTAAATATATTTGTGTATTACGGGCAATTCGAGCTGAAAAATCAGTAGGTAGTGCAATTGCTTCGTCCAAGGCGTTTGTGTGTAGCGATTGTGTTCCTCCAAGCGCTGCGGCCATTGCTTCAATACACGTTCGTGCCACATTATTGAAAGGATCTTGCTCTGTAAGGCTCCATCCTGATGTTTGACAATGTGTTCTTAGCGCAAGTGATTTTTGATTTTCAGGCTTGAATTGATTAACCATTTTTGCCCAAAGCACTCTTCCTGCACGCATTTTTGCAACCTCTGTAAAGTGATTCATTCCTATAGCCCAGAAAAAACTGAGCCTTGGTGCAAATGTATCTATGCTCATGCCAGCCTTAACACCGGTTCTTAAGTATTCTAACCCATCAGCTAAAGTGTATGCCAGTTCAATTGCTGCTGTAGCACCAGCTTCTTGCATGTGATACCCCGAAATTGATATTGAGTTGAAGCGAGGCATGTTTTTCGCTGTATATTCAAATATATCGGAAATAATCCTCATTGAAGGTAGGGGTGGGTATATGTACGTATTCCTAACCATAAACTCTTTCAAAATATCGTTCTGAATTGTTCCAGCGAGGTCTTTTTGGTCAACACCTTGTTCTTCTGCAGTTACGATGTAAAAAGCCATGATAGGTAAAACAGCACCGTTCATGGTCATTGACACAGACATTTTATCTAAAGGGATTTGGTCAAACAAGACCTTCATGTCCATAATTGAATCAATTGCAACACCAGCTTTACCAACATCACCAACAACGCGTGAGTGATCAGAATCATAGCCACGGTGCGTAGCTAAGTCAAATGCAACAGAAAGTCCCTTTTGCCCTGCGGCTAAATTTCGTCTGTAAAATGCGTTAGACTCTTCAGCTGTGGAAAACCCAGCATATTGACGAATGGTCCAAGGGCGAACTGTGTACATTGAGCTATATGGTCCTCTAAGGTTAGGTGCAATACCTGAAACAAAACCAATGTGCTCAGTTGAATCGACATCTTTCTTAGCGTAATAGTTTTTTAACGTGATATTGTCTGAAGTTGTTAAAACATCAGACTGAGGCTGCTTGTTTTCAATTACCTCTGAATTGAAATCAATCGTACTAAAATCTACTTTTTTCATGCTCTTTTAAGGTATTAACACCTGTTCTGACACTAGTGAAGGAAGCCCTAGATATGTATAAATAGACGTCCATTCATTCGTTACTTCTTCAGGGTTTTCAAATGTGTTAATTCCAATTAATACGATTGATTTATCTTGAATTCCTTTAATGCGAAGGGCAGCTTTTACTTTTATTTCATTGATAAATACTTCTGATTTTACACCAGCCTCTAGTTGCTCAAGTTCTTGGAATTTACCCCATGCTTTAGCGGCAATTTCTACCGTTGAAGATTCGATGGAATAGCTACCTCCTAGTGGGTCAATAACAGCGTCAAAATAAGACTCTTCTTTCAGTATATTTGAAATGTTTAATGCCATTCGTTCTGAAAGCTCAGAAGAGCCGTTTGTTGAATAGATGTCATATGGTTTAACTACGATTGCATCTGTTCCGCCAATGATGGCAGACATAGCTTCAGTCGTTTGACGCAATAAGTTTGTATAAGGATCTTTCAATGATTTGTTTAAATGCCCAACTACTGCTGTAATGTCGCAATTGTGAGAGCAATTATGTTTAGGCTTGTATGCATTTATCACCTTTGCCCAAAGTTGTCTCATTGCTCGAAACTTTGATGTTTCAAAAAAGTAATTTGAACCGACACCCAATTTGAACGATATACAAGCAGAAGCTTCATCTACAGTAAAGCCTAATTCCATTAAACGAGTAAGGTAGTTGTGTCCTGTGTTTAAGCAGAATGCAATTTCTTGCCATGTGTTTGCTCCAAGACCTTGTACTTTGAACCCATTAACACTACAGAATCGCTGTTGTTTCGTTTTGAAATTGTTGGCAATTTCGTTAAAGTGTTTTTCTGAGAATTGGTCTACAAGATCAATGTTGTATTGCACAGTATTCTCATAGGTATCCATTATGTTGTAAATAGCATCAAATTCAGCCTTTGACTCAATTACAAATTGTGCATGGATGAATTCAAATTGAATTTTATCAAACACACACTTCCAGTCAATATTTTCTTTTTCAGGCTTGAATATAAGTAAATCAGCACCTGAGTTTAATGCTAAGAGGGCTTTTTTATTTGCATCTTTCTCATCTGTTATTCGTATGAATGCCCCATTTTGCCATTGATTTTTTTGTCCATTCATCCCTCGGGTGAATGGGAAGTTTCCAGGTGTTTCATTTTTTGAAACATCTTCAGCGTGGTAGTAACTGGAAAGTTTTAACTCCTCAATTTCATTATCTATAGCAATAATGGAAGGGTCTTTTCCTTTTAAATCTGAAATGATTTTATTTTCCCAGTCAGATTTTGATACTTTTTTGAATTCGTTGAAAAAATCATTCATTTTCTATCGTATTCTGTTTGTTGTTAGTAGGTGTTTGTTGAATCTTATTTGTAAGGTGTAAATATACAAAAGTTGAGACCATTAGTGTGATTACTGGGGCCAAAGGAACTCCAATGTATGGAATATTGAAAATGATTAAAAAGACACTTCCAGTAAGGATCATGGTTAATGGTTTACTAAAAGCAAATTCTAAACTATCAAACACATTTGATTTATACCTTTCTAGCGCAAAATCATAAAAGGAAAATCCAAAGAAAAAAGCTGTGATACAAAAGTATATAATGGTGTCAAGCGGTTCAAAGCCGATAAACCAAGAAAGAACCCAATAAAATACAATGCAAATAATTTCAAGTGAGATGGCAAGTATGACGACAAAAACCATTCGAATAAAATCATGTAGAAAACGAATGATGCCACCTTCAAATTTTGCACCTGTATGTTTTGCATCTAATTTTTCACCAAGGTAAGTGTTGAAAGGGGAGAGGAGCGTAAGAATGAAAAAAATATAAAACTGTTCAGAGATTATCATGAATACAGAGAGTGTTTTTCGCACAGCAAAATTAAAGATGTCTATTGCCCAACTAAACCAAGTGTAATCATTTGTAAACGTAATAGCTTTGCCGATGGAGGATGTTTGGTAAATAAACCAGTAGTAACCAGTAGTTAATATGATTCCCGGTATAAAGAATAAAAGGAAGTTTCCTTTAGATAGTTCTTTAAAGGTAGATTTTAATGCTTTTATATGATGGTTAATTGTTTTCATATATCAGCAAATTTAACGAATAGAATTTACAATATTTTACTGAAGAGCAAGTAAAATCCAAGGTAGAATAAAAGGATGTTCATGGCCCATTGTACTTTGGATGTGTATCCTTGCCTTTTCCAATACAGCCAGTTTAGTGTGCCAAGGATTATTGCAGGTGCTATAGGGTATATAAAAATCAAAGGCATGAAAAACCAGCGTTTATTTAATTGTATTTATTTAACCTACTAAAACATTAAGGCTTTCAGGGACAACACTAACGTTTAATTCATCTTTTACATCAAAAGGTTCTCCATCATAATGTGCAATTTTCTTCGAAAGCTGAATGGTCATTTTTTTAAAAGAAATGATCTCTGTAAAACGACTTTTATGTCCGCTATTTCTAAAAAATCGAAAGAGAATCGAAGGTGCTGACCAAATCGAGAATGGTTTTAGAAGACACAACTCAAGTTTACCATCTGTCACATCCGATTTTGGAGATACAGTAAAGCCATTCCCGAATTGAGAAGCATTAGCCACAGTACATAACACGACAGGTAGTGTTTTTATTTTTCCATCTAAATCTATAGAGATGTTGATGGGGTTATACTTAAAGAATTCACGTATAATAAGGTATGCATATCCTCGAAATCCTCGTTGGGTGTGTGTATCAAATTTTTTTGCAATAATTGCGTCAAAGCCGTACCCACCAACATTGAGGAATGGCTTATCGTTTGCAAGAACGGTATCCATCTTAATTGTTTGATTTTTATTGATGCAAAGAATAGCATCTTTAATGTTTAAAGGGATTTTAAGGTGCCTTGCAAGCCCGTTTCCGGACCCAACAGGGAGGATGGCAAGTTTTGTGTCTGTTCCAATTAGTTCAGTCCCAATTTCATGTACAGAGCCGTCACCACCAACAGCGCAAACAATATCGTAATTTAATTGAGCTGATTCCATGGCAATGGATTTAGCATGTTTTCGGTACTCGGTGTATGCGATATCATAATCAAATGCATCTAAATCTAGATGCTGTTCAATTAATTGGGGGATATTCTCCTTGTTCCCTATACCGGAAATTGGATTAATTATGAATCGAATTTTCTTTTTCATCTACTGTCGTTTGATTCAGAATTAGGTCACGACTGTAGGTTTGAATAATGGATTTTATCCTTTTTTCAATTGATTTAATTTCTTGTGAATAATAAGAAACTGAATCCGCCTGAGTGACACTCTGAACAGTGAAGTCATGCAAATTCCGTGCCTTTCCGTTAGAGAAGGATGTCATTTTGTTGTTTTTGTAGTAGTGATAGGTTCCTTCGATGTATGTAATGGCTTCTTTTCTAGTGTTTTGGTAGTGAGAATTTCCGAAGGCATAATAATTGGTTTCAATGTTCAAAAGGTCTAAGATTGTAGGTAAAAGATCCAGCTGTTGAATAATGTCGTTACTTTTCTCAGGTTTTATTTTTCCACTGGGATGATAGAAAAGAATAGGTATTCGGTAGAGGTGTGTTCTGGTTTGGTATTCAGGTGTTATCGATGCTGGAGTGTGGTCAGCAAGAATAACAAAAAGTGTATTGTCGTACCACGGTTGTTTTTTAGCTTCTGTAAAAAAAATTCGAAGCGCATAGTCCCCATAGCTGATTGAAGCGCAGATAGGTTGAGGGCCTTTTTTTACCTTCGAGTCCATGTGTTTAGGGATGAAGTACGGATGGTGAGATGAGCAGGTGAATAGAAACCCGAAGAAAGGTTCTTTCATTTCTGTTAGTTTTCGAGCTGTCCATGGGTTAAAGTATTCATCTAAAATACCCCAGGTTTTATCAAAATGAGCGTCATTATTGTATTCATATCTTCCGTAGTAATTGTCGAACCCACATATTTTTGAAAACCCATCAAATCGCATGGATCCATTTGTGGCTGCATGAAAGAAGCCAGATGAATACTCTTGTTTCTTTAAAATATTGGGCAGTGAATTGAGTTCGTTGTCTCCAAAAGGAGAAGAGATGTAAGGGTTGTCCATAAGTGTAGGTATAGATGCTACAGTGGCAGGGACAGCTTCAATTGATTTTTTTCCATTTGCAAAAGCATACTTAAAACTCAATGATTTCTCGATTAATGAATCTAGAAATGGTGTGTATCCTTCTTGATTGTTGTAAGCACCAATAAATTCAATACCAAAACTTTCAAGCATAATAACCATTACGTTTGTGCCATTGGGTAGAATGTGCTGTGGTACAGATTGCTTTATGGGATTAAAATGTTGTTTTAATTCAGTTTCAGAATAATATTCAACATTATCTAAACCTCCTTGATTAACTGTTTTAATCATTGTGAATGGAGTTGTAAGGACAAAGGCTGTGTTTTCTGTTTTGCAATAATTTGCCGCTTCTATTATCCCTGTTGGTTTTAATGCAAAACCTCCTCGTCCCATTATAACTAAGGTTGGAGTGAGGATTATAAAAGCGATAATGTTTTTTCTGTAAAAGTTTTTCCCTTTTACTTTAAATGTAGAGAATGTTTGTGCTGTCTTTGAGTACATCCAAGTTGAAATTGTAACTAAGATGATAAGGATTAGAAATAAAAACCAGAAATCTTTTAAAAGTGTCGATGCCAATTGGTTTAGGTCACTTCCTGTGCTCAGCATGGAAAATAAGTCAAATGTAGATCGTTTACTTGTGTATTTAAAATATTCAACGTCAAGTAAGTTGAGCGCAATTAATAATGTGTTTGTTAATTGCCAAAGTATTTTTGTGAGGACTTGGTGTGTTTTATACCCACGTATTGGGATAGGAATTAGGAATAATGAATAAAAAGGAAGGAAAAACAATCCGATTGTAATTAGATCAAACCAAAGTGCAATGATGTAGTCCCATGTTCCGAGCTGATGAAAACTACCATAATTGAAAGCTAAAAATACGAGGCGTGTAATGAATAACATCAATAGACTTATTCCTAGTCGTTTTAGCATTGTGTTAACATGAAGGGGAATTTTGTTGAGTATAGTTTTCATTGCAAATCAAAGGTAGAAAATCTTGTTGGAATTACATCTAGAATAATTGGCGTTATCTTTTATTGCAAATAGTTTTGTTTACATTTAATGTAATGATATCGCTATCTTTGAAAAACAAAACAGGTGTTCTTTAGGAGAAAAAAATAGATTCGTATTGTAAATTATGAAAATAAAAGAAGTAACAAGTTATTTGGAGTCATTGGCTCCGTTATCAAGTTCAGAGTCTTATGATAACTGTGGGTTGATTGTGGGGGATGATCAAGAGGATATTCGTCAAGTATTAATTAGTTTAGACTGTGTTGAATCAACGGTAGATGAAGCGATTGAAAAAGGGTGTAATTTAATTATTGCTCATCATCCAATTGTATTTAAGGGTTTGAAGAAATTTAATGGTCGTAATTATATTGAACGAACGGTTATTAAGGCGATTAAAAATAACATTGCAATATATGCTATTCATACAAACCTAGATAATTATCAATTTGGGGTGAATAGAGAAATTGGCGAGCGGTTAGGTTTGTCCGATTTAAGTGTTTTAGCTCCTAAGCAAAATGTACTTTCAAAATTAGTATTCTTTTGCCCTGCCGATTATTCTAACCAGGTCTTAGAAGTAATGTTCAATGCCGGAGCGGGTGCAATAGGTAATTACTCAAATTGTAGTTTTAAGACAAAAGGAATAGGAACGTTTTTACCCGGAGAAAATGCGAACCCGTACGCTGGGGAAATTGGATCGCTTTCTGTTGAGCATGAGGATCGGTTAGAAGTATTGGTGTCAAATCATAAAATTACATCGGTAATTAGTGCGATGAAAGATATGCATCCCTATGAGGAGGTTGCTCATGAGCTGATTCCAATTAGTAACTTGAATCAAACTGAAGGTTCAGGGATGGTTGGCACATTGGCATCACCCATTGAACTCAATGCGTTTTTAGAAAAAGTGAAACAGACGTTTAACTGTGGAGTTATCCGACATACTAAGTCAACAGGTAGCTTGATTGAAAAAGTCGCTTTTTGTGGCGGTTCAGGAAGTTTTTTATTGGCCAATGCAAAAAGGATTAACGCCGATATTTTTATTACTGGAGACTTCAAATACCATGAATTCTTTGATGCTGAAGAGGACATTGTCATTGCGGATATTGGCCATTTTGAAAGTGAACAATACACTTCTATACTTTTAGAGCGTATTTTGACGAAAAAATTCACTAAATTTGCCGTTCTCGTAACTGAGATAAATACAAACCCAATAAATTATTTTTAGCATGGCAAAAACTGCAACTAAAAAAGAAGCAACAGTAGCTGAAAAATTAGATCGTCTATATGACTTGCAATTAATTGATTCTGAGATCGATAGAATTAAGACTGTTCGAGGAGAATTACCTTTAGAAGTTCAAGACTTAGAGGATGAGTTAGCAGGTCTAGCTACTCGTGTCGAGAAAATTCAAGAAGAGATTAAGACTTTAGAAACAGAAGTTTCTGATCGTAAGAATGCTAATAAAGATTCAGAAACGGCAATTGCTAAATATAAAGAGCAACAAAATAATGTTAGAAATAACAGAGAATTTGAGTCGCTTTCAAAAGAAATCGAGTTCCAAGAACTTGAAATCAAATTGAATGAAAAACGTACGAAGGAAAGTAAGTTTAAAATTTCATCGAAGAAAGAAATTCTTGACGCGGCAAAAGAACGTTGTGATTTCAGAGCAGAAGACTTAAAAACAAAAACGGCTGAGTTGGATGAGATTATTGCAGAGACTCAAGTTCAAGAAGATAAGTTGACTAAAAAATCGGCTACTGCACTTAAGAAATTAGACAGTAGACTTGGTGGAGCATATTCTAGACTTAGAACGAGCGCTAAAAATGGTTTGGCTGTTGTTCAAGTTGATAGAGATTCTTGCGGTGGTTGTTTTAATAAAATTCCACCTCAACGTCAGTTGGATATTCAAGCTAAGAAGAAGGTAATCGTTTGTGAGCACTGTGGTCGCGTTCTGGTTCCGAGTGAAGAAGCTGCTGAATAAGAAAATATAATTTTAATAGATTAAAAACCGCCTTGAAGATCAGGGCGGTTTTTGTTTGTACCTTTGTTTCATGAAGTTTTCTGATTACAATATTACCAAAGAGGTTAAGTCACAGTTAAATGTTTTAGGATATACTAGGCCTACCGATATTCAGTTTAAGGCAATTCAACACATTCTTGATGGAGAGGATGTAATGGCGATTGCTCAAACAGGAACAGGTAAAACTGCAGCATTTGCGATTCCTACGTTAAGTATTGTTCAGAAAAGAAAAAGAAAGAACGATGGTATAGCTTGCTTGGTGCTGGTTCCTACCAGGGAGTTGGCAAAGCAAATAGCAACAGTTTATCGTGAAATTGGTAAAGATACAGGTGTTAAAACGTTTGGGCTGTTTGGTGGAGTAGAACAGGAACAGCAAATTAGAACATTAAATAATGGGATTGATATTTTAGTTGCAACGCCAGGTAGAATGTTTGATTTAATTTCTCAAAAAGCGATTGATTTAACGAAGATCAAGTTTTTGGTGTTGGATGAGGCAGATTTGATGCTGGATCTTGGGTTTGCTAAAGACATCAAAGATGTAATGAATTTTATACCTAGAAGACGACAAACCCTCTTTTTCTCAGCTACAATTTCTAAGAAGATTAAATCATTGGCCTACGATGTTGTTCGAAATGCAATTCGTATACAAATTTCTCCAAAGAATCCGGTTGCGAAAACAATTGATCATGCTTTCATTAAGGTGAGTATGGATGATAAGCGCTTCTTTTTAGAGAATATGATTAAAGAGTACCCTGAAAAAAAAGTAGTAGTTTTTGTTCGGACTCAGGTTAGGGCAGGTAGGGTTGTGGATGCACTTAAGCGTGTGGATATTGATTCTGAATGTATGCATGGAGGCATCGAGCAAAAGGATCGGTTTTTAATCCTGGATCGATTTAGAACGGGAGAAAACAAGGTGCTTGTTACAACCGATGTTGCAGCGCGTGGGATTGACATTCCAAATGTTGAGTATGTAATCAACTATGATATACCGGATGTTCCTGAAAACTATGTTCACCGTTGTGGTAGAACTGGTAGAGGAAATAAAAGAGGTCAGGCCCTTGCTTTTTGTAGTGATTTAGAACAAGAATTGTTTGATGCAATTGTTGAATATACAGGGCAAGATATTGAAGAGTATGAAGTGTCTAAAGGCGAGTATTTAAGTATTTTAGATGGCTCAGACGACGGGTCAAATAATTGGAAGCTTTTACTTAAAAAAGCCAATGAAGAAAGTGATAAAGGTCTAGATTGGTAGACTTTTGGTGGTTAAATAATGTTTACTTCACGTTCCAAGGTTACTCCAAACTTCTCTGTAACATCATTGATGATTTGAGTTGATAGAGTTAGGATCTCATCTCCTGAAGCATCTGAATAGTTGACGAGTACCAGCGCTTGATTTTTATGTACACCATGATTACCCACGGTTTTTCCTTTCCATCCAGCTTGTTCAATTAACCATCCGGCAGCTAACTTTACCTTACCTTCTGGTGCGGGGTAGTTAGGTACCTTTTCAAACGTGTTCTGTAGTTTAGACAGTACATCTTTTCCAACAATTGGATTTTTGAAAAAACTTCCTGCGTTTCCAATTTCTTTCGGGTTTGGTAATTTACTTGACCTTATTTTAATTACAGCATTACTAATATCTTTGATTGTAGGGTGTTTTATCCCATTGCTTTCTAGTTCGTGTTGAATGGCACCATAACTGGAGTTAACTCTGCTAGACATGTTGAGTTCGTAGGTTACAGATGTGATAATGTATTGGTCTTTGAATTCACGTTTAAAAACACTTTCTCGATAGCCAAATTGGCATTCTTCTTTTGAAAATATTTTTGTTTTACCAGAGTTAATGTGGTAGGCTTCTAATTCTACAAATACGTCTTTGATTTCAACACCATAGGCTCCAATGTTTTGCATAGGGCTAGCTCCAACGCTACCTGGAATTAAAGATAAATTTTCAATACCGGCGAATCGTAAGTCAATACATTTCATTACGAAATCATGCCAAACTTCACCTGCACCCACCTTTATTTGAACGATGTCATTGTCTTGATGAATAATTTCGAACCCTTTTATTTCATTCTTAAGGACTAGACCGTCAAAGTCTTTTGTAAACAGAATGTTGCTTCCTCCACCTAAAATTAAAAGCTTAGAATCTTCTCTTTTTGCTAAAACTTGAGTCAAATCATCTACAGAGGTGAAAGTTGCAAATCGAGAGGAGTTCACAGATATACCAAAGGTATTGTGTTCTTTTAAGTTTACATTCGTTGAAATCATACTTCAAAAGTAATTGAATATGACATAAGAAATTACAGATGGTCAAATAAACTTCAACGTTCGATTGTTGTTAATTCGATGAATGCCCTTAAATTTGTGTTTATGCAAATGAAAAAAGTTTCTTTAGATACAATTAACGGGCTTAATAAAAACACGTTGATTGATCATTTAGGTATTGTTGTGACTGAACTTGGTGACGATTATTTAATGGGTAGAATGCCTGTGGATCAACGAACAGTTCAACCTTTTGGCCTTTTGCATGGAGGTGCTTCTGTTGTTTTGATAGAGAGTTTAGGTTCAATAGGTTCAGGTTTAATAGTAGATAATGATACTGAGTTTTCTGTTGGTTTGGAGGTGAATGCCAATCATGTGGGGGCTATTAAAAGTGGTTTTGTTGTTGCCAAAGCAACATTGTCTCATGGAGGTAGGAGTACCCATGTTTGGGCTGTAGATGTTTATGATGAATCGACGAATAAGTTGATTTGTACAGGTAGGCTTACAGTTATGGTTGTTGATAAAAAGAGCTAAGTTGGGGGATATTCTTCATTATAGAATTCCGAATCAAAAGTCTATTTCGTTGTTCGGGAAATTCACAAAAGTGAAATCAATTCTGAACGCTGTAGGTTTTTTTGTGTCAGACTTTGAGAAACAAAATGTATTTGTTTTTGAGTCAAATGAATCAAAGCCAAGCTTTTGTTATTCGAAAAATTTAATTCAAGAGCAGTCAAAAGAAGATTATATAGAGACGGGTGAAGCATTTTTATCAAAAATAAAAACGAATAACTTTAGTAAAGCAATTCTTTCACGCGTTAAATTAATTGATCGAACGGTTGATTTATTTCAGTTGTATGAGGCCTTGTGTGCGACCTATGAAAATGCATTTGTATATTTAATTTCAAGCGAAACTTTTGGAACATGGATAGGGGCTACACCTGAAGTTTTGATTCACCGAGAAAAAAACAGTGCTAAAACAATGTCTCTTGCAGGAACTTTACCTGTAGACACAAGTGATTCATGGTCTGTTAAAGAATTAGAAGAACAAGCGTTTGTAACAACATTTATTCGAGAACAGTTGTCAAAATTAGATTTGGATGGTGTAGAGCAAGGTGAATTGCATACGGTTAAAGCTGGGCCCGTAAAACACTTAAAAACAGAGTTTAAATTTAATGTTTTGGAAAATCAGGTGTTGGAGTTGACGTCTTTGTTACACCCTACACCTGCAGTAAGTGGAGTTCCAAGAGTGGGGGCTATTTCTCTTATTAACGAGCTGGAGAAACATGATCGGCAATTTTATTCTGGATTAATAGGGGTTCATAATGAACAAAATTCAGATATCTTTGTAAACCTTAGGTGTGCGCAGGTATTTGATGAGCGTATTGCCCTTTACCTGGGAGGCGGATATACGCAAAACTCGTTAGTTCACAAAGAGTGGGCAGAAACAGAAGCGAAGTCCGCAACATTGCTTAATGTGATTAAGAATATAGAAAATTAATATGATTTCAACAGATAAATCAGGAGTAAGGGCATTTATTCAAGCGTGCTTGAATAATAAATTAAGACATTTTGTTTGCTCTCCTGGTTCTAGAAATGCAGCAATTGTAATTGCTTTAGATGAGCACCCTGAAATTGAAACAATTGTTATTCATGATGAACGTTCAGCAGGGTTTTACGCGCTCGGTATGGCGCAACAATTAAATGCTCCGGTTGGAGTTGTTTGCACCTCAGGTTCTGCAATGTTAAATTATTATCCTGCTGTTGCAGAAGCTTATTATCAATGTGTTCCTTTGGTTGTTGTTTCAGCAGATAGACCGAGTGAGTGGATAAACCATGGAGACGGTCAAACTATTGTTCAGAAGGGTGTGTATGAAAACCACATTAAATTTGAGATGGAGGTGCCAGAAGTGGCGAATTCATTAGCGGATGTGAAGTTGTTGAATTCAGATATAGACAAGGCTTTTGTTGCTTGTAATGGTGGTTGGAAAGGTCCAGTACATTTTAACATCCCAATTTCAGAACCGCTGTACAACACACTAGAAACAGAGTTTGTTGAGGCGACACTTAATTCAATTGAAATAAAAGAGGAGGAATTTGATTTGGCTTCTTTTTCAACGTTGTGGAAATCTTCTCAACGGAAAATGATTATTTGTGGTCAGGCTCCTAAAAATACAATGCTACTCAATATTCTTTCTGAATTAGCGAAAGATACTTCTGTTGCAATTTTGGTTGAAAACACCTCGAATTTAGCTGATGGTAGATTTGTTCAGTGTATCGACCGTACGTTGAATGCTATTGAAGATAGTGAGGTAGAAGCATATAAACCAGAAGTTTTGATTTCTATTGGTGGTGCAATTGTTTCAAAGAGAATAAAACAATTTTTGAGGTCTTCAGACTTAAAGTCACATTGGAGAATTGGTTTTGATTTTCCTGAAATGAATACATATAGCACCTTAAGTAAATCCGTTCAATGTTTCCCGAAGACATTCTTATCAGCGGTAATGAACGAGTGTGGGTTTGTGAATAACTCTACATTTGGTAATCGATGGAAACAGAAAGATTACCTTGTTCAAAATGAATTACCAGCATTTTATGCAAACGTAGCGTACTCAGATTTAGCTGTCTTTGAACTTGTTTTAGATTACCTTCCTGAAGATTCTTTGTTGCATATGGGGAATAGTTCTGTGGTTCGTTATTGTCAATTGTTTGACCCGATAAAGTCGGTTTCTTACTTTGCTAATAGAGGCACGAGCGGAATTGATGGTTCTTTGAGTACGGCTTGTGGTGCGGCAATTATTGCGAAAAACAACTACAACGTCATGATTACTGGCGATGTGTCATTTTTTTATGACAGTAATGCGCTGTGGAGTAATTATTTGAATGAGAACTTGCGAATAATATTGATTAACAATGGAGGGGGAGGTATTTTTAAGATTATCGATGGTCCTTCT
>Ga0209092_10000343_pt1 | contig 44662 bp, 45 predicted proteins | sample FraStrMetagenome_FD_187446 | JGI IMG/M metagenome (GOLD analysis project Ga0209092, IMG submission 187446) | Marine eukaryotic phytoplankton communities from Arctic Ocean - Fram Strait ARC3M Metagenome (SPAdes) (version 2) | ecosystem: Environmental > Aquatic > Marine > Oceanic | place: Fram...
CAAAGTGACCTACAAAGCGTTAGCTTTGACCATTCACCTGATTCAATTGATTTACCATAAAGGTAAAGTTCGTCTTCGTGGTATAAATTCATGCTTTCTTCGTCTTTGCAGGGTTAGGAACTTCCTTTTGGTTGGCAAGGTCGAACATCGCATCTTCGTCACGCTGGACACATCTGTCCATCGCTCTTACACTTGCAAGAGTACCGTCGTCATGCTCACTGTCTGTGAATATCTCAGCAATGTCGAAAACAACAGCACCGTCGGAATCAATCCAAGTCCCTATACTTACAGTATAGTCAGCACCTTCGCCTTGGCAAATCTTAGTCGCTTGCTCCATGTATCGCATCCATACAGAACGGAACAGATTCGGAGTGCAAATTTCCTTTGGAAGCTTGACTTCCTCCCATAAACCACCAACTACATAACCTTCGGTTGGTATTTCATACCAAAAAGCATCTTTTGTGGTCACGGTCGATCCCCCGTCCATCATGGTCTTGCCATAAGCCAAGCGGCACGCCGCATCAAATATTAGTCTATTCATCGTTTTTGAATTGATTCTGCTACTATGTAGCAAATTGCTAGTCCGTATACGGACATGATTATTGTGAAAATTAACATCTAGTTTAAGTTTATACTCTTATAGAGTATTTACGAGGTCTTCCATTCTCATCTGCTCATCGCAAGTGAGTGCATCCCATTGGGATGTGTTACGGACTACGTCCATACCAAAGAATTGAACATCGTTGAACAAAGCGTTCATAGACGCTTGCTTGTTTCTCTTAGGAGAATAGGTGATTGTGCCGTGCATGGCTTAGAGATTTAGAATGCGATAGCTGAATTGCCATCGGCGATACAAAGGTAAGACTTAACTTTCGAAAAACCAAATTTAATTTTATACCCTTTAGGGTAATTAGTCAATGACATCGTATGTCTCCCATGTAGGAGAGTCATCACGCCAACACACCACGGTGTGCGATTCAAGCGCAGGCTCGAACACGTGTTCCGAAGATTCTACTTCTTTGAAGTAGCAAACATCATCTCCCTCTTTGAGGATGATTTCCAAAGCCCAGTTCGCGGCAGTCTCCGCATCTAGGAAGTTACGCTTACAGCGAAACTCAGCCCCGCTATCGAACGGGAATACAAAAGCAAAAATTGGTTGATTCATAAATCTTAGATTTAAAGTGAAAATTCAGTAACTACTTCGTCAGTCAAACTGACCTTAAGACCTAGCTTCGCTAGACCTTTGCAGGCTTCTTGAACATAGTTCAAGTATTCGATCGCACACCATGGCTCGTCTATGACGTCACCTACCTTGCACAGACCATCTTCGATGTCTCCGATTAAGTCATTGATTGCTTCGCAATCAGATTCAGTATGGTTCCTTTTAGTTACTTTGTAACTAGTTAGCCAATACTTGTCGAGAAGCTTGTGTTCGCTCCTACTGTTGTTAGAGTAAAACTCTAATGCATCAAAATCAATCATAAATCTTTAGATTTAAAAGGTTAAAATAATAAGTTAATAACGTAGTTATTAGAATGGAGAGTCTCCGAAATCAGGAGCGCCGCTCATCAAAGCTTCAGCTTCAAGGCGGGATTGCTCTTTTTCTTGTTCAATTCGTCTTCGACGAACAGCGTCTTGAGGAGATTCGCCGTCAAGAAGTGTAAACACTTCCAAAATCGCTTTCTTCCTAGCCTTTGGCTCTGGAACTAAAACCTCTTTACGAGGTTCTAAAAACATAGCTTGACTACCGTCAAGAGCGACAGCTTTCGTCTTTTTGGCTTCGCCAACTCCGATAGCTTCTTTAGCTTGAGTTAACTCAAGACCATCAGCTGACGTCCTTTTAGGACGGCGAACCGCTTTCGACTTAGACTTCGTCTTAGTAGCCTTCGGCTTTGGAGACTTCGTCTTGGAAGCCTTTGGCTTAGTAGCCTTCGGCTTCTTGGCAGTTTTCACTTCCTTCGGAATCTCGAAGGACTCCAAAAAGTTGTTCAATGATGCTAAAGCATCAAAGGCTGCTTCTTGCTTTGCAAGAGACGGAGAGTAGACCAAGCTGTTTACAGCTTTCTTGAGGTCTTTCAGCATAGCTGATTTGTTTTCGATTAATGTCTTCGACATTGTAAAGAGATTTAGATTTTCCTAAGCTAGTCGACTTCCAAAACCAGTTTAAGAGATTAAGAGTAAGAGAAGAAGTCGTAAGACTCTCTTCTTCTTTTACTCTATCTCTATCCTTTTTACTGTGCCAATCAGCTTGCTGATTTTCGTAGGGTAAACACTAACCGCATTGAATCTTCTACGAAGATCGCATGGTTAGAGGATTTTCACCGTCTCAAAACCTCAGCAAAACTAAGCTAAACCTATGGTTTAAAACGGTGTTAAGTATCCCTTCCTAAAGGAAGGCTTCAAGTCAAACCAAAGGTTTGGGGGGAGATTGTCCTGACTCCACTTTCAACTCTGCAAGAGTTGGTTCCTCTCAGAATGACTAAGCAGAGCTTAGGGTTATCCTCCATCTTGCTTAACTCCAAGGAGTTAAAAGCTGAAAAGGTACACCGAAAGGCTGTTTAAAGCCCCCTACGGGGTCTTTAGATTCTGTTTCGGAACAAGATATGATTCAATTCTATATATACATAATCCCCATACTCTGTATTACTGGGCTTTTTTGCGTTTGGCCACGGGGTTTGCGTATCGATATCTGATCATAGGCTGTCATTAAGGCTTTGAGTAGTCGAAAAAAATTTATACACATATGCATTTGGGGCTTGACTTTGTAAGTTTTTTGTTGTACCTTCGCTAAAGCAAATTAGGAACGACGCTTGTTAGTACATAAACCCAATTGGGCATTCTGGCGTAAACGCAGAGACAAAGTAGCTTAATGTTGTGGTGGCGCAAAGACTGTCCTCTTAGTTTTTAGGGTTTAAACACAAGAAAGCATATAAGCTTCTTTGTTTATCTTTGGGATATGAAAGCTGTAAAGAAGAGTCCAGATGGGCGTAACGTTCAGGTAGAGCTTGACGCCACTAATCGTTCTTCCCAAAAGAGGAAAAAGGATGGAACAGTCAAAGCAAAGCGGATATTTAAAGAATCCAGCAAGAGTACTGATCTTGACTCTGGAAACGTAACTACGTTGAAGACTAGGTCCAACTCTAATACGGGAAAATACAAACAGGTATTTAAGGAGAAGGATGCTGACGGCAAGCTTATAGCAAAGCAGGTTGATAAAAACGGAAAAACGCGCGTACCAAAACGATTTCAATAATATAAACTTACGTAATATGAGAAAAGAAGAATCCATCTGTGCTATTTGCTCTTTAGCTAACGTTCAACTTTGCAGCTGTAAGTGATATGAGGGCTGTTCGATCAAATGGCGACCCTATAGATCCCAAGAAGTTAAAGAAAGGGGTTGGATGGGCTGAGAGCCGAGGGGGGAATCCTTTGTTTATGAAGAACCCTACTAGTTCTGCTACGGGGAAGTACGGTCAGCTGTACAATCAGATAAAAGATCTAGATCCTATGCGGGGGGTGAGCAGGGACAGCCTTATTAATAACCCAGACCTTCAGGAGATGTTTATGGATATGAGGATCAACGAGGGTATCGGGGGTCCTAGTCTGTCTCGTAATGCAGAGGACCTAGAAGAGGAGTATAAAGGGCAGCTAGGGGAAGATTGGGACTTCCGTCCTGATGAGGTGGCCGCTTTAAGTCATTTCTTGGGGAGGCAGGGTGCTAGGAAGTACTTTGCTTCTATCAGAGATAACTCATCTTTCCAGGCCCCAGGGGTAAACAAAACCCCAGAAGAGTATCTGCGTATTTACAATGAAGGTATAGAGAGATGAGAGCTGTAAACGGAGATCCTACTAAATCGGACACAGCTAGAGTAGCTAATGCTTCTAACGAGCTGTTAAAACAGCTTATCGCTGCTGGGTATACACAAGACAGTAACGAAGACATAAAGAGCCATAGGAAATACGATAAGCTAGAAAAGGCTGATAGAGGGTTTTTTGCTGATAACAATGTTTCGTTTGACGAAATTATCGAAGGCATGAATAATAAACCCCTTCTAGCGCTTCAACTTTTTGATTACTTTTTCGAGAATAATGACCATAGGATCAACTCTCTTACGAAATCCCAATTAAAAGACATTCAGTCCGCCCACGTAAAGGCATCAGAGACTTTAAACTCTCATTACAAACGTATTGCCGACGCATACGATAAAATGGGGGGTTCTTACTCTAGCGAAGCAGAAGAGATTAGGAAAGTCGTAGAAAACACAGGCAAAGATGTTCAGAGATTAAAAGCGTTTGACCCCAGTACCGATTCGGGTAAATCAAAATTTCTTGATTTTATATCGTGGAGGAATCGCGGGACCAATTTTAATGTAAATACTCAAAAACTCATTTCGGATCTTTCAAACAGGATTGACCTTAATGACCACGCCAACACAGGGCTCTTTACTTCCTCAGAAAAGAGCGACATTTTTAGGGCGAAAAAGGGTTGGGTGGCTGATGCTAACTTTAGAGAACTTGCTTCATTGGTGGCGGACAGTAACCCAGATGCTCTGGACGCAGAGGAATTGGAAGACCTTTTTAATCAGGGGTACCGCTACAAAACTCGCCTTAACGCCGATAACGAACGTGGCTGGATGCCCAAAGGCAAAATTTCGGCAAGCTCGGCTGCCAAACAATTGGCTAACTCTGGGATTTCAGCTTATAACAGTATTAATAATTTTTTTAACAGCGAAAAAATAGTAGAGGATAGAGGGGACAAAGGTATTAAAGAGACTGTTGTCAATCCAGATCAAATAGAGAAGTATGATAATTACGCCAATTCAACGGATTCTTTTAGCAACGTATACCCATCTTGGAAAATAACAGAACATAGAGAAGAACTACCCTTTGAAAGAAATCGAACTAACTACTATGAAGACCTAGGGGATGGTTTTTATTCAGATAGAGAGAAAGGGAATGACTCAAGGGTTGTTAATGAAGAAATCTCTCCTGCTCTTTTTCACGAAGGCATTACTCCCAATAGAAAAGTTCGTTTATGGAACGAAGCATTAAAGGATCTTGTTGATCTATATGTATACGACTCTCCCGACATGAGGTCTGCCGCTGGTATTACAAACGAAGAGAGAGCTGGAGGATCTGACGGTTTCCCGTTAAGGCCAACAGCAACGAGTACAACCAAAAAAGTTGAGAAGTTAGTTGAGCCTAAGAAAAAACAATCTGAAAAGGCTGCAATTCAGGGAAGGCCAAAAACTATAAAGAAGTTAGAGCCTATAAGATTAAAGAGAATTGAAACGGACTATGTGCGTCCTGAACTTCAAAAGATTAAAGAGCCTTACAGACCTTTAGGTAGATCTCCAATTCAAATAGGTAGATTATCCACAGGTAGGGAGCACTCTAGATATGGTCAAGTTCTAGATAGCGAGTATATTTGGGATCAAGCTAAAAAGAAATGGCAAAGAAGAGAGGTAGATGAAGAAAGAAAAGGTCACCCATTTATTAAAGGATCGTTCTGATGAAAGCTGCTAGAAACTACAAACAAGAGTATGCTGACTTCCACTCTTCTAAAGCTGCTAAAGCTAAAAGAGCTGAGTTGAATCGTTATAACAATAACAACCCTGGTAGCGGAGATGTCTCGCATGGATCTGGAGGTAACATTGTAGGCCGCCGATCAGTGAGTACCAATCGGGGAGACGGACAGACTACTGAAGGTGATAGAAATGCCAGAGGGAAAGGGGCTAAGAGAAAGCCTTTCCGTTTATGGAAACGAAAAAATAACTAATTATGAGCTTAAAAGATAGAGTAGGTACTGACGCTTCTAGAGGGGCTGCTACTGAGTTAGCTGGTGGAGATCTTAAAGGGAAAGATTTCAGGAAGGCCAAGAGAGCATTAAACAAGCAAGATCGAGTCAATAATCGAGCGAAAAGAAAAGCGTCGCGTAGAGGAGATCAAATAAGGGATGGATACGAAGGCTATAAAGGTTTTTCTACGCAAGAACATCAAGCAGATAGATATTTTGATGAGTTAAGCAAAAAAAGAACGAGAAACATAGTTGTAGGAACTGCCGCAGCAGCTTTAACTGGAGGCGCCGCTTTAGGGGCTTTTGGTGCAGGCGCAGCAGGGGGCGCAGCGGTAGCAGGAGGCACAGCGGCAGCAGGAGGCACAGCGGCAACTGGAGGAGCAGCGGCAACAGGTTTGTTAGCAAGTACAGGGGCAACAGGTTTGGCAACAGGAGGCACAGCGGCAACAGGTTTGTTGGCAGGTACAGGATCAACTATTGGGTTAGGCGTTGGAGGAACGTCAGCAGCCGCAGGCTTAGCGGGAACAGGAACACTTATCGGTAGTGCGGCAGCAGGTACGGCGGGATTAGCTGGAATGTCAGCAGGCACTGCTGCTGCCGTAGGTGCAGGAACTACTGCTGCTGCCACAGGCGCTAAGTTTATTCCTAAAGCGATTCAGGGGGTTAAAAAAGCTAAACAAGTAGTAGACACGGTTGGGCAGGTGGTAGATACTGGAAAGCAGGTAGCTCAGATGTTCCAGCAACCAGAACCTACTACGAATATGAATCAAATCGCACCTCAGCAACAAGTGGGTTTTTCCCCAGATATATATCAGCAGTACGGGATGAATATGAACTACGGGTTTAATCCGAGATCAGCACCCGTTGTTACCCCTTCTGGACCAGCTTATTTGAGCTCTGTTTACAATCCAGTAGGCTAATTATAAAATACTTATATTTGTGTTATGAACTACATGAAATTCAACGACGGTGGAAACATCGAAGCGATGATGGCTGCTATGAGTGGTCAACAAGGAGGCCAGCGCGGTCAAGAAGATTTAAGAACTATCGATGGTCAAAGCACTTCTGAAGTTCAAGAAGATGAAGAGGGACGTCAGTTTGTTATGTTTAAAACCCCAACAGGAGATACCGTTAAAGTATTTGGCGACTGGGAAAGCTACGGAGAGATTGCAGCTCCAGGTGGAGGCGCTGTAGCTCCTGGCGATCAACGATTTATTGCAGATAGAGAGTTCCCTGTTATGGCAAATCCAGAAACAGGAGAATATGAGCTAGATGTTGATGCTATGGAGACAGAGATGTATTCAGAGCCAGAACGTCAAATGGCACAACAAGCTGCTCCAGGTGGTCCTGGCGCTAGCGGTGTGGAGGCTCTTTTGGAGAGTCTTACAGACGCCAAAGGTCCGCAAGGTCAGCGCCGACAAGGAGGCATGGTTCCATATGGCAATGGAGGTAGACTCTCTAGAGACGAGAGAAGAAAAGCTAGATCAGAGAGAAGGTTTGGTAGACAAATAAAGAGCGACCTCTCAGATCTGGGATGGAACAAGAAAGGGGTAAGGTCATTACCTCCCCCCTCCTTGAGAGAGCAGAATATGATTGAGTTCGGCAATGAAGGTAGACCCTCTAGAGATCTGATTGAGTTCGGCAATGAAGGTAGACCCTCTAGAGAAGAGAGAAGACTTGGTCGCCAAATGAAAAGAGCTTACGCAAAATCAGGCGGGTCTACTAATGCGGTTCTTAACCTTCTGGGGAGATACGGAAAATGACCCCTAAAGACAAAAATTATATTTCTCTTTACAATCTGCTAAAGGGGTCCGCTGAAAGAAGCAAGTCAAGAGAACAGGCAAAGCTTGCTCGTCAGCAACTTAGGAACCCAGAGAAGTATGGCAACTGGGACAACTCCCTTGAAGCAGGTTACAGCAACAAGAAAGAAGGCGATAGAGAAGCCGAGCAAAAAGGAACTGGAGGCGCAGCTACTAATAGTTGGTTGTCTAAAGGAGTGAGAGAAAGCAATAGAGAAGCAGGAGCCGATCCAGACAAAGCACATAAGCAGCAGCAGCGTTACGCTAAAAGAGGAAACAGGCATTTGTCTGATGTCCTTGAAAGTTTGGCTGGCGCTATTCAAAAGCAAAAAGCAAATAAAGTAGCTCGTATTGATAATAGGCAGGACTGGTTGAGAAACCACGCTTATTGGGGAGGAAATCCAGAGAAAGAAAGCGGTCTCAACAGATTGTTAAACGATCGCTTAGGAGATAAAGAAAGAAAGCTTATAGATAAGTACGATTTAAAAGGAGTAAAGCCTTCTAGTCGGTATAACACTATAAAGTGGAGAGAGCCCAAAGGAAGGTTTTAAGTGGGGAGTAAGAACTACTTTAACCCTAGGATAAAACGAATCAGCCCAGCTTGGGTGGCTGAAAAAAATAAATTTAATGAAGCTAAGCAAAAACCTAACCCTAAAGGAAGTAACGAAATCAAATACGGCCAACCGCCTGGGGATAGACAACAAACCTGAAGAGTTCGATATCAAGAACCTTAGAGAAATTGCAGAAGAAGTATTTCAGCCGCTACGAGATCACTTCGGAGTTCCTTTATATATATCTTCTGGTTTTAGGTCTAAAGAATTAAATAAGGCTATTGGAGGTAGTAAGTACTCTCAGCATAAATCAGGTCAAGCCTTGGATATCGATGCCGATGTATATGGCAGAGTGACCAATAGAGAGTTGTTTAGATTCATTAAAGATAACCTTATATTCGATCAGCTGATCTGGGAGTTTGGCGATGACGACTCTCCAGACTGGGTTCATGTATCATACAAAAACGAGGGGGCTTACTTTCCGAGCCAGCCAGCTAATAGAAAGCAAGTGAAGAGAGCATACAGAGACTCTAAAGGAATTCACTATAAAGTCATTTAAAGTGCGTTGTAAAAACGCTGTACCGCCATTCTGCCTTTCTGCGATAGCGCATATCTTACACGGTAGTTGTATTTCGTCTCCTCACGAAACAAGTGGTCCTCCATTGTCTGAGACGGAGTAAGTTTATCGAAGTGTTTATAGAGATATCCTTCTTTTAACATGGGGTATATAAGTCTGTCCGCTAAGTTATCTTTATACATACCGTACTCCTCAGCTACGTAGTTTATAGTAAAGAACTCTAGATCATATAACCACAACATAAGGTCTAGCCAGCTACCAACTATAGCGTTCTTTGATACAAACTCAGCCTTTACGTTGCGTATATTTTTTAGGTAGTTGTGCTTTACGTACTTCTCTGAAAGTTTTGATGACTCTCTAAACAACTTCGACTTCTTTACTTGAGACTTTGGCATAATTAAAGTTGTATATTTGGAATACAACAAAGTTATATCATGGAAGGCAAAGACACACAGTTCCTGGCGGAGATGTACCATTTGGTAAAAAAGATGGAGGAACTAATTGAGGAGTTCGAAGTTAAAGATCGCCTTCTTGCTTCTGTAGTTATAGGTCTTTTTGATGAAGACGACATGGACTCAGAAGATGACATGGCTCAAGTAAAAACGATGTATAGCTTTCACCTAGACAGTAGGGATGAGCTAGAGGTAATTAAAGAATTGATGGATGCAATGTACCAGCCTGATGAAGATTCCCTCGATGGACTTCTCGGAGACTTAGGTATTTCACTAAACTAAATACAATGGAAGGGCTTATTAGAAAAATAATCGTAGGGAAAGACCCTAAAAACGGCATGGCTTACTATACAGGCATGCGAGCGGGAGATGGAAAAGTCTCTGCTATTTTAGAAGACGAAAGAACACTCGTTAAATTTGGAAAGAAGCGATACTTGGTGTACATTGAGAACGAAGAAGGGACAGTCCTTTGGAAAGCAATCGATGAGATGCCCTGTATGTTAGAGTTTGATCTGAATTTTTAATTGATGAGAACATTCGACTTATTTATCGTCAAGCTAGATAAACAGCTTGAGGATACGATGACGACCCCTGGAGGGTTAGAGCTTTTTATAGATACTAAATTTAATGAATTTGAAAACAGAATCCAAGAAGGTCCCGTTGTGGCGGCGCCTTTTAAACACAATACAGGGGTTGAGGTTGGGGACACGCTTTACTTCCATCATCTCGTGGTGCTTAACGAAGGTCAGGTACTTACTGGAGAGCCTAATCACTATACTGTTCGCTTTGATCCAAATCATACTATTAATAATCAAGCTATTGCTTATAAAGATCAGCATACTGGGGATATACACCCTCTTGCGGGTTGGAGCCTTCTTGAGCCCGTCGAAGAAGAGAAAGTTCAAGAGTCGGATACTATCGAGCTGGTTAAATTCTCAGAGGTCCCTGTTACAAAAGGTCGTGTCGCGTTTACGGCTCCTTGGATTGAGGATGTAGGAGCTAAAGTAGGAGATGTAGTAGGCTTTCAAAAGAACATGGATTACCGCGTTACTATTGACGAGAAAGAGTATTATAGAACCCGTGCAGAAGACCTGATGTATGTCGAAATCTAAATTCACCACAATAGATGCCTCTCAGCGCCTTATGGGAAGTATGGAGATTGCAATCAATAATATGATTGAGGAAGTCAAGAAACCTGTCGATCCAGAAGCTGGAGGAAGCGCACGTAAGGCCGAGCTCCAATCCGTAAAGCAAACGGCCATTGACTGTAAGGAGCTTTTGGTGGAGCGACAGAAACTAGAACAGATGGTAAAAGAATTAAAAGAAAATGGAGAAATCGAAGAACAAAAAGATTATTCAGGTGGCTTTGCGGAAAGGTTCTCTAAGTAAACCCGACTACTATTCTGATAACCAGACAATTAGCGACGATTACTTAAACCAAAACTTTACGGTAGTTTACATGCCTTCGTAGCTCAGCTGGATAGAGCAACGCCCTTCTAAGGCGTGGGTCACAGGTTCGAATCCTGTCGAGGGTACAAATTAAATTTAGAATTATGCCAGACTTATACTGTCCCGATTGCGGAAAAGAAAAGTACGAGAAGAGCCTTACTATGCGAGTTAAGGACGACAAAGCTTATTACGTCGAGGGGACTTGCGAATGCGGATCCCAGATGAAGCTTACCAACCCTAAGAAGGGTGTTCCTAGTTTAGGGCGTATGAATAAATTAGGCAGTAGCTATTAATGTCCATCCTTATAGACATAGAAGGTTATGAAGATCAAGGGATTAAAATCGACCCTAACGGTGCAGAGGGAGAGGTTATCGAACTACATGGGCTTCTCGTTGTCCTTCCAAAAAAACCACCCCGATCGAAGATTCTCTTCCATGATCGGCCAAAGCACTTGCAGCTGTGGACAAGGATACCAATGCCTGAGGAAATGCAAAGGGTTCGAAGTATGGATGAGTGGCACGAAAAACCGAGTGAGTTCCGTAAGAAGTTTTCTACTTACATCGAACAAGAGTTTCAGCGTCGCCGTGACGGTGTTTGGTTTTACAATAATGGCATCCCTACGTATATTACAGGGCGGCACTATATGTTTCTACAATGGTCTAAAATCGATGTCGGATATCCTCAGTTCTTACAATTCCAAAGAGAGATCTTTCTCCACATGCTGGCGTGTGAGTCTGACCCTCGTTGTTTCGGTCAGCTTTATACTAAGTGTCGCCGTTCTGGGTATACTAATGTCTGTAGCGCTGTACTTGTTGACGAGGCTAGTCAAGTTAAAGAGAAACTTCTTGGTATTCAGTCGAAGACTGGTAAGGACGCTCAGGAAAACATTTTCATGAAGAAGGTGGTCTCTATCTTTAGAGGCTACCCGTTTTTCTTTAAACCTATCCAAGACGGTACTACAAACCCTCGTATGGAGCTTGCTTTTAGAGAACCTTCTAAGCGTATCACCAAAAACAATAAGACATCTTATAAAGGAGACGCCCTTAACAGTACTATTAACTGGAAGAACACCACGAACAACGCTTATGACGGGGAGAAGCTACATATGTTGTACCTCGATGAGGCGGGTAAGTGGGAGAAGCCTACCGATATCCGTGAGGCGTGGCGTGTAGAAAGGACTTGCCTAATTGTAGGTAAACGTATAGTAGGTAAAGCCCTGGTGGGTAGTACGGTAAATCCAATGAGTAAAGGAGGGGATGAATATAAAGATTTATGGGATGATTCTGACCCGTCTCAGAGAAACGACAACGGACGGACGCGCTCTGGGATGTATAGGATCTTTATACCAGCTTATGAGGCGTTAGAAGGGTTCTTTGATAAGCACGGCAATGCGGTTATAGAGGATCCAGAAAACCCTGTAGAAGGAATTGACGGAGAAGAAATTGACCAGGGCAGTAAGACTTATTTAAAAAACGACCGCAAATCCTTTAAAGACGATCCCTCGGAACTCAATGAGGTTATTAGGCAGTTCCCCTTTACTGAAGACGAGGCATTTAGAGACAGCATAGAGGGGAGTCTATTTAATATAGGTAAGATCTATCAGCAGATAGAGTTTAATGACGACCTATACCCTAATCCTGTCGTACAAGGCAACTTTGTGTGGCGAAAGAAAGATGAAGAAGTTGTGTTTTCTCCAGACCCTAACGGAAGGTTCCGCGTTTCCTGGATGCCTCCTGATCATTTAAGAAACAATAAAGCAGACGAAAGAGGCAAAAAAGTTGCCCCCAATAAACATATCGGTGTCGGTGGAGTTGACTCGTATGACTTAGACGCTACGGTAGATGGCAGGGGGTCTAAAGGAGCCCTTCATATGTACAATAAGTTTAATATGGATGTCCCGTCTAACATGTTTGTAGTGGAGTACGCTTCTCGTCCAGACTTAGCAAGTATTTTCTACGAAGACGTTCTCATGTGCTCTTTCTTTTATGGATATCCTTTACTTGTAGAGAATAACAAATATGGTATCGTCAGGTACTTTGAAGCAAGAGGTTATGACGGTTATCTAATGGATAGGCCAGGTCACCTTAAAACTGGGAACTCTTCTGTAAACGTTAGAACTAAAGGGATCCCGTCTAACTCTCAAGACGTTATTCAATCTCACGCTCAGGCAATCGAGGCTTACATTTATGATCATGTAGGTATAAAGCCAGAATCTGCTGAGTTCGGTAACATGTACTTTAACAGGACTTTAGAGGATTGGATTGGCTACAAGATAGACAAGAGAACTAAGTTTGACTTGACTATTAGTTCTGGACTGGCGTTACTTGGCGCTCAAAAAACCAAGAAAGAAAAACCTCAATCAGACTTTAACGAGAAACAATTTTTTAGGACTTTTAAGTCAAAAGCTTGGCACTCCTAGTTTTACTATATTTGCAAGAGCTAATCTCGCAACACCAACGGTAAATGTACAACGATAAAGGTAAAAGTGCTTCTGGCTTCCCCGATCCGCTTGCTTCGGCACAAGAAAAACAAGGGAAGGAGTATGGCCTTAATTATGCGAAAGCCATCTACAACCAGTGGGGAAAGATTGATCAGGAGGGGTCTTTATACAGTAAGCGATCTAAGGTTTTTGAACGTAACAGAGATTATGCTAACGGCACCCAAGACACTAAGATTTATAAGCAACTTTTAAATACTCTAGATCCAAACAACGGAGACGGGAGTATGCTTAATATTGATTTCACCCCAGTTCCTATCTTACCGAAGTTTGTTCGAATTGTAGTAAATAAAATTCTTTCTTTAAACCCATACCCTAACTTAGAAGCTATAGACCCTTTGTCTTCTTCTGAGAAAGACCTAGAAAAAAAGAAAATCGAACTCTCGGTAAAAGCCAAGGGTCCTTTACAGAATATAGAAAAGTCGTTAGGGGTTCAGATTTCAGGAGATTCTAATAAGATTCCAGAAACTCTAGAAGAAGCTGAGATTTTCTTAGAGAATAACATTAAGTCTTCTGGCGAGATCGCCGCTCAGATTGCGACAAACATGACGCTTTCTTGGAACGACTTTAACGATAGTATTTACCGTCGCTGCGTCAACGATATGGCAATCTTAGGCATGGCTGTTATTAAGCGTTCTAACGATCCGTCTCAAGGAATTAAAACGGATTATGTGGATCCTGTTAACTTTATACACAGCCACACAGAAGACCCTGCTTTTTCTGATTTGGTTTATGCGGGCCACGTAAAAAGTATTCCTATTCAAGAGTTAAAGCGTATTGCTTCTGACCAGTTTACAGAAGAAGAATATAAGGATATCGCTAAAAAGGCGCAAAAAAAGAATGGCCTTGATGCTTCAAAGCTGAGTCAGTCTTCTTATAACGCTTACACTAATACCTCTAGCTATGGCTATGATGAGTACATGGTTGAAGTTCTTGACTTTGAGTTTATCGGAGTAGATTGCATCTACTTTGAAGATAAAGAAAGCAAGCACGGTAATAAGGGGTTTTATATGAAGGGAGACAATTACAAAACTCCTGCTAATTCCATTTATCAAAGGTCTGTAGAGAAGCTTGAAAATTCAGTTGTTTACGAAGGAACGTATGTCTTAGGCACGGACTATCTATTTAATTATGGTCGTCAGAAAAACATACCTAAGAACGTTCATGATATTTCTAGGGCTACTCTTTCATATTCTTCGTGCGCTACGAATCTCATGAAAATGATGCCTAAGTCTATGGTGGATAGCTGTATCGGGTTTGCTGATCAGTTACAAATAACTCACCTTAAGCTTCAGCAGTCTATAGCGAAAGCAAAGCCTGACGGCATTATCATTGATATTGAAGGTTTGGAGAATGTTCAGCTAGGTAAAGGCGGCGAACTTCAGCCCTTGGAGTTGCATGATATCTACGAGCAGACGGGTGTATTCTATTACAGAAGCAAGAACCCAGAGGGAGGTTTTCAAAACCCACCTATCCGTGAGATAGGCAACAGTATAAGGAATGTAAACGAGCTTATCGGACTCTACAATCATTACTTGAATATGATTCGAGATGCTACAGGAATCAACGAGGCTATGGATGCTTCATCTCCTAAGTCGGACGCGCTTGTCGGTGTTCAGCAACAAGCCTTGGCTGCTGCTAATAACGCCATATACGATATCACGAACTCGTCTATGGTTCTTTACAAGAAGGTCTGCCAAGACATTGTAAAGTGTTTGCAGGTTATTCATCCTGACTCAGTTCTATACAAGATGTATGCGAATGCAATCGGTAAAGAAAATATGAGCGTACTGTCTTCCTTTAGAGATTTGTCGATGTACAACTTTGGAGTTAGAGTAGTTAAGGAAATGGAAGAAGTGGATAAGCAATATTTAGAGCAGAACATTCAGATTTCTTTATCTCAGAAAGAACTTGATTTAGAGGACGCTATCGCTATTCGTCAACTTAAAGACGTTAATCAAGCTGAGAGGCTGTTGGTTATCAGGAGAAAGAAGAGAATGGCATCAAACCAGCAGATGGCTATGCAGAATTCGCAACAGCAAGCTCAGATTCAACAGCAGTCTGCTCAGGCGACTTCTCAAGCCAGGATGCAAGAGCTTCAGATGCAGGCTCAACTTAAAGCTCAGGAGATGCAACTTAACATGAAGTTAGAGTCGCAATTAGAGGAGGTTAAGCATCAGTTCAAGAAAGAAATTGAGATGATAAAAGCGTCAGCTGTTCTGGGTATTAAAACTGACGACAAAGAGTTTAAAGAAAAGCTTGAGGTGTTAAAAGAAGATCGTAAGGATGATCGAGTAAAAAAGCAGGCGGTTGAGCAGAGTAAGTTGCTTTCTCAGAGACAAGAAAAAAGAGGCGAGCTTACAGATACGGACTCACAACCTACAGGTATGGATTCACAACTATTAGGAGGACTATAACATGGCTACACAAATAAACTTAGATACGTCTCAGCGAGTGGACATTACCTGTAGAAGGGGTGATACCTTTTCTCTTAGACTTACATTGACAGACGCGACGGATCCTTCGTTAGGGTCGTTTTTGGCGACGGATTCGTTTCTTATGCAGGTGCGTGATGCAGACACTAATGATACAACAACCGTTATTGACGTACCTCCAGTTACAGGTGTAGACCCTACGGCTACCACTCATATAGATTTTACTGTTTCCGCAGCCGATATGAAACTTGTCCCTTCGGGATTGTACGTTTATGATATCGAGCAAAAAACAACCACTGGCGTTGTGGTAACTTTAATTTATGGCACATTCAAGGTTAATGAAGATGTTTCTATAAACTAATCATTAGCCATGCCACTAAGCGTAGACCAGCCTTCTAAAATAATTGTATCTAGCTCTACTGGAGGGCTGATAAAGGTTTCTATTGTAAACACAACGGAGACCAAAATAGTAAGAATAAATCAGACGGTAGCAAATAATGTAACGGTAGCTGGAGCTATTGGTGCTGGACCTACTGGAGCTGCTGGAGCTACTGGGGCCGCTGGACCTACGGGCGCTCAAGGACCTGTTGGGCCTGCGGGGCCTGCGGGGTCTGATGGAGCTGCTGGAGCTGCTGGAACAAATGGTACTAATGGAACTGATGGCACTAACGGTACTGATGGCACTAACGGTACTGATGGTACCGATGGCGTAGACGGATCCCCGAACATAGCTAGCGCTATTTCGATTTCCAACCTCGACAACGCTTTTGGTCATATGACCACTCCTATAGTTTCAGGCACTTCCGTTGAGGCTATTCTTAGGGATATGTTAGAGAAGTACAATATTACCACGATATCCCTTAGCGCCGTTAAGGCGGCTTATCAAAATACAGATGGCAGCTACCCAGCAACTGCGAACAAGAGTAGCTTTACAACACTTGAGGTGGGTCGAGGAGTTAAGTCAGATGGATTTAGCTTTAGCGTTGCGGACACAAGCCAGACTTCAGACAACTCTGTTTTGTTTAAGATTGACGGAGCTACCGTTACTTCTGGGGTTTCAGAAACTGGATCTCCAGCAACGTACACTGCGAATACCTTAGATCCTGGCACTGCAACAAGTAAGACTTATAGGGTTGAAGCTACTGACGACGGTTCTGGAGCGAACAATACAATTTCCAGCTCTAAATCTGTGACTTGGAGGTACTTAGCCCGTCTCGGTACCGCGACAACCGATGGCATTGCAAACGACACCGCCGCCCAGTCTTTATATGACAGCGGGCTAACTGATATGGACACGGACCTTAACTCAGGGTCTACATGGACAGATGCACTTACGACTTCGGATTCAAATAGTCAAAGCAATTTTACTTATATAGTATTTCCTGCCGCTTGGGGTGATTTGCAAGGCGTTATTCAGGACGGATCCCTTCCAGTCCTTGGGGCTTTTACAGACCTTGGCGACTTTACTATAAACAATCAGTATGGGGTGTCTATTTCATACAGTTTTTATAAAAGCAACAGCACCGCCGCTTTTGCTGACGCAACCTCACTCGCAATAACTTTTTAAGTATGGCAATTAAGTACCCCGATTTTCTACAGCATAATAACCCTAACGCGGTTCTAATTGATGCTACCGAAAACCAAACAAAGGGTTTTGGCTTTTTTGCTAACACAGGCGCTAGAGATGCTTTAGATTCTGTTTTTCACGTTACGGGTTATCTTGCCGTAGTCGGTTCAACTCCTTTCGTTTATAACGGCGGGGGGTGGACAGTCGCTGGTAACTGGACAGAGATAGGCAGCGGGTCTGGTTTACAAAACGTTGTAGAAGATACTACTCCAGAACTTGGAGGTAATCTAGATGTGCTGACTCAATCTATCGTCTCTAGCAGCAATAGAGACATTACGTTCACTCCGAATGGTACAGGTCATGTAAACTTAGACGGTCTTGTGGAGTTCAAGAGATTTGATCACACAGCAACTCCTCCGACAGCTTTTCCTGGGGGGATGTACGCGGACAATGCTGACAATCTGTACTTTGGGATAAGCGATTAAATTTTGCGTATATTTGCGCTATAAACACGAAAAACTCGAATCATGTCTTCATGGAAAAAAGTCCTTATTGACGGGGACATTAGCGGCGGTGATGGAATTGAACTTTCAGGCACTACGTTAGGTACAATCAGGATTGATCAAAAGACCAATGGAGGTATTTCTATTGAATCAAATCAGATCGCTGTCGATCTTAGTCACTCGGCTATTAGTGGTACGCTTGCTGTCGGAGACGGCGGTACTGGAATTACTACTGTTGCGAAAGGTTCAGTTCTTGTAGCCAATGCTTTAAACACTGTTTCGGCTCTTGATGGCGGTGGATCTGGAGCGGACGGCTATGTACTTACTTACGACGGATCCGCTGATACCATCTCTTGGGCGGCTGGAGCTTCTGGAACCCTTTCAGGTCTCGCTGACACAGCCGTTACAAGTGCGGCTGCTGGGCAAGTCCTTATTTACAATGATACTACTGATAAGTGGGTTAACAACACTTTAACGGACGGCGACGGGATCACCTTTACGGAGGGTGACGGAGCGATTACTGTTGGGATTAGCTCTATTGCAAACGCTAAGCTTGCTGGAAGTGGTGCAATTACACTTGGATCAACTTCAATTGCTCTTGGCACTTCAACGCCAACATTGGCGGGGATGCAAGCTATTAGTTACGGTGCTGCTGCTGGAACGTTGGCAGCGGGAATCGGCGCAAATACTCTGAGTATTGGTGATTCGACATCTACGGTTTCTATTCTTGGTACTCTTGAGATTCAAGGAGAGATCAATCAAATCACCACCACTGAACTTTTAGTTGCAGACAAAACTATCATGACTGCTAGCGGAGCGACAACAACCGCTGGCGCTAACGGAGCTGGTCTTGTTGTTGACACGAGTGGCATTAGTGGGTGGGATGCTGACGCAGCAATCAAGTTGAACACCACCGTAACTAGATTCTCCGAATGGGAGATGGTCAAAGCTAACACCTCTGTTAGCGGAGATAACTCATTTATTGCGGGTATGGTTCAGGCAGCTACTACGAATGCTCTTGACGCCCTGGATCCAGGAATTGGAACTTTAGGCATGGCAGGAGCAGCACTTTACATTCAGGTAGCGTAAAATATATATGGCACTTCTTGGAAAGGGCGGGGTTGTTAGTGGTATTTCTACTGACACCCTGACCCAACAAGAGCTTACGTTTATTTTAAAGATGCTACATGATTGTAGTTTCGAAGGAAAAGATGTACTTTTGTTGGCAGACATAGTTGTTAAACTTCAGAATCAACTGAAGGCGAAATAAAATAAATTGAATTAAAATGAAATTAGAAATTAACGAGGTGTTTTTTTTAAGCGAAGTCGCAAAGACCGCTACTATTAAAGCTTCTGACGCGGCTGTTGTTGCTGGCACTTTAGACAAGCTAGCAAAAGAGTTCGATCGGTTACAAAAACTATCTGAAAAAGATTCTGAAAAGCTTGAAAAAGCTTAAGTTTACATATGTCAACCTGGAAAAAAATATTAGTAGACGGTGATGCGGTAGCTGACAACTTAGCTACTGCTAATCTGCTTCAAGCCGCTTCCCCTAGGACTTATGATCTTAATGGGAATGAAACTAATCTTTTGTTTAAGAACGGTGTCGTAAAGTTTTCAAACTCTTCAGACGCAGTAAACTATCAATTTGATAATGCTAATGGGGTCTTTGATGCTAGATTGGCTAACGGAATTAGGTTAAGCGATGGAAATAACGGCGAGCACGTAAACATAAAGCCTAAGTCTGAAACCGTTGCTAGCTACACTATTACGCTTCCTAATGCAGTGCCAGGCGCCGCAAACAAGATCCTTGAGTCTAACGCTACTGGCGAACTTTCTTGGATTGACACACCTTCTGGTGGAGGTAGCGTCACGATCAATAGCAACGTCGATAATTATCTCGTAACAGCTTCTGGCAGCGCCAACACTCTAAACGGAGAATCCAACCTTACTTACTCTACAGATTTAAGTATCACAAGCGGGGAAATTAAGATAGCCACTAATAATAAGTTTATAGAGGGTAAGCTAACTGGCGGTGCGTCCCGCCCCCTTATAGGTATCAACACGAGTAATGAGGTTGTTGTGGGTAATATCTCCTCAGCCGCTGTTACCCTCGAAGGCGTTGCTACCATTACGGATGGTGTAGATAATAGCATCTCTGGAATTTCTTCTGCGGGGGACTATGGACCTGGAGCTGACATTACTTTTCTTGGTTCCTCCAGTACTGGCACTAATGCAGGAAGGTTTTATTACTACAGCGGATCCACATGGGTAGCTTACACTTCTGCAACCGAAGCTCCTCAAGAGTCTCTTATTGGGTATGCAATTGGGGGAACTATGGCTAGTGGGTTTGTGCTGAGGGGAATGGTGTATGGCGCGAGCTTAACCGCTGGAAAGCCACTTTATGGACTTACAAACGGAGGTCCCTCAACTACCACGCCAACGAGCGGGTTTCAGAGGATTATGGGCCATTCGGTAACCACAACCGTGTTCTACCTCAACCCTTCTCAAGAATATATAGAGATAGCGTAATGATATGGCAGACATCACAGCATATAGCGGAATAGACATGGCAGATATCGCTAAAATAAGTGGGGTAGTAAAAGCGTCTAGTGGGGGCGGAACAGCTTCAACCACGCCGACAATTTCGGTGGCCGAAGGTTTGTTCGGTTTCACCACGGTCACGGTTACGAACCACAGTTCATTCACAAATCCAAATTATCAATGTTCGGCAGCGGTGGGAGCAACAACTACAATTGCTGACTCAGCCGTAGACCACAGCTTAGATACTGGAAGTGACTCCGTGAGTTCCGTCATGACTTTTACTGATCAAAACGCCTCCACGGGGACGCGAACTGTATCCGTTAGAGCGCAAGAATTTGGCAGTAATATTGAAAGCGCAGCGGCAACGGCGACTTACGATGTTATCGGTATGACTGCCAGATACATACGTCTTCGCGGCGTTACAGCATCTGGAGCGCAATCGAATAATCGACTCGCCATTTATGATTTGCGGTTTTTTGAAAGCGCAGGGCAAAGCGGGACAAGCCACCCGACAAATATGGTCAGTGCGACAACAGATAGCAGCGGGAACAATTATTACACAATTGACGCAGGACACGATTACAGCGCAAGTTATCCTGAATGGAGAGCCTTTGATTCCAGTTCTTCAATCTTCCATATGTATTGGGCTTTGGGAACATCAGCTGCAAATAATTGGGTGCAGTTTAAATATGACGACACACAGTTTTCAACTCCGCCAACGATTAAAAGTTTCAGAGTTGGTATTTACGCAAATGGTCATTTCGCTACTCATCTGGCTTTAGAAACAAGTAATGACGGAAGCACCTTTACACAGCTGGGAGTCTTTGAAGTAAATCCAGATACGACCACCAAGCAAAATTTCGGATAATGCCTTATTCAAAAAAACAAATTGATGCAGCAGTAGAAGCAACCAGCGAAATGTGTTTTATTCTGCACGTTTTGGGAGTGGAATATTGTGATGCAGTGTTCGTCGCAATGCAATTATCACATGACAGTGACGGGGCTTTAACGGAAAATGATTTATCGATCATAACATCGTTGATGCCTTGAAAACCCCCTATCCTATTTTAGTCTAACGACACAGGTGTTTCCTGGAGCGGGATTGATATTATTGATATACAGTACCTTATAGTTTAAGAAGCCTCAGAAATGGGGCTTTTTTTATTTCCTATATTTGCATTATGGCAAGCCCTAGAGTAAAGAGACTTCTTAAGAAGCATGGATTAAGCGGGGTTAACAAGCCTAAGCGTACTCCGTCTCACGCTAGAAAGTCTCATGTAGTCTTGGCTAAGGTAGGGGATAAGATTCGTTTAATCCGTTTTGGCGAGCAAGGAGCTAGCACAGCGGGCGCCCCTAAAGAAGGGGAAAGCGACAAGATGAAGAAGAAGCGAGCTAGTTTTAAAGCTAGACACGCTAGAAATATAGCAAAGGGTAAGATGAGCGCAGCTTATTGGGCCGACAAAGCAAAGTGGTAAAATGGTAGAGCATATTAGTCATTTCGAATTTCTAATCGTAGCGGGATCGCTTATAGGCGGTTGGATTAAGTTCCAGGCAGATTACAACAAGCTGTCTGCTCGTGTAGCTGTCCTTGAGACGGATAACACAGAATTCAAAGAGGATGTACGTCAGATGATGAAAGACATCCAGGAGATCAAGATTCTGCTCGCTAAGAACCAAGTACAATGAAAGCTGTTAAGCTTAATAAAGGCGGCAAGCTAAAGATTACGCAGGACACAAAAGCTGTCCCTGCACCGTCTGGGTTTCATTGGATGGAGGAGAAAGGAAGATACTTCTTGATGAAGGGTGATTATGCCCCGCATCCTAACGCTATCAAGGAAGCTAAGTTCAAGCTCGTAAATCACGGGTAACAAATAAGTTATATATTTGCACTTAAATTAAATTCTAATGGAAGAAAACACACAACCCGTAGAGGCGATGGAGCAGCAGGCTCCCGTTTCTGCACCAGAAGAGTCTACGTCATCGTTTAGTTTTATAAGCGACGAAGAGGTGGCTCAAATTAACCAACCCCAGCAAACGGGACAGCCTACTCAGGAAGCTCCTTCGCAGGTTGAACAAACACAAGAAACACCTGTTGAGCAGATTGGCGACCAGCCCGAAGCCCAACAACAATATGCACCTGAAGAAATTGAAGGCGCGGTATTCGAATTCCTTAGCGAAAGGCTTGGGAGAGATGTCCGTTCTTTTGACGACTTACAGGCGCAACAGCAGGAGCAGAGAGAGCTCGATGAAAGAATTTCTGTGATCGCGGATTTTGTCGAAAAGACTGGCCGTGACCCTAGAGATTGGTTTGTTTACCAGTCCATGAACCCTTCCGAAATGGATGACATGACTGCTATTCAGGTACAGATGGCATCTGATTACCCGAACCTATCTCAAGAAGAAATTGGCTTATTGATCTCTAGCAAGTATAAGCTTGATCCCGATCTACACTCAGAGGAGGAGGTGAAGCTCTCGCAACTGCAAATGAAGATGGACTCGGCTAGCGCTCGAAGTGGGATAGAAGGTCTGCGTTCGCAGTACCAGGCCCCTGAACGTCAAGCAGAAACATCGACATCTCCAATTGATGATAATTGGATTGCTTCTATGAGAAGCGAAGTGAGTTCTATGGAAGGGGTTGAATTTGACCTTGGAAATGGAAAGAGCTTTACTTTCGGAATGGATGACAATTACAGGAATCAACTTGCGGATAAAAACGCTCGCCTTGACGAGTACTTTGATCCTTATGTACGTGAGGATGGAAGCTGGGATTACGAATCGTTGAATGTTCACCGAGCCGTCATTGACAATATGGAAAGTATCGTAAAATCTGTTTATAAGCAGGGTATGTCCGATGGTCAAAGAGGTTTAGTCGATCGTGCAGCTAACGTAACCGCTCAGTCTCCGAATCAAGGCAGTACACCACAAGGGCCTGACGCTCTTACCCAACAATTAAAACAAGCGCTTGGGCAAGGTGGCGGAGGGTTCGGATTTATCTAAACTATTAAAAAATAAAAAATTATGGCTATTTCAGGACAAGGCGATAGAGCAACAACTAACGCCAGCCCAACAAACGGAGGTCTTAAAGCTACCCCAGAGAACTACACATCTCTGGCTAATTTGCTAGACCCAACCAAACCAGACGTACAAGACCTGTACGTCTCTACTTTTGGTGATCAAGGGATCACTGGATTCTTAGAGCTTACTGGCGCTAAGAAAAACGCAGGCACTTCAGACGAGGCCGAGTGGTATGAAGAAGGTCGTTTGCACAAGACGGTTGGTTACACTGGTTCAGCCGCTGCTGTTGCTGATACAAGTAATGCTACACTTACCGTTTCAGGTATTCCGTGTCGCGCAAATGATGTTTTGCTTCTTGCTACAGGAGAGAGAGTTGTTGTCATTAAGACAGCGACCAACACCCTCGATGTAGTTCGCCTTGACGGTGAAGTTCTCGCTGCCGACTTGTCAGGAACTGCTGCGATTATCGGTAACACTTACGCTCAAGGAACAGAGCAGCCTTCTGAATTTTTCACTACTGGTCTAACCAGAATGAGAAATCCATACATCATCACTAAAGAGATGTACGAGGTTAATGGCTCACAAGCTACCAACATCGGATGGTTGAACGTAAACGGACAGTACATGTGGTACTTGAAGAACGAAATGGATGCTCGTAAGCGATTTATGAATCAGAGAGAGGCGATGTTGCTGTACTCTCAGCTTGACTTGACCTCCGCTGCTGCTGCGGCTGATGGCACTATTGCACTTGGTGGTATTGAAGCAGCTGCTGCTGGAGACGCTTCTGGATCTATCCCAGGTTCTGAAGGCTACTTCCAGGCTGTTGAGCGAAGAGGTATTGTCGCTGCTGTTTCTGGTGGATCACAAGGCACTTTCAATACTATGGCTGATATGGACGCAATCATCCTTGAACTCGATAAAGAAGGAGCTCCTGCTGAGTACGCTATGTACTTGAACAGAAAAGCATCTTTGGATATTGACGATATGCTCGCTAACGGTGTCGCTACTGCAACGACTGCTGGTTTGGCAGGACAGTTTGGTGCGTTTAACAACTCAGCTGATATGGCTGTTAAGCTTGGCTTTAAGTCGTTTACTCGTGGAGGTTACACTTTTCACAAGCATGACTGGAAGTTGTTGAACGATCCTACATTGGGTGGAATTGGCCTTAACAAGGGCGCTATGATTCCTTTGTCTCAAGTTGCTGATGCTAAGTCTGGTGCTAAAGCTCCAGCTTTGCAGATGAACTATAAATCTGCTGGCAACTACTCTCGTGAGATGGAGCACTGGGTAGAAGGTGGTGGCGTTCTTGGACACGTAACTAGCGGAAAGGATACGGTTAAGTTTAACTACCGTTCTGAATGCAACTTGGTAACTCGCGCTGCTAACCAGCACGTTGTTATTAAGTAAGGATAACGCAGGTAATTAGGCAGGGGCTTCGGCCCTTGCCTTTTTATCCTTTTTTGAAACTTTAATTTAATCTTATTATGAATCAATCAACTAAGCGCCCTCCTGGACGGCCTAAAAAGACAGAAGATGCCCCAGTAATGGAGCGACAGACTAAGAAGAAGCCTATTCGACGCCAAGAGAAGATATCTGCTACTCAAGAATACAAAGTCAACGATGGCGGAGCTGTAACGATGCTTATGCAGAGCGGCATCACGGTTTTTGACGAGGAATCGGGTATGGTACGAGAGATTCGCTATTGCGAGAATGAAAACTCTATCTGGAAAGATGAACAAGCTGATCGGTCTGTAAAGACTCCAGTCATCTTCCGTATGGGTAGAATATTCGTAAACGAAAAACAGCCTAACCTCAAGAACTTCCTTGAGATCCACCCTCAGAATAAATCTAACGGAGGTTCTCTTTTTGAGCTGGTAGACAATCTAAAGAAGGTAGAGGTGGACATCGATAAGGAATTCCTTGTTAATGATGCTGTCTCTTTGCTTCGGTCTAAAGAGCTTGATGAGCTTCTTGCTGTATCTTTAGCGTTCGGCATGGATATCAACCGACCTATTGCTGAGGTAAAGCATGACTTGCTTTTAAAGGCTAAATCGTCCCCGAAGGTATTTATCGAGTCATTCGATAACCCTGTGGTAGCTATGAAGTCTAAGATTAAGCAGGCTGTATCATATCAAATTATTAAAGCTGACAGCGATGCTATTAAGTGGTTCGACACCAATAAGCACATTATCTCCGTCCCTGTGGGACAAGATCCTGTTGATGTTTTTGTTCGTTACTGCATGACCGAGGCAGGAGCCCCAGTCGTTGGAGAGATCGAACGTCAGCTAGGCTAAGACAGCCTTACACCCACTATGAGAAGCCTCCTATTTAGGGGGCTTTTCTTTTTTGTATATTTGCTTCATGGCAAAGACATTCGGCGCTAGTGTAATAACGGTCTACCAAACTCTTCGGGACCTCGCAAACAAGGACAATCATGGGTTCTTGTCTGACGTTGAGTTCAACAGGTTTGCTAACTACGCGCAGCTTAACGTATTCAACAATTTATTTAACGAGTTAAAAGATTCTCGTAGGCTAAGTAAAGCGGGCTTTGAACCTTCTAGAGACAAAGCTAGATTTAAGCGTATCCAAGAAGACCTGGCGGCTTTTTCCGCTAAAGCTACGCTGACTAAGGTTAACGGAGTGTTTAATGTCTCTACGGAGACAACAGCAAAGCCTTTAGCTAGGATAATCAGCATGGCTACCGCTGGAAGTATACTTTTAGACCAATCTACTAAGAAGCCTATCGAGATCTGTTATGATGAAGAGAAGATTGAGCGTATCCTAGTTAGCAATCTTAGCTCCCCTACAGAGGAGTTTCCTATCGCTTTAGTGTCTGAGGATATTTATGTGTTTCCTACCAGTGTCAATAAGATTGAAGTCAGGTATTACAAGCAACCTCAAGGTAGAAGTGCATCAACGGGGTCAAGGGTATCTTCACCCCCTAAATATGAGACAGGGTCCAGTGTCGTTGATTTTGAACTCCCAGAACATTACGTTACAGATCTGATTGAAGAGATGGCCCGAATGATGGGATTGAACCTAAGGGATAGAGACATCCAGACTTACGGCACTAACGAAGCGCAGTTAAATAACCAAGCAGAAACATACTAATGGCTAGAAATACAGTACCGCTAAATCAGGTTATAAACGACTTCATTCTTTCTTTTGCCGAAGATGATTTCGCAGCAAATGCTAGCGACAATCAGATTAGAACTTACGCTCTTCGAGGGGTAAGGGACATGGGGTTCGATGTTTCGAAAAAGATTAGATCTTTAAAACTAGCAATCAACTCAGCCAATAACACTGTTGAGCTTCCAGACGATTATGTAGATTGGAGCAAGATAGGGGTTGTAGGTACCGATGGTTTAGTTTACGTTTTAGGAGAGAACAAGAACATTAATTACTCCCAAGCATACGATACTGGAGCGGGAGTTAAAGCGCCTACTTCTGCGACGGCTAATGACAGCGACAACGACGGTGTGTACGACCGACTTGACGACAAGACCTCTAACGAAGGTGTAGGCATACAGTCAGGGTTTAACTCAACTATCTTCAGGGATTACTACTACGGGGCTCAAAATGCTGTCTACGGGGCTGGAGGGGGTCGATATAGAGGGGAGTTCAGGGTTAACCTTGATCAGAACAGAATTGAAATCAGTCCTATGAGCGGTGTAGGGGAAGTGGTTATTGAATATGTAGCGGACGAAGCTCGATCTAAGAACCCGTCAATCCATGTATACTTAGAGGAAGCTTTGATGGCTTATATGTATTACAGGATTATCGAGAGAAAATCGTCTGTCCCTGCAAACGAAAAGGCACGAGCTAGAACGGAATACTATAACGAGCTACGCAAGGGGAACGCTCGAATGAAGTCCTTCACTAAAGAAGAGGCTCTTAAGACAATTAGAAAGAATTTCAAACAGTCACCTAAGTTCTAATGGCGATTGACAAGATAAAGCTTAGACACCTCGCTAAGGATAAAGATGTGAGGCTTTTCCAGGAAGGCGATATGCTTGACGCTTTGAATATTAGCGTAGACGCAAACAGCGAATCTTCTGGCGACTTAGTCAAAAATATTAAGTCCACTCTGAAGGGTACAGCCGCGACCGCTTCGGATCAGCTTCCAAATGAAAATTGTAGGGTTGTAGGTAGCGTATCTGACGATGCTAACGGAAAGGTTTACTTTTTTGTTTGGTCTGCGACAACAAGTAATCACGGCATATATCAGTACGACGCTGCTTTAGGAACTTATAAAGTTGTTTTAAAGTCTTCTGTTTTGGGCTTTAGTGAATATGGTTTTGTTAAAGCAGATTTAATTAACGGTGAATTTCAGAAAGACGAGGTATCACAAACTATCGTTTATTTTACGGACGGGGTAAAGCCTCCTCGTAAGATCAATGTAGATAGAGCTTTTGCTACTGCGTTAGGTAATTATTCTAACAGGGAGCTTGAAGAGTTTTTATCTGTCATTAAAAGCCCCTCGCTCTTCCCCCCTACAGTTTCTTTGGCTACAGATACTAGCAGAAAAAGGAACAACCTATACGGCTCTGTCTATCAGTTTGCTGTACAGTACGTGTATAAGGATGGAGAGTCCTCTGCTTTATCTCCTCACTCTAAAGTTGTATACCCTAGATACATGTCCCTTCAGGGTGTCGTTGATTCTGCCATAGATGCCGATGACGTTAACGCTGAGAATGTAGCGTTTGTGAACACAAAATGGAGGAGTTTACCTCCTACTCTTGACGAATTCCGAAAGGAGGTTTCTAAAATTAGAATATTGGGGCGAACATTAAATTCAAACCCATTTTTTATCGTTGACGAGTTCGACCCTAACATAGATGTAGTCAGGAACGGCACAACGCTGTATAGTACTTCTAGCGGGGTTTATAAGTTTTATAACGATGGACTTTACTTGTACGAACAACCCAACGTAACGGACAAGGTTTACGATGACGTCCCTCAAACTGCCGTAGGTCAAACGATCGCGGGCAACAGACTTATGTACTCTAACGTTAAGGCTGGTTATCCGAACGTAAATGTAAGGGCTAATTTAACGGTAGCATACGCTCAAGAGCCTAGTGTCAATTTAATCGACGCGCTTAGTTCCTCGAACTTCCTTACACATGAGCAAAATATCACAGCTAATTCTCCTGATGGCTTTTTAAGGTTTGATTTTAACGGGCTATTTCCAAACGGCGCTACAACGATAGGTGCGGGCTTACAAGTAAGCTTTAGCTTTGAGTACTTACCTACTTCTTTTAATCAATGGGGGTATTACAATCAGAGTGGTAGCACTGAAGATGCCCCTATTTTAAAAGTGAACTGGGAAGATGAAGACGGGGCTGCTCAAAACACTTATATAGGCCAGGCTGAAGACAGTCAGGAAATAACGATCTACGGTGAACAAGGTACTTTTGCTAATCCAGGAGACTCAAGAGGGGCTATTGACTTTGGCATAGACTCTTCTCAGCAGGAAAGCAATATGTCTTGGCAAACTTTAGACGTTGTCTTTGTCACTGAAGAGGTGATGACGAAGGACAATTTTATGGCGAAAATGTCAGGACTTGTGAGAGATCAACTTTTAAGTTACTCATTTGACTCTTCCTTATCCGCTTCGACAACAGATACTATTGCTTGGCAACTTAGAGATGGTGCAGGCGCTTTAGCTTACGAGCTCGAAACCCAAAGGCTAGACTTCGACATAAGGTTTGACGTTGTAAGCGCTTCTGGGAATATAACACTAAAGCCTGTTGCTGGAAACTACTTTATCCCAAGCGGCAACCTTGCTGATGATGGAAATCTTAACTCGTCAACAGAGAAAACAAGAATTAGAACCGTCTCCAATGGGGTAGCTGGCGGATACCTAAGTGGCGTTTTTAACGGGTTAGCGCAGTACTCTTTCTTTACTAGCGGCACTTCCATCCCGCGAGAATTGAATGGGATTCCAGAAACGGGGATAGATGATGAGTGGGATGACTATGATTATTCTTACGATGGCACTACAATAACCAATCAAGAGAATGGAGCTCGCATACCCTCTCTTTCGTCTGTACAGGCTTTTTCTAGAAGAACATTTAAATCTGGGTGTTCTCATAAGTTTGGTATTGTCTACTTCGATAGACACGGAAGACCAGGATATGTTAACGACTTAGGAAGTGTTGAAGTAAAACCTTTTGGCGATTCGGCTAGGACTTTCGATGTTGGCGGCTCTCCCACAGCCCATGAAGGTCCCTGTACAATTTTAGTAGATATGCTTTCGTCGCCGCCGACCTGGGCTTCTACATATCAGATTGTCTACTCAGACATGCAAACATGGGAGAAGTTTGAATCTTTTACTGTAGGTGGAGCTTGGTTTAAAAGTGTTTTAGAAAACACAGCAAATAGTACAAACGAATATTATACCGACACTAAAAAAATCTACGTTAGTTTCAATACTTTAGCTGAGTTTCAATCGGGCAAAGGCGCTTTAAAGGACTACGCTTACACTCCTGGAGATAAGCTTAGGATTATAAGCTATAAAGATGGAACAACGTCTGCTTTAAGTTACGGGAACAACCTTGAATTTGACGTAATAGGATATGAAACAGTAGTTACTGACCTAGATCCTGACACCAATGCCCCAACGGAAATACACACAAATCACGTAGGTAAGTTTTTAGTTTTGTCTCCTGTAGGAGGTCAGCCCGTTACTCACTTTGATCCAGGCACAGATGGAGATTTTTGGAATCACGAAGTTTTAGTAGAAATCCTTACCCCAAGAAAGACACCTCCAGAAGAAGTGTTTTATGAAATTGGAGAGTCAAGAAAGATATTAGGGCCAAGGGAGTTGTCGGATCTTTCGAACAATACCCATAACGACGGAGATCCAATTTCTTTAACCGAGGGCAGCGTATATTATGGCTCTAGATCAGTTGTGATTCCGCCCATTCTCAATGATGGAAATGGCGATCCTAATACCTTTTGGACCTTTACAAATATAGAGCTTTTTGTATTTGGGGTTAGGAATATTGAATCTATGGACGCTTCAGACTTCGTGCCTTCAAGGTGTTGGAGTAAAGGGCGAGCTCATGTAAAGTATGATAAAGCCGCTACGGTAGATTACTACAATAGAATTACTTATAGCGAAGAATACGGAGATGATATCGGAGACATCACTTTCTCTAGTTTTAATCCAGGGGCTTTTTCTTATAAGAACATGCCTAAGCGGTACGGGGCTATAAACTATATCGGTAACGTAAATCAAAACCTTGTTTCTCTTCAAGAGAATAAGCTGTCTCTTGTGCCTGTAAATAGAAACGTCATCGAATATGCCGACTCTACTTCTAACGTCACAGCTAGCAAAGAGGTTTTAGGTACTCATCAAGAAGCTAATGGAGACTTTGGAATTGGAAGCGACCCTTCCTCAGCTTTAATTAGAGACGGTATCGTTTTCTTTGTTGACAGATCTCGTCAAAAGATTATCGCTTCTGGGGGGACTGAAATGAAGGTTATTTCAGATCTAGATATGTCTTCTTTCTTTGAGGCGCAGATGGACAGCCTAGCAAGCATTGCTAACGGAGGCAGGATTGTCAGCGGGTTTGACCCTCAAGAAAAAATGTACTACGTAACCTTTGAAGGAGTTGGTACGACGGGGTATTCTCTTCCTAGAAAGAAATGGATTAGCCGATATAGCTTTACTCCTTCTAACTACGTAAGTATAGACAACTCTATGATTTCTGGCTTTAGAAAAGCCATTGGTGACCCTCCCGTTAATTATCTGTTTCATAAACATAGCGCAGGATCGTCAAGAAACAATTTTTACGGCAACGGATACCCTTCTGAAGTTCAGGTAGTTTCTAAAATCTCTCCATCTGAAGTTAAAGTATTTAATGCTTTGTCTTATGAAGGCAATAGCGCTGACTGGACTGTAGATGATGCTGTATTAACCGACTTACATCAAGAGTCTGGTCTTATATCTTCTTTTAAAGAAAAGGAAGGGGCTTACTATGCTTCAATGCCTAGGGTAGTTGGAGGCACGAAAATTCCCGTTAATGGATCTACTAATGGTGGCACGAGTCAATATTTATTGCTAGGAAGAGTTTCTAGTTACGAGGTTTCAGGCACTGGGCATATCGTTACACTTGACAATAGACTATCCAGAATCCCTATGCCTTCTGGGACCCCTTTAGTATCTTTTGTATCTGGATCAAGCGAAACTATATACGGTCCTGATGAGTTGTTAGCTTTGGGGAGTAATAACGGAACTGTCGCTGCTACGATGTCTAGCTACGACCTTGACGCTAACACGATCACAATAAGCAACTCCAGTGAGTGGCCCGTTGTTTCGGGAAATAATGCTTTTCAAGATAACAACAACAACGGCAAACCTCTTTACTTGGTTTTAAACGCAGAAGCAAACGGAGACCCCGTTAGAGGCCGATGGGCTAAGATCCGACTAACTAACGTCGGCGCAGGTCCTCAAGAGCTATACTGTATTAACACTCACATATCTAAGTCTAAGACGCATCATGTCTTAGGACAGGAATAACTATATTTGTAGAATGAGCACTTTGAAAGATATCCTAGACATTGGCTTAAAGTACGGGCCTGAAGCGGCTAACTACTTTACTGGTCAGAGACGTCTAAAAGAACAGATAAAGAACCAAAGAGAGGAGATGTTCCCTGAGTTTCAGCGGAAAAACCTTTCTGCTTCTCAGCAGGATTTATCTAACATGGCTAATCGAGACAATTCAGCTTTTGCTAGAGGTGAAGAAGCTAGAGGTCTTGCTGATGCGCTTGATGTATCGGGGAGCACCAAGGGAGGGCAGAGGCAGTTAGCGAAACTGTTAGGCGCGTCTAGCACCAATCAACAAAAGCTCTCTCAGGCGGAAGCTAGGAATAGAGCTGCGTTGCTTCAACAAGCTGGCGCTAACGAAGAAGGTGTTATGGACTACAACAGAGGGCTCTCTGATAAAGAAAAGATGTATGATTTTCAAAAAGAAAGACAATTAGACTACTTAGGAGATCAGCGAAGACGTTTAAGAGGTAACGCAATAGGGTCGGCGTTCGAAATGGGTACAGACATCTCTAGTTTATTTCCTAAAAACAAAAGCACAGAGGATGGTGGAGATGATTTTGGAACCACAAAAGAAGAGGTTTTAGCTCCTTCAGTTTTCCCTGAGTACGGAAGCGATGCGTTCCCTTTAGATTTAGAGGAAATTGACATGCCCGTCGATGACCCAGACGGAACTGATTTTAATTTTACTGATCTTTTTCGTACTCCCTATAATCCATTTCCAGCAGAGGAGAACCAGTATGAAAACAGAGAGGGAGGCGCTGTAGTAACGCCTGACGGCTACGATCATGACGGTGTAGACATCCTGATGACTGACCGATCAAATGGACAGCCTCTAGGGACTGTAGAGAGCGCTGAGATGATAGTGAACGCGAGTGACGCGAAGAAAGGAATTGCTTTAGCTAAGAAAAACCCTAAGAGCCCTACTTCTAAGTGGTTCTTGCAGTTGGCTAAAAGATTTGAAAAAGAGGCGAAAAACAGAAAGTAATGGCAGATCAACAATCACCTATGTCGGGAGCGTTTTCAAACCCTTATGTAGACACCGTAGCTGCTCAGGTTAATGAAGATTTTGTAACCTCTCAAAACGAGAGAAGAGATCAAGAGAATTCTTTACTACAAGGAGAGCAAAAGCTTGCGGCAGAGGGTCAGAAAACAGGTGACGCTCAGTATAAAGCACGGCTTAAAGCAGAGCAGGATTATTTAAAATCTCTTCGAAAAGAAGAAGAAGCTGCAAGAAAGCAAGAATTGACTTTAGCGAAGGGTCTGCCTACAATTCCTGGGGGGCTATGGAAGTCACAGGCTGATCCATTGGTTAATGGCGCCAACTTAGTAAGAGAAAAGCTTCCTGAACTTATTGAGACATACGGAGTAGAAGGTGCTTATCGAATTATCGCTGAACTAGACAGCGCTACTAGCGAGCTTCAACGTGGCTACAACGGAAGCTCTAAAGCAGCAAACGCTCTTGCAGGACGTTTAGGTCAGCCTATTGGAAACGACAGTATAGAGTCAACGACTCAAGAGGAATATGACGCCATATGGAACAACTTAAATAATTCAGATAGATTTTCTTTAGATATCGACCCTAGCGGTCAATGGATTGTGTCTGATCAAGAAGACATCAAGGTGCCTTTGAGAGATTGGATTCAATCGTCATTAACCGAGTCAGCACAGTCATGGGAAGGGAAATCTAAGTTGAACCTTTATAAAGGAATAGGTGTAGCGGTTCAAGAAACTTATAAAGGGGGTATTAAAGAGAGCGAAACAGCTTTAAGCTCTTGGCTAGATGACGTACTAAACCCTTCAAACCTATCAGACCCGACAAAAGGAAAGAAACATTATTTGTCTGCTTTAGCTATGTATGCTCAGGATCCAGAGAACCCCACATACGAGCAGTTAACAGATCCTAACTTTCCAGCGGAAGAATCTAGAGTAAAAGCTGTTGAGCAATACAAAGAGAAGTATATGGCGCTTGCAGCAAAACGAAAAGCTGAAGGTTCTGCGAGTTCTGGATCTGACGTTACCGCTGAATCAGTTATGGCTGAAGGTAGAGGAGGGCGAGTATTCGACTCCGAATCAATGAGAGGATTCTTATCAGACGCCTTTAAGATGGGGCCTCAAGACCCAGAAAGAAATAGTATTTTAGGTTTGTCTGGAGTAAAAGGAGCTAAAATACAGCTAGGACCAGAGGCAGCCGAAATCCTTCAACTTGAAACTGATGTAAACCAATTGGTCGCTCCCATGACGGTAAATGCAGCGGCGTTTAACCCAGACGGAGATATGTTTATCCAGTTTAGAGGCAGAATGCTGAAGACGGCGGATGAGCTTAGCGAAGATCAAAGAAGGATGGCAGCTGCGGGAATCGAAGGTCTTGCTGAAGAAGCTGGAATGCAGAACTCGTATGGGATTTTGGAAATGGGCAGTAAAGAATGGGTCGATGCGGTTACAGAAATTGGAGGTAAGCGAGTAAAACTTAGCAATCCTAAAAGGGAGGCTATGCAGAAAAAGTACCGTAGAGAGAATAACGGAGCGGAAATGACTGATAATCAGATTAGGTTCTGGGTGGGACTTGTTTCTCTTGGTGAGTCAACAAACCCTTCTTATATGCAGAAAGTCTTAAAGGCCATTGAGGAAAACGGAATTACCGTGGAGGAGATTGAATCTCTAATGGACTAACTAAGAATAATTTCGTAAATTAGCCGTATGGCTAACAACACGGAATTAGAGGCTAAAATCTTAGAGGCTAAAGCTTCAGGTATGAGCGATGAGGCTATTAACTACATGTTAATGTCTGGCGGTTATGATGCAACTAAAATAACTCAAGCTAAGAGCGTCCTTGAAAAAAAAAATCCAGGCGCAACCGCTTTTACGGAATCAGGCTCGGTAGAGCCTCCTTTGGATTCTTTATCGAATGAAGTAGAGCCACCTAATGACGTTTTAAGTTGGTTAGATCAAGCTACTAGCTATCAGATTCCTACAGCTGACGGAGGCATTCAGGAAGCAGACAGCCTAGAAGACATTCAGTTTGGGGGGTTGCAGGACAATCAAAAACCTTTCTTTGACAGAAAAACTGTTGTAGCCTTCGGTAGGGGGAAAGAGGCATCAGCTGATAAATACGAATCTATTCGCACAGGACCCGCTGCTGCGGCTATAGAGCGTAGGCGCAATTTACAGATGATCTCAGAGACGGAAGAGGGTAAGCTGGAAACTGGAGAGCCTGGAGTTATGTCGGCGATGTATTCAGCTTCTCAGGCAAACCCAGAAGACGATAGATACAGATGGAACTCTTTAAGCGAAAGGATGTTGACGGAAAGAATCGCGAACAATCCTGATTTTACTAATAAATTAAATGAAAGAAAAGCCGAGATCGAAGAGTTGGAAGCTAATATAAAAGAAGCTAACTATAGAGACATTAAGTATCCCGTAAAAGGAGCTGGGGATTTCGAGTATATGGAGACTAGGACGGCGGCTCAACAACAAGAGGCGGACAGGAAGAAGCTTGAAAGCTTGAAGTATAGCGCTGTTGAATTTACTAACGGCAAATACTTAAGAGAAGGAAGCAGGATAATTGAGGAAGCTTACAAATCTCTTTTGGGTGCCGCGCCTGAAACCTACTGGTGGAAGAGCGATTCAGAAGAGTTTAACGAATGGAAAGCAAAAGTTGAGCGCGTAGAAAAAGCTGTCTACGGGATGGGGTACGTTATAGATATAGATGATGACGGATATGTAGGGGTTAATAAATTTGACACGCCTACAGATATCTTAATGGCTTTTCAGCAAGCTTCAGATATGCTTGTTTATGGTTCAGGCCCTTTGTTAAGCCTTTTAGATGCTTCTTTAGGATCTGAAAAAATGGGCGATTACACGAGAGACTCTGCCGCTAGAAGAAAGCATCTTCAAAGCCAGTCTTCAGTTAGAGCTAATAACGCCATTGAGGATATAGAATATGGGGAGTTCGAATGGTCGAGTTGGTTGTCTTACCTCAGCAAGGCTACGTCTCAAGCTATTCAGTCTTCTCCGACCTCTGTAGGTGCTTTAGTTGTTGGTGCCATCACAAAAAACCCTTATGCCACGGCTGGCGCAATTAGCTACGTTACTGGAGCCCAAAAGTTTTATGAGAGTAAAATAGATTCTTCTTTTGATGAGTTTTCTATTGACGGAAGACCTTTAAATAAAGCTGACGACATGAGGGTCTTGGGGGCCATCGACAAAATGTATAAAGCCAAAGGGTTTGATTTAATCACAGATGATAGCGGAACGTATTTGCTTTTGGAAGGCGGTTTGGGAAATTCGACTAGAGTTGATGTAAAAGTAAACGACGATGTTCGATGGGGGTATTCTGTGGCGGGAGGTATAGCTGAAGGTGTTCCAGAGGCTGTTGGATCTTCTATAATGCTGAAAGCGGCTGGGCTTTGGGGTAAGGGATTTAAAGTGCCTTTGACGAATATGATGAAAGGAGTTATGGTTAACCTCGGAATAGGAACTCTTACGGAGGCACCCCAGGAAGCGGCTACTGAACTCATGAATATAATGACTGATGCCGCTTTAAGGGGTGAGCATATGACAATTGAAAAAGCGATGGGTCGTGTTTTCGAAAGCGCTTTAACTGGAGGTATTTCTGGAGGCCCTACATCAGCGGCTCTTTTTGGAGTTAATATGGCTTTTAAAGGAAAGAGTGGTAAAATGGCGTTCTTTGGTCATCAACAATATCTTGCTCGAAGTATAGCCGCAGGGAAAGTAGAAGGGATAGGAGTTAACGTAACAGAACTGTCTCAAAAAGCCGAGAAACTAAGAGATGAAAACACATCTGAAGAGGAGAAGCGGCAAATAGAATACGAATTCCAAGAGCAAATAGAGCAAGCAAAAGCAAAAGACGAGCAAGCAAAACAGCTTATTCTAGATTTAGCTAAAATTGACCCGCTAGCTTCTATTGAGCTTGCTCAAGCTTTGCAGCAACTTACAAGTTTAACTAGGGGGAAAGCAAACTCTAAGAAAAAATTAAATAACCATTTAGCTTCAGCAGTAGCCTCAGAGCAGATAGGCAAGGCTAAAGAGCAAGCTCAGCAAGCGATAGCTAAAGCAGAACAAATACTTTCTAAAGCAGAAAGCGAATCAGGTGTTGTTTCCGAAGCGCAAACAGAAGGGCTTCTCGCTGAAGACATGAGTACAGCTGATCAGCTTCAAGCGGATTGGGCTACTTCAACTGAAGAGGTAGCCGAAGCGCTTGGGTTAAGTCAAGAGCAAGCACAAACTCTTTTAGATAACCCACTTACAACTCCTACTACAGTATTAGCTGCTTCTAGGCTAATAAAGAAAGGAGGGAACGTCGTTGTTTACGAAAGTCCAGAAGCCTATTTAGCCGCTGTAGAAGAGTCTGAGTTAGTTCAGAGACAGAGAGCTCAAGCTCAGTATGACCCTAAAACAAATACCGTTCATTTATCTCCAGCCGCAAGAGCGATTGACGTACTCGAAGAGGCTGTTCACCGCACCTTGAAAGAGTCAGGCATTACAGAGGATCAGATAACAGAGATGTATGAGACGTTAAAAGCGTCAGAGGATCCTAAGGTGAAAGAAATTGTAGACCAGCGAGAGAAAGACTACTCTGAATCCGCTGATAAAAAAGAAGAGGTCGTAGTAGGAGTTCTCAGAGAAGGGTTAGGAGTTAATACTGGGAACCGAGATTTTGACAAACTAAATAAACAAGTAAAGAAAGACTTCGTTGTCGAAGTGGCTGCTGCACAGATGTCTGCTGTTTCATATAATGATCAGAGATACAAAGAGATAGAAAGACAGTTTGGAGCAGACGGTGTAAAGGACTTGAGGGCTAGATATGGGGATCCTGTCATTCAAATGGCTGCTGAAAACCTAGGTATAGATTTAGAGACCGTCAGCTTTGATCAGTTAACTAAAATTACAAAAGAGCTTACTGAATCAATCCCTTATGTCAGGGAAGATGTGGTCGATTCTAAAATTACTGTGCCTGATTTAAAAACAGCTGCTCCAGAGCTTGAAAGCTTAATCAAGAGCAACCCTGCTCTCGCTCAAGATATAAAAAACGGAAAAAAAGTCCGAATCATTACTGTAAGACAAGACGGGACTGGCGTTAACACTATTGATTTTAATGGGAGTTTTTCTAAAACATATCTTTCTGGAGTCGGGGCTGAAATAAAAGCTGTCGAAGAAGCAGGTAAAAACACCGCTGTTGTTGCAAGGTCCTCCAAAGGCGTTGTAACTAATATGATTAACGCTCTTACAACATCTTCCGCTCAAAACAAAGATGTCTCTGATCAAGTAATTATTATGGTGGAGCTTATGGGCTCGCAAGCTACTAGAGGCGGGGAATTAGTTTCTATAGTTACATTTAGAGACCTTCAAAACAGCCTATCCTCTCAGCCAGCTACAGGTCTTAACAGAAAGAAGGCTTACGAGAACGCAACAGAGGTGCTTCTTAACTACTTCGAAGACATAAAGATTTACAAGGGAGAAGACGCTGGCGTTCAGGTTAAGTTTAAATATAGTATAGGCTCTAAAAACAGAACCGAATTCCGTAGGTTTGAAAATCAAGAAGCTGCGGATAAAGCTCTTAAACAAGAGGAAGAAAACATAAAGAAAGCTCAAGAAGAACTTAACGCTGGAGCTTCTGTTCCTCAGGTAGAAAGGCAAGCGTCAATTCAGATTGGGGAAGAGGGGTGGCAAACCTTCCCTCAAACAATGACCGCCGCGTCACCAATATGGAGTTCGAGCTTAGGCAACACGAGTTTGATAGAATCTTTAGAAAGGCTGCGCCTACCGTTAGATCCAAAGCCTGGCGGAAAAGCTATCAGAGAGCGCGATGTTAACCATATAATTGGCTTGCTTATTGGCGGCGAAACTCAAAAATTGACTTTTGAGAACAGAGAAGCGTTAATAAAGAAAATTCAGAAATCTGGTAACTCGATATTAACTCCTTTAGATGAAGTTATGGAGTCTGTTAGAGCGGCTTATTTCGACAACGTAGACATTGGAGACGCAGAAGGCAATGTCATAGCCGCTATTACGGGGAAGCTTGAAAACTACGCAACAGGAGAGGTTTCAACTATAATATCTGAAGAATCTCTGTATAAAAACGGGATAAACATAAAGAGCCCCAGTATGGTTACTTTTAACAAACCCGTTAGCATAGAGGCTATTATGGGTGAGTCTGAAGCCCGACATAGAGGACAAATACAAAAATTTCAAGTTGATATCGCAGCTAAAAATCTAGCTTCTTTAGAGAATACAAAAGACTCTTTTATGGGGCTCCCAAGCGAGCCTTTTGAAATGACTTTTATCGAGAATAAACCCGTAGGTTACAAAGGCATAAACACTTCCGACGAAGCGCACACAAAGGTTTTTCAAGACAGCTGGCATTTCTGGAATTGGTGGGTGATGCAAACGGGAAACGGAAAGTCCAGTGTTATTGATCGGTTCTCTTACATTAAAGACGGAAAAAGAGAGTTCCTAAAAAACATACCAACTAAAAAAGATAAAAATACACGAGAGCCTTTGGCAGTAGGCGTTAAGTGGCAGACCTGGGCTGGGAAGAACTTCGATAAAAGACAGCGAGAAGAAGCTGAAAGGTTAAAGTCAAAGGAAGAAAGAACTGAAGCGGCTATGAGCCTTTCAGAATCGCTCAGAGCTAGGCTAAACGACTCTCCTGTGAGTATGAATATGTCGGCTTTAGATAGAGACTTTCCAAGTCCTGAGACGTTGGCAAGGGAAAACGAACCTACGTTGAAGTACGATACTTTTAGCAACCCGTCGTACATGACGCATTTGCAGTATATGGAGAATAGATTGAATCAGCTTGAGGGGATGCAATCAGCTGAGACAGGAGCCACTTTAAACTACAACCCTAGCGATCTGTCTTTGTTTGATGAGTCAGTATTTGCAAGCACGACTATGGTAGGTCTTGCGAGTAAAGAAGTAAAAGCTACCGAACAAGGTGTTCCTACTCTTAAGGACATGAACACTTTCTTTGATCAGTATAACTTTCTTTTCGAATCAACAGACAACGTAAAGCATTCGGTAACCAAAACTGAAAATGGATGGAAGCTAGACGTAAACCTAGCAGTGTCTGGAAGCATCGAGTCTTTAGCTAAAGAAGCTACCGATGTTCCTCAGAGTAAAGAAGAGTTGATCGAGTTTGTAGAGGCTTTAAATAACGGAGAGAAGTCCACGCCTAAAGACTCTAGAATTATGCCTCCTCGCTACTATCAGCAAAGAGAAGAGAATGGAGCCTTCCAGGGAACTGTGAATTTCCTTAATACATGGCTTGTCAATAAGTATGCTGACGTTCTTAAACTACAAGGACAAGTAGAAGAGGGAAGAAAGGGGGAAGTAAAACCTGAAGAAAACTTCCAGGAAATAGAACAGCTTATGTATGGGCGGTCTCGTGCCGCTATGGAGGACTTAGATGCTTTCATGGAGGAAGCGAAACAGTTTATGATAGTGAACGAGATTACTCACACGGATCTCAGCCAGTTTATGTACGCCTTACACGCCGCTGAAAGAAACGATGTGATTATGGGTAATAGACCAGACCTTGTTAGCGGATCTGGTATGCCTAATGAGCTAGCTCAAGAGGTTTTAGACAACCTAGACTCGCCTGAGATGAGAGCAGCAGCTAAGATGTTCCAAGATATCATAGCTGACACGCGAAAGACTATGATTGACGAAGGATTGGAGTCACAGGCAAGGATAGACGCTTGGAATGACATGTATGAAAACTATGTTCCTTTACAGGGTTTTGCTGAAGACGAGATGACGCCCGCTTCAAACGCTTACCCTCATGGAGGTGCTGGGTTCTCTGTATACGGGAGTAAGGTTAAGAAAGCTGTAGGTAGAGAGTCAGAGGCTGCTAACGTGCTGGCTAACATCATTATGCAAAACGCTTTAACTCACCAATGGGCTGAGAAGAATAGAGCGCTACAATCTTTGTATAAGCTAGCTGAAGCCAATGACGCTTCTATGGAGGGTGTGATGCACGTATTAGATAAGGACAACCCGCTTCTTAAGGTAAATGATGAAGGAGAACAGGATCACATGACCCTTGCGGAAATGCATGCTGACCCTCATACGGTAGCAGTTAGGGTAGATGGATCTCAGAAATTTATATACTTCAATGATCCTTATTATGCGTCTGTAATGAACGGAATGACTATGGAACAGTCTAACACCTTTATTAAGATGTTAAGAGCTCCTGTGTCCTTCTTAAGAGGTGTATTCACCCAGTGGAACCCTAACTTCTTCGTAGGTAACTTTGCAAGAGATATGGGGGCTTCTATCTACAACGCAGAAGCTGACATGGAAGAGGGAGGGCTAGGTAAAATAGACCAGAAGGGTTTCCAGAAGCAGATGATGAGCAATACCTGGGGGTCTCTAAGAAACCTATTAGGTGAAGCGGTAACAGGTAAAGAAATGGACGCCGAAACTCAACAGTTTTTTGATGAGTGGAGAGAAGATGGCGGTCAGACAGGTTGGAACTATGTTAAAGAGTTAGAGCAAATTGCAGCGGAGCTATCCGTAGAAGCTAACGATTTAAGCAAAGGTCAAAAGCTAAAGCAGAAATTGTTCTCGTCCCCTAAGAAGTTCTTGGAATTTGTAGAAGGAGTCAACGATGCTTTCGAGAATAGTATTAGGCTGTCCGCTTACACTACGGCTAGACAACGAGGAGCTACTAGACAAAAGGCAGCAGTTTTCTCAAAGAACATTACCGTTAACTTTAACCGATCGGGAGAAGCAGGGCCAACCATCAATGCTATCTACTTGTTCTTTAACGCTTCTATTCAAGGGAACGTAAGAGTTTACAACTCTATAGCTAAGTCCAAGCCTGCACAGCGTCCTGACGGATCCACTAGAGAGTGGTACGAAAGAGCTTCTAACCCACAGAAGATCGCTGCTGGAATGACAATGTTTTCGGGTATGCTAACGTTAATAAACCTAGCTCTTAGCGGTAAAGACCCAGAAGATGATATTTCTTGGTACGATAAGGTTTCTGAGTACGATAAGCAGAGGAATATGATTATCTGCTATGGCAAAGACAGAGATAACTTCTTAAAGATACCGCTACCTTACGGTTTCGGGCTGTTCAATAACGCGGGTCTTGCTTTAGCTGAGACCTCTACAGGGCATAGAACACTCGGAGAAGCTACTATGTTCTTAGGTAGCTCTGCTTTTAATTCTTTCTCTCCTATATCTTTTGGAGGTGAGGTTGACAACCCAGGTACTTTTGTCTTAAGGTCTGCCGCCCCTACTGTATTCAAGCCTTTCGTTGAGATGGCAGAAAACAGAACGTACTTTGGTTCTATGATTACAGGAGAGCAGCTTCCGTTTGGGACGCCAAGACCTAACTCTGAATTGTCTTTCAGATCTCCAGATGCATTGCGAGAATACTTCCAATGGATGAACCAAGCCACAGGAGGCTCCGAGTACACAAGCGGAGATATAGACCTAAACCCTGACTATGGATGGTACTTGTTTGAGTATTTAATAGGCGGTACTGGAGACTTTGTTCTGGATTCAGGTAAGCAGGCAAGGAATATGTACGAGATGTCTAAGAGGTCTTTAAATAAGGCAAAAGAATCTAAAGATGTAGGCGAGCTTATCAAGGCTTTAGGTTACGGATTCTCTGACGAGGGTGAAGTTAAGATTAACTACAATGACGTACCAATCATTAAGAAGATCTACGGAGAAGCTTCACCTTTCTACGACATCGCAGCCTTTAAAGAGAACGATGCAAACGTAGGACAGCTTTATAGAGAGATCCAGAACAATAGCATTATTGATGAGCCAGGAAGGTATAATGGCATTCAGGCGTTGAAGGAAGAATCTAAAAAGGTAAATAAGGAACTAAAAGCTTTAAGAGCTGCCCTGAAAAAAGCTAGAAAAGTCGATGACTATATCGACCGCCAGAATCAAATTTGGGAACTCCAAGAAATGATGAGAGGCACTATGGCTAGATTTAATAAGAAATACAACACGTTACGTGGAGAGTAAAAAGAAAATCAGAGATACTAAGCTAGGGGTATGGTTAAAGGCCAACGCCCCTGGCGTTCTTTCTACTGTAGGAGATTTACTTCCTGACAGTGGCGCTCTTGGCGTTGTAAAGAACCTACTTAATAAAGAGCCGAACGTAGATCCTGAAGCGGCTAGAGCGGCAGTTCAAGCTGAGATCGAGTATCAGAATAACGTATCCCGTAGGTGGGAGGCTGATATGTCTAGCGACGTTAAGCTCGCTAAGCTGATTCGTCCATCCGTTCTGATCGTGCTTATGGTTTTCTTTATGGCTATCATGGTGTGGGACGGCCTAGACGAAACGTTTATGCCTAGAGAGAGTTATATCTCTTTACTAGAGATCCTTATGCTTACTGTGTTCGGAGCTTATTTCGCTGGAAGAACGATTGAAAAAACTAGAAAATGAAACTAAGCCTCATCCCCTTACTGCTTCTGCCTGTCATGGGCATGGGTCAAGATTTTTGTGCCACAGAGTACGACGCTAAAGCGGTTCAACCAAGCCAAGTTGGATTTCAGCGCACAACTTACGAGTGGAGGACAATTCCAGTAGTGGTGCATATAATTTACTCAGACAGTCTAGGAGGTTGGTTTAGCGAGCAGTACGTAGAGGAGGCCATCGAAGATTTAGACGCGGATATGGAGGAAGCTATGATCGACATAGAGCTTATTCATATAGGATACCAGGACCTGGAAGAGTACGCTTGGTACGATAATTACGTAACAGGACAGTCTAGCGGGAACAATGAGTGGTGCTTCCCTAATTTCGGAACACAAAACACCGTAATGGCTATTGATCAGTGGTTCCCTGATTATGACCCCGATTACTATTGCAACATATATGTTATGCCTAAAATATGCGGAGGCATATTGGGGTGGTCTTATGTTACGGTAACAGGCACAAACGCCAGAGATGGCATATGGCTTAGGTCAGATATTTTTGGGCTTGATAGCCCTCATCCTAGAAACAACGAGAATAAAGTATTGACGCATGAGATGGGGCATTATTGTGGGCTTCATCACACTTTTATGTCTGTAGCCAATTGCGGTGACGATGACGGGCTGCCGTGCGACGTATGGGGTGACTTTGTGTGTGACACACCTCCGACAAAGGCTCAATGGGAATGCGACCCTCCTATGTGTCCTGAGTATATATACGACTATACCGCCGACAACCACATGGATTATTATCCAGACTCTTGTAGACAGCATTTTACTCCAGGACAAATAGATAGAATGCATACCATGCTAGAGTTCCAAAGAGGAGGCTTGTTTGGTGATGATGTATTTTGTTTTGGTGATGTCAATTTAGACCACATCGTAGGGAGCGCAGACTTGCTCGCTGCGTTGACCTGCTTTGGCATACCTGGATGTCTAACGGGTGATCTTGATCACAACGGTATCGTTACCTTTTTAGATATAGCGATGCTTCTCTCTAGGTACGGGGATTATTGCCCAGGGTACGAGCCTGACAACCTGTACAGGGAAGGTTCTCAAACGAAGAAAGGGGCCGAAGCCCCCTTCCGTTTAAGGTAACGTAACCCCGCACGATGTCGGTGTAACTATACAAATATAGTCAACCTTCGCAAACCGCACAGTTGAGAATGTCTCGCCCTACTTGCTGAGCCATATTAGCTCCTCGCTGGTAGTACAACGTCTTAATGCCTAGCTTCCATGCTTCGATCACGAGCTTGTTAACGTCTCTCAATGGCACCTCGTCTCCAATCATAACGTTAAGCGATTGCCCTTGATCAATATACTTCTGCCGATCAGCTGATTGCTGGATAACTTCCATCTGTGAAATCTCACCGAAGGTCTTAAAGATATCTTTCTCTTCTTGACTTAAGAAGTCTAGGCCCTGCACAGATCCACCAGAGAGCATAATCTGTCTCCATA
>Ga0209092_10000344_pt1 | contig 44605 bp, 36 predicted proteins | sample FraStrMetagenome_FD_187446 | JGI IMG/M metagenome (GOLD analysis project Ga0209092, IMG submission 187446) | Marine eukaryotic phytoplankton communities from Arctic Ocean - Fram Strait ARC3M Metagenome (SPAdes) (version 2) | ecosystem: Environmental > Aquatic > Marine > Oceanic | place: Fram...
ACGGTTATTTCTTCAGATATTCAAGAGAAACCGACCACTACAAGACTAAATACTAATGTGATTAAACAAAACCCCGTAGAAGTTCTTTCGCAAGAGGTTTCGCAAGAGATTTCGCAAGAGATTTCGCAAGAGGTTTCGCAAGAGATTTCGCAAGAGATTTCGCAAGAGGTTTCGCAAGAGATTTCGCAAGAGATTTCGCAAGAGGTTTCGCAAGAAATAGTATGCGAAGAAACACCTATGAATGAAGTTAGAACTCGCGCATCGAGAGGATGTGCTTTGACGACTTCCAAAACTTCAAGTAGTCAGAATCGAATCTCTTTAAAACCCCAGTCAAATACGAATCCGACTCGTAATCCCGATAACAAGAATGATAATCGCTATCGACGAGTTTCACAACAAGTTGTAAGACAACCTGCGGCGCAACCTACGATAGAGCCTTTACAAAGTAGTAATCGAAACAAGAGGAAACAGCAACCCGCAACTAAATACAGTAATAAACTCCACGCGCAACTAAGACTAATGAAGATAACAAAGTAACTATTAGTCATTCATTTTAGGTGCCAAAAAGAATAGTATAGTAGCATCGTCACCGAGGTTATACGCGATTTTCAATGGATAATTATCACAAAGATGGATTGTGATTTCTTTGGAGATTTTTTGATACAAGCAAATACTATGTAAGTAATGCAACGAAAAGGATAGGTTAAGGGTTTCATCTTCCACGATCGAAAACTCTGTCAAGTCATCATTTTTGATTTCTACGGACATTTTTCCTGTATCGATGCTGTGTGAATGTAATGTAATACTTTCTTCTGAGCAAGATATTTCGACTGTTTCTGCGAAAGTTTTAAGTTGGTTGATAAGCGAAGCGAACACGGAAGAATTCAAAGAGAATTCCGCACTATATTCGATTTCTGGTATTTGTAGCGCTTCTTCGTCCATATCAACCAAAGGCAATTCAAATTTTTTATCGAAAATAGTTTTTGTGGTGTTGGTGGTTGAAAACTCTACGAATAGTTGGTCGGTGTTGGAGTTATCGTATATGAATTTTATGCGTTGTTCTTTATCGCGCGCGTTCAAGATTTTAGATATGATATTGCACGATATTCCCAATACGAATCCGTCTTTCAATTCACAATTGAATTCATCAAACCATTCTTTAGGAATATTGAGTTCAAACACAGAAACGTGTGCGTTGTCCATTGTTTGTAAGTGAAGTCCCTTCTCTGAGAATTGTATATTCACATTATCAACGAATGTCCTTAAATTTTGAAATATTCCTGAAAATATCTCACACTTGGCCGCAGTACTGATAGTGAATTCCATAGTAAATGAAATAATAAATATTATTTATATCATTTATCGAATAAGAACTTCATTTGTTTGATTGAAAATGAATTTTACCTACTAGTATGGGGTCGATAAAGGGTTTCATCATCTTATTGATAGTCTCCATCATGGATGGTGCGTTGATAATCACCATTTTTTTCATTAGTTCTGCGAATTTAGTAGTAGAGTTGTTGCATTTGTCTGTGAACATTATAATTCCCTTTTGATATCGTTGTGCAGCTGAAATGGTGAAACCTTTTAAATTGACGTGAACCACATATGAATTATATTGTTGAATAATATGACTGTATTTTTCCAGAATGAAATCGATGGACTTCTCATAGATGTCTTCAAATAAAAATGTTTTCAAAACGGGATAGTCCATATAAATAATGTTTGTATCTGGTATTAAGTAGATGCAGCTACTTAACAATGTAGTAAGGTCAAACTCTTGGCCGATTGATTTTGCTAAATCTTGTTTTTGAGATTTTTTGAAGAATGTGTTTTTCTTATTTTCAGCGTAAAATTGTTGCTGTAAGTTAGATATCTGTTTATCAATGCCGTCCATTATATTTATTAGCAAACATTATTTTTAAATGATTATTTTTAAAAGATTTACGACGATACCGTTTTTCGTTTTTCGTTTTTCGTTTTTCGTTATTCATTTTTCATTTTTTCTCTTGTTTATCTGTTTTGGGTTTGACAAATGTTTCCATCATTGTTTTATTCACATCCATAGTATATGTTTGCAATTTGTAAACAACATCCTTCAACTCTTGTAGTTCGGAAGCTAATATATTAAAGCGTTCATCCATTTCGCCAAGTATTTCTTCCGATGCGTTCATATGGCCTGCGCCTCCACCACTATCAATCATATGTCTTTCTAATTTCACCAATCGCGTATCTACTAACTGAATTACTTGAGGAAGTGTCAATCCATTTTGCGTGGATTGAAATGGTTGTGTAGGATTTGGTTGGGAGTTTGGTTGTGGAGACGATTGAATGATATTTTCCTGGAAAGAAACGCCGGCTCTTCTTTGTTTGGCCGATCCTAAAGCTCTGCTCATCGTAATTATAAATATATGTATATGTATTTATATTTTCAAAAATAATTACGCAATCATTATGAGGGGAAGAGGTCCGTGATAATTATATTTTTCTATCCAAGTAATATCTTCTAAAGTATATTGTTCTATCTTCTCTTTTTTCTCGATTTTTAATCTCGGGAATTTCATAGGTTTTCGCGTAATTTGTTCTTTCAATACGTCGATGTGTGATGTGTATATATGTGTGTTCCCTAAAAAGTATACAAATTCGTCGGCAACAAGGTCACAATGAACCGCCAATATATGTGTGAGAAATGCGTAGGAAGCAATGTTAAAAGGAACACCTAAACCTACGTCCCCACTTCTTTGATAAAGTGAACAGGACAAATACTTGCCTGATCTTACATTGAACTGGCATAGAACGTGGCACGGTGGCAGAGCCATCGAATCTAAACAAGACGGATTCCACGCGGTCATAATAAGTCTCCTCGATGAGCGTTGTGTGGGGTCTTTTAGAGAATCTATGATTTGTTGCAACTGGTCAATGCCTTGACAATCGTAATTTGTACTTGTATCGATGTATTTGGCGTTGAAATGTCGCCACTGAAACCCATATATAGGGCCTAAATCCCCGACGGGTCTATTTGTAAGACCTCGCGAATCGAGGAATTCGCGGGTTGCATTCCCTGACCAAATATGAACACCTTGTTCGGTTAGATCATTATTATTTGTTTTACCTTGTATGAACCATATGAGTTCTTTGAAACAAGTTTTCCACGCGAGTTTTTTTGTTGTTAGAAATGGAATAGTTCCATCTTTTAGGGAAAATCTCATACACTCACCGAAGAGGCTTTTCGTGTCCCCGTTTCTTCCATTTTCTAAAGACCCATTTTCTAATATATTTTTAATTAGGTTCAAGTATTGATATTCTTCGTGGTCCATATAAATATATGTATTAGATGGGTTTATATCGATTTCAAACAATCTTACCGTGGATTTTCATTATGCGTCATAAGTCATTCATCTACGAGTAAATTGCATTGTTTTATTTTCGAAATCCCTTTTTGAAGCCTTTCGGAACAATTTGCTGTTGGCTTTTGGAGCCTGTGCGTCATGGCTTGATTCGTTTTCTTTCTCCAAAATTTTGTTGATTTTTGTTGACGACGACTTCTTGTCTAGGGTTCAGTGGCTTTTCTAACAGTAAGTCTGCCATGGTTACTGTTCTATGTGTGGTCATATTGAATAGATTATTTAACAAAATATTTTTAATACATTATAGAATATAATATATTTCATTAAATATATAGTTGTGTAGTATGGATTTACAAAGTATTACTGAACCATCAAAGAAGACTTTTTTCAATCACGTCTTTTCTGGAAGTGATGAAGGAAAAGCCGAGATATTAAATGTGCTCCAATACGTTATTTTAGCTATTCTTCCTGTAATTTTATTGAACAAATCTATCCAGAAATTCGTTCCAGAAGCGGATTCCGAAAAGACTTCTCTGGAAATTTTAGCCGAAATATTCATCCAGCTTCTCATCATGTTTTGCGGAATCATTTTGATTCATCGAATTATCACATATGTTCCAACCTATAGTGGATTCAAATATGAAGACCTCAACTTGACAAATGCAATATTAGCATTCCTTATTATTGTATTGAGCATTCAAACAAAGCTTGGCATAAAAGTGAATATTATTGTTGACCGTGTGAATGAACTATGGAATGGTCCAGCACAACAACAGGGCCAGAAGAAACAACACTCGGCGACGAGTCATACCCCAAGTCGTGCCGACACTCTAGATAATAGCGCTCTACAGAATGATATGTTTCCACCTGCACCAGTTGCGACGATGAAGCAATCGACTACTGGGCATGATATGATGTCAGGAATGGCACAAGGACAACATTCTGGAGGTGATATGTCGTCATATATGGGACCTATGGCAGCCAACGGTGTATTGGGGGGTGCGTTTGGTGCCGCATTTTAGGTGTAATAAATTGCGAAAAATATTCATATTTCTATGATATAAATATTTTGTTTTTGGCAATGTATATGAGTCTTCGTCGGTCCTTTATTTCATATTATTCGCGAAATCCATAGATTGTACCATTTCCAGTTTCCGAATAGTTCTTTCGAAAGACTCGGCCTTGTCTAAATTCGCAAACAAGTAGTCAGTTCCAGGAGTTTCTTCGTTTTTCTTTATTTGTTTGTATATTTCGTTGATTTTTTCCACTATCATTTGAATTTTATCTTTTTGTGTTGTTATTTCTACATTTGTAGGAACAGATTCCGTTAATAACGAAATCGCAAAGTAGAATAAGTATCGTCGTTTCTTACAGCACCCTGTGGTATATTTTATAGAAAATAATGTAATGATGGAAGTCATCATTTTTGTTAACAGCGGATTGTTAATTTCTTCGCACCGTAAAACGATTGCTTCCCAGATAATCCATACAATGTCCTTTTGATATTTATTCTCGACGCCTTTACTTTCTTTGCGTCGTTCGCAGAAGATGGGTTCTTTACGTTTCTTACAAATGACGTCGAATTCGATGAGCCATTCTATCCAATAGCACGCGTTCAACATATTTCGTCCCTCTTCTGAGATGGTATACACGAACTCGTTAATGGGAATGTATAACTCTTTCGGGTCCTCTTTCTTGAATATAGGTTCCATATATTTGATAGAGGGAGCTTTCAATCGTTCGGTCATTTGTGTTATATCGAATTCTTCTACTCTGTTTATCTTTATCGACTCAAAACTATGTTTTCTGTTTGAAAATGTCAGGGTTGATATTACTTCGGCAAACAAATTACGGATGGTTTGATGATTCCGCAATTGTAGTTCGGTTGTGTAATGTCCCTGTTTCATAATATTTCTGAAGACCGCATACCTCATTTCCAAATATATAACGAGCTTTGGATTTCCTAAATGGATATGCTTTCCTACATAATGAAGAATCACTTCCCATAGGTCCATATAATGACCCGCACAAATGAGTTCGGCGCCCCAATAACACGCAGGTTCGTATTTCCCCTTCATCATATTTTGTATGAGTTGTTCCCGGACTTCTGTTTTTTTGAATTTAGAGAATGTAACTCCTTTGAATTGTCCAGGATTTCTTATATCGTTTATTTCATGGTTATTCATTAAGGCTTATTCATAAATGAGAAAATATATCGGGTGTTTCAACTCAAATAGTATGTGGGTCGACCACGGAAACATTTCCATTTGAAATTATTGAATCCAGATATTTATTGAGAATGGCATTAGATTCCCATTTATAGTCATTATATAAAACCAGCCCGTCAATTGTTCCGTATATATTAGTGGTCTGGTCGAAAACGAATTCTATATTTTTTGGATCATATATATTTGCCGGTAAAACTGTAATACACGGTCGTTTGTATTTTAAACAAATATGTTCAGCGGTAGAAATGGTCGTAGGTATTTTACTTGATTGATGCTCCACTACACATACATTATTGCCTTGTGATGCCAAACGGTCGATTACCTTATAATTGTTTCCTTTGTGGCATAATAATATGGTGTTGGATGCCTTCTGTGCCATTTGTGGAGATGCCGCCTTGAGTGAATATGTCAATAGTCTTGAATTCATAATCAAACACACTAAAATATATGAAGGGTAAAATATATGAAGGGAAAACTTTAATTCGTTTTCAGAAGTAAATAAGCTCACGGTGTCGGTCTATCGTTCGGCTAAATACATATCTTGTCCAACACGAACAATCTTGTATTCGAATGTACTCCGTATGTATTCGAATAATTCTTGTTTGAGTTCTTTGACAGGTAAATTCGGTTTGTCGTCATCCCACGATTCAAACAAAATCTTCGGATAATCATTCGATACAATTGTTTGAACAGCCCCTTCTAATACTTGTTTTTCGTGTCCCTCTACATCCATTTTGATGAAATTAATATTGTCCAACTCGAAAACGTCTAACGGTTTACACGGAACTATCACAGACGGTACTCCGTTGACTACGTCAAAGTCAAATTTGGAAATGCCGTTCCCACCGCCGTCTTTTGGATCGCGAATAAAATAGGGCATCGAAGTGTTTGTGTTGGATAGTGCACAGTTGTATTTCGAAATGTTATAATCGAGTCCGTTTAATGCGATGTTGGAACACAAATAGTTGAATGATTTTGGAGAACATTCGAATGCGTAAACGTGTTTTGCCTTTTTTGCCATATCTACCGCATACCAACCGATGTGAGCACCGATGTCAATGACACTTTTGTCGGCATTCAAAAAGTTATCACAGGTCCAATCTACAAACCCTCGTTCATAAAATCCTGTGTTAAAATAGTCTTTGGCAACGCGCGCTTCGGGGATGAACATTGGACGGTGTCCATCTGATGTAGGGATTTTCTGATAGATGGGATTTTCGCTTTGATATGAACCTTCGTGTATGACGAACATATAGAATATGAATTATATATCTTTGTATTTCTTTTTCAATGTTTTAATTTGTTTTTTGTATTTAGAATTGTGCGAACTGTCATACACATTGAATGGGATGTTTATTTCATTTACATCAAGTTCTGCCAACCTCAGGATTTCTTTCTTGGTCCCTTGACGTAGAAATCTCCAAATGTATGGCATTTTTTTATTTAGAACATCGACTGGTATGGTGTGTTCATCTTCATCGGAAGGTTTTGGTTTGTAATGTCGTTTTTCTTCTACACATCTTTTTTTCAGTTCAGTGTTTGCTCGTTTGGTTTTGTTTGATACATTCAACATATTACACGCACACCAATTTTTGGTGGAAATGGTACGTTTATTATAACAATAGGATGGTTTGCAATATGGGTTACAAGACCCGCACGGGACCTTATTACACCGTGCTTTATCTAATGAAAAAAGAGGGCTCTTCCGGGTAAGTTTGTGTGATTTCATTGTTCGTAGTATTAGTATACTATATATATATATGTAAGATAATTTGTTGAATATACATATATATATATATATATATATATATGTCAAAAACAAAGTTTATAAAAAAGAAAAAAGTCAAAAAGAACAAGTTGACTCGTAAAAACAAATATATAGAACCTAATTATAAAACCAGTTATATTACTGATCGAGATAAATGGGAAAATAAGAGATTGTTTTTTTCCATAATGAACGAACATTTAGATAAAAAAGAACCAAAATATGGTGCCGAATTAGTTAATGTTAGGAGCACATCTTTTTTAGCAAAAAGCAAACATTATTTAAAAAAGTATTATTTGTTTTTAAGAATAAAGATAAATTCTAAAAATGTATATTTGCGCCTAACTGAAAGCCAAGTTGAAACCATTTTTAATCATATGGCAAATGAAATAAGAACAAATCCTGGTAAGTTATTTAAAGTATTAAGTGATTTAGGAAGCAGGGAAAAAGATCAATATATAAGCAGGGAGGCGAATCTCGTATCCGTTGAAAACATTACACCATTTAAAAAAATAAAAGATACCATGTATAGAGGGGTGGATGTATATGAAGGTCCTTTATTTGTAGGTTACTTAGTCAAACAAGATGATAAACCTTATGAAAAAGAGTTGAAAGATTCAAAAGTATATTTAGACGTGGGTGGATGGTTTGTATCAAATACACAAAAAAATGGATATATAAATTGTAATCCGAAAAAATACACAAAGAAAATAGAAGATGGTGAAAAGGTTAAATTCAAAACCCAATGTTATTTTATTGAAAAATATAGAGATACTGAATTTTTGTTTTTAGACATTATAGAAGCTGCGGCGAATGATTTTGTTATATTAATGAATTGTGATACGTCAAACGCATGGAAAGACCGCTATAGAATGCAGAGAGATGACTACCATGGCATATACTAAAATGCCTACTCAAATTTCTAAAGTTGATGGGTTTGACAATAATTTGTATGCGTAATGAATATTTATTTATCTATCGTTTGGTTGAATTGGAGCAAAAAAATGATGGCGTTGTATTTTGTATGTATTTATTCAATAATCATTACAAAATTGTAAAATGTATGACCACAATAACGTTCCACCTCCCCTCCCCTCGAGGAGACCCATCGCTGTTAGAGAAAAAAGAGGTGGTTGTTCATTTTTTTAGCTATTTTTGCTCTTCTTGCTGTTCTCAGTGTCGGTAATGATATAACGACAGCATATTGCTCGTGTGAACTCCGCATCATTTCTATCACACGCTATGTGCAGTGCTGTATAAGACTTCGAGTTAGTGACAGCCAACACATCAATACGGGGACTTTTCAAAAGAAGAGTAACATACTCCATACGATTCACATTCAAGTTCAGAGAAGCAGCTGCATGAAGAATAGTCCAATCATCGCCATTGGTACTCACATCTTCATTCACATCATAGGTATCATCATTCAGGAGAGTTTGGAATGCATCCATATCGTTACTATGCATGGCCGTCAAGAGAGGAGTGCTACGCCAAAGACGATTGAATAGGTCTGTCATTGTTTGGGTGCATTGAGGTGTAAATTGCCACCGATTTTTAGCATCGATAGCAGCCCCCTTCTCGATCAGAGCCATGGCTACTTCAATACGACGATAGATACATGCCAGATGAAGTGGTGTAGATTGATAACCATTTCTAGCATCGATATCAGCCCCCAGCTTGATCAAAGCCATGGCCACTTCTGAACAAACAAGAGCATGGTCTCTGGGATCGAGGTCACCCTTCTCTGAAAGAGAAAAAATACATGCCATATGGAGAGGAGTATTACTTACTCTAGTATGGAAAGGAATATTGCATATTCTATTATATAGATTAATCTTTCTTTGAAAATCATTTAATATCTCATCTACTTGAGGTTGAAGAAGAACATAAAGGTTCGTTACTGCTGTGTGGTTATCTTTCCATTTGTATCCGTAAAATTCGTCCCATTCTTTGAGTGTGGATTTCATAATTTGTAACAATTCAAGTGAAAAGGAGTGAAGACTTTGTGAAATTGTATGCAAAGAATAATGATTTTTTTTCCATTCAACCATCAAAAAAGACAAAAAAACGTACAAAAAAAAGAACAACAAAACTACACAATTGTAAGGAGAAACGAACATGTCTTCTTGCGATGGCACGGGAAACGCACTGTCCATTGAATTCTATGAAGAGAGGTGCACCCCACCAACAAATCCCATGACACTGTATGAGTGTATATCCGTGTTGGTTCGTTGGTTCTACATTAACACACCATTGTTCGGTTATGGAGGAGCATCATACGATGTGATATGCAATAGACTGAACCATAATAATGTTACCATCGATGAGTGTAAATTATATATAAACTCAATAGTCTATCAAAGAACTGATATATTTCTAACAACTTGTGTGTGTGTAATCGCCGTTGTGATTCCATATATTTTTAAAATGTATAATAAAACCAACGAAACCACCTTGCATGGGAATACCCGTAAAAAAATACATATATTCGCGTGCAAGGTCGTTTCATTGGTTTCTATGGAAGGGGTAGAATCGAATAATGTTGTGGCCTCCATCAAGAGTGAGTTAAATCAAATGGACAACGAGACATCGAGGAAAATAGGGAAACAACGCTTCTCCTATCATATAGCAGATAGATTGATTCCGTTCATGAATAGGGAAGCGGTTGAAGCCATCATGCAACGATGTTTAGACACAAGTTCGTACGAATATGATGAGTAAATCATTCAGTAAAAGTTATTCCTTTATAGAATATAAAAACTAGTTACATCTTCGCATCTTCTTCTTTATCCTTTTCATCACTAAAATGTTAATGACGAAACTCTATTATTATTCGATTTAAAATGACACGAAGATATAAAAATGTAGATAAATCTGTTTATGAACTCGTTATGCCTACCTAGTTTACTATAGCTATTCTAGACTTCCTATACCCACTTGGCACAGACAAAGTCAAATTCAGACGTGCGTGTGATATTCACGGTGTGGTAGAGTTTAAATAACACGGATTATTATTTATTGCAATTTGCTGCATGACCCGCATTGTCATTCCATATGAAGCCCAACTATGTCCAGTATATGCTCGATTTACTTCGTTCGATATTTCTATTGCTTCTGGGTCATTTGTAAGCATGAATCCGCCATTTCCGGGATTGAATGATTTCAAGAACATCCATTTTTCCATCTTGGTAATCACGTTATATGCACTCTGGAGCATTTCGTGTTGATATTCGGGGTATCTGCCCCAGGAATAAATCTTGTCGTCTTTCCATTCCCCTTCATAGATACGACCGTCAACCCATGTATACGTGCCCTTTCCGTGCTTCATATCGTCTTTCCATTCCCCTTCATAGATACGACCGTCAACCCATGTATACGTGCCCTTTCCGTGCTTCATATCGTCTTTCCATTCCCCTTCATAGATACGACCGTCAACCCATGTATACGTGCCCTTTCCGTGCTTCATATCGTCTTTCCATTCCCCTTCATAGATACGACCGTCAACCCATGTATACGTGCCCTTTCCGTGTTTGTTGTCATCTTTCCAATCTCCATGATACAGGCCACCACTAGCAAAAATAAGCGTCCCCTGTCCATGATAATTACCGTGTTTCCAATCTCCTTCATAGATATTACCTTCAGTCCATGTGTACATACCCTTTCCGTGCATCTTGCCATATGTGTAATCTCCTTCATAGATATCACCATTAGCATATGTTTCCTTACCCTCTCCGTGCTTCTGGTCATAGTTGAAATCTCCTTCATATATTCCACCATCAGCCCTTGTACACGTTCCCTTTCCATGCATCTTGCCGTCTTTCCAATCTCCTTCATAGATAACATGATTCGGCCATGCTTCCTGACCCGTTCCATTCGACTTGTTATGTTTCCCATCTCCTTCATAGATAACACAATTAGACCATGTTTCCTCACCCATTCCGTTCGGCTTGCTATCCTTCCAATCTCCTTCATATAAACCACCATCAGCCCATGTATATGTGCCCTTTCCATGCTTCTTGCCATCTTTGTATTCACCTTTATAGATATCACCATCAGAAAATGTGGCCGTGCCCTTTCCATGCCTCTTACCATCTTTCCAATCTCCTTCATACATACCGCCATTAGCATACGTCTCTTTACCCTTTCCACGCTTGTGGTCATCTTTCCAAGCTCCTTGATAGATGTCACCATCAGCCCATGTGTACGTACCCATTCCATGCTTCTTGCCATCTTTGTAATCTCCTTCATAGATATCACCATCTGCAAATATGGCCATGCCTTTTCCGTGCTTCTTGCCATCCTTGTATTCTCCTTCATGAATAGAACCATTAGCAAATATCTCCTTGCCCTTTCCATTCTTATTGCCATGTTTCCAAGCTCCTTGATACATACTACCATCAGCCCATATATATGTACCCTTTCCATCCCTCTTGTCATCTTTGTAATCTCCTTCATAGATAGCGCCACTGGCAAATGTATAAGTACCCTTTCCGTGCATCTCGTCATCTTTGAAATCTCCTTCATAGATAGCACCATCAGACCATGTATAAGTACCCTTTCCGTGCATATCGTCATAATTGAAATCTCCTTCATAGATAGCGCCATCAGCCCATGTATAAGTACCCTTTCCGTGCATCTTGCCATCTTTACACCCTCCTACATACTTCCCTACTGACGACATTGTATCTCTCTCTTTATTTGACTCTTTATGTGTTTTTGTGACCGTAAGTCAAGTGGTATCGAGAAATGAGGCACCTTTAAAAAAAGGTGAAAAAAAGCCTCCTTCGTTGTTTTTCGTTATAGCTAAAATTGAGATTTAATAATGAAAATTATTATTAAGATCAAATAACTAATACTAGAAGTATCTCTTAACCATAGCATTCGCATTCGGATATAAAAAATAGATTGATTACTTATCTTCATGTTTTTTATTTGGATCTGTTTCAAAAGATTCGTTGGAACCACCACCTTCACCACCTTCACCAACAACACCACCTTCACCATCACCAGTAGCCATAGGAGCAGTCATGTATTCTGAAAAGTTGACGTTAACAAGTCTCTCAAACTCAGGGAGAATCTGGTTATCCATTTTAAAATTAACTGCCTTTAGTTCTGTTCTAAGTTTTTTTTGATTGTCCTTGATTTCAGTTTCATCACCAGATGACGATTTAAGGACATCAAGTTCTGCTTCGACTTCCTTTACTCTATCTTTACATTCAAAGTATGTAGTTTCCAACTTCTTCATCCTTGTCCAAGATTTATCCCCTTTTGGCTTTTCCAATTTTTTATGGAAGAGCGAATTTGCCCAATGTTTTTTTTCTTCTTGACCTCCCATGTCATCCACAGTAACCTTTTTCTCTGGAACTCTTTTATCCCAAATAAAAAAATGTTTTTTAGCATCTTTGAGAGAGACTTTATCTTCTATGGGAGGAACTAGTGGAGAAGGAGGACCTCCTAGTTCTTTAAATGGTCCTGACTTATCGACTAGTTTTGGAGTTATTGGTTCCTTTAATTTTTTCTCCTCTGGAAGCTCAAACCCATTATACTCCCGCGAAGACAAACCTTGAAATGAATTATCTATTTCAAAGACAGTCTTTATCACATCATTGTTTTCTGAAACATCAACCTCCAAATCCACATATACAAGATGATGATCGGTCATCTTATCAATGAATTGCCTCCCCGACGTACCAACAAAAACATCTTGTAAGCGTAATACATTATCTGATTGATTATATGGGGCTCTGTTTTGAGGGAAGACAGGAGTAGTCTTTATGATGGCTTTTGGATAGAGCTCTTTTGGTAGCCATATGTTGTCAAACTGTTTAGGAGAGTCTTCTGAAGTGTTTGTGTGACGATTTAATACAACATGTTTGTAACCTTCGGCAGAAAAAGACTCCCAGACGTTTCTACTTGCTACAAAAGGTTGAAATTCCGTATTTCTAGTTCGGTCCAAACCTCTTTCATCTAGCGCCCACCTAGATGCAGCCATATTGAAATCTCCAAGAATGATTGTGGATTTTGGGTTATATTTCCTTAGCTGTTGAATGCATTTTCCTAAGTCTTCTATTTCAAATTTTGCGTTCCCTTTTGCTACAAATGGTCTTAGATGCACATTGACTAATGAGAAATGGAAATTTCTCAAGAAGGAGAACCTTCCCATGATAGGAGCATGCTTCCATCGGTTCTCTTGATAGTTCAAATCTAGCACTTGCTCCACTGAGTGCATTTCAATAAATTTTTTTTTGTACACGAACGCTTGAATGTATTCTCCATTCTGTGGTGGATAATCTTCAATAAGGTTCCCGTCCTTATCTTTTACCTTTCTATAATACTTCCAGCATTCTTGAGGAAAGTCTTCTGAGTAACCAAAATCCCATTCTTCATCAACGCATTCTGCATTTAGCTTATTAACGAATTCTGGGAGTAGGAGTTGAGCCTTGATTTTCAAGTTATTTTCATTGTGTTTGAAGTTCATCGGAAACTCCTGTAGGCCGACTACGTGACATCCACTCATAACGATAAATTTTGCAAGACGTCCAAATCTTTCAAGTAACTCGGGGAAAAAACTATCGTTGTTTTGAAACTCTCCGGTGCATCTTATGTTCCACGAGCCAATTTTCAATTCTTGAATATTCTTCGCCGGTTCCGTGCAATTGTAGTATTGTTCTATCTCTGCATAGTCCGCATCAGTCAATTCGTGAATGTCATTTGTATGCACAAGAACTTCAACACCTCTTGGTATATCTGTTAAGTTGACTTGGTTTGGATTATGTTGTACCTGTAGCACTTCACATACCCAAACAACCGGAGAAATTTTACGGACTCTCCTTACAAGGTAACCTTTAAGACGTCCTACATAAATTTTGTACGGTTCGACTTTTGAGGGAGGACCTTGACTTGAACCATCTGCTATCCATTTCTCTCCACCGCCACCTACAGGGATAGGGTGATGGATGAGTTCTGCGTGAACAATCGGGGCGAGTTCATCCAGTTGGTCTTCTGTATTTTGAACTACAGAGTAGAAAGGGACATGATGTGATGGTGGTGGTCTTAATACTTGGTCGAACCGTGTTTGTTCGTCTCTAGACAAACGCACCCACATATTATCTCTTTCCACATGAGGTAGAGAACTCCAAATTCGTCTTTGTTCTACTGGAGGTAGAGACATCAAAGTTTTACCTTGAACAGATGGATTTAACCCGAGCAAGATGGCAATTTGACTATTAACGTCTGGACTCGCAGTTTGCACCATTTGGACGAACACATTTGAAGTTGTATTGCTCATGTTGGTTGATGTTCTTGTTATTATTCTTCTTCTGGTATCAAAGATTAATGAACGAACTGTGAATTGAGAACTGTGAATTGAGGTTGATTTTTCGAATGGCTTACCAAAGAAAATGAAAAAAATCTGAAAAATGAAAAAAAATGATCAAAAAACCGGTTTGAAATTACAACCATCCAATACATAATACTATTATATTACAATAACGGAGAATGGTATACAAGTATCTAAATATGTCCAAGGAGGAACTCAATGAAGCAGTTACAACTCTATTAAATGCGTGTTACGGGCAGCCCAAAATACCAGGGGAGACTAATTCATTGCATTTCAAACTGAGTATATTAATACATTCTCTACATGTCTCTCTGGAAAAACATCTGCAACTGAAGGCAAAAAACAGAGAAAGAAAGATCGAGATGCAGAAGAAAGACGCAGATAAGGAGGAGAATGAAGACAAGGATTTGAAAAGACGTATAGGAACAACAATAGACGAGAACGGAGGAGAAGGAGAAGGTGATAATGATGAACTTCCTGACGTTGAAGAAGACGTTGAAGAAGACGATGAAGAAGACGATGAAGAAGAATATGAAGAAGACGATGAAGAAGATGAATATGAAGAAGACGATGAAAACGAAGAAGGAGTAGCAGAACAAATCAATAATGATGATGGTGGTGAAATCTCATCCAGAAATGTTATATCTCACAAAAGGAAACGCGGTCGTCAGCCGAAGTCACAGGAACTACCAGATAATACCCAGGTGAGTTAATTTACTTATGAATTCATATGGTTTTTAAAATATTCTGTCGCTTCATCCGGACTAATATTTACATGAAACATAGGTGATTGTCAAGTACAAGGGTAATACGGCGATAGGAAGAACAATTAGGTATCTTAAGGGAAAATACCATGTCAGATTTGACAACGGGACGATGGAAAAACATTTCATAAGGCATTTACATATCTGTTAAAATAATTCTGGATGTTATAAATGGGTGAAAGTGGTATGTCTAGTTTATTATAGCTATTCTAGTGTAGTATCCATCCTTTTTGGATTTTTCAGCAACGAAATAGTTAAAAAATCACAACGCAATAACTAGATATGTCTATCACAGCTTCTTACTTTTTCATTCAAAAAAATAAATTAAAACATTATATTATAGTTTTTATAATGTAAGATGTAACTTTATAATGAGTATTTCAAACTAGTACTGATGTTTCATTTTCATGGAGAAGCTTTACTTCTACGAGGAGAACTATTCCTATATCTACGAGGAGAACTCTTCCTATCTTTCACATAGGAACTCTTTTTCTGGATTGGGGGGAGAGTATCAACTTCAACGCATTCAACCTCACTATCTAGAATAGGTGTCGAGTACTCGTTTATAATGTCATCAGATGACGGCGATGATATGATACCCATCCTCTCTTGGGTTAGAGGCATCAACCTAGGAAAGAGATAAAAATAGAAAATCCAGGTGTTAGGTGTTCATGATAGTGAATGAAGGTGATGATGATAGTGAATGAAGGTGATGATGATAGTGAATGAAGGTGATGATGATAGTGAATGAAGGTGATGATGATAGTGAATGAAGGTGATGATGATAGTAAATGAAGGTGTTGGTGTTAGTAAATGAAGGTGTTGGTGTTAGTAAATGAAGGTGTTGGTGTTAGTGAATACCTACTAATCTGTAGTTTTATGTTGTCGACTTTCACTTTAGGTTCTACACCCACAGCATACAATATTGTTGCTACGCTTTTGGCGAAGTCCTTCATCTCATCAGTTGATGCCCTTGTTTCTCCAGCCCGTTTGCTTCTTGTCTCACTTTGCTTTTCCTTTATTATATAATGGATTATGTTATATATCCAATGGGACATGTATACTAAAGCTACAACACTTGATATGATGAAGACAATCTTTACAGTGTTATCTCTACATATGCTTTCTTGCACATTCATCGCGTGACATATTCGCGGAACTTCATTGAACGCTTGGCTTATTATACCATATGCAGTTGAAGGGTCCATTGTATGCGTTTTATGAGAATGGTTTCACAAGAATTGGTTTCACAAGATTTGTAGACCAAAAAATGAACATAAAAATCATTTAGAATCGGTTCAAGTGAAAAGGTTCATTTAGAATCGGTTCATGTGAAAAGGTTCATGTGAAAAGGTTCAAGTGGTTTGAAACGATTATGAACTATATTTTAATGACGGAAGTTCCTATTTTTCCGAATACAGTAGACGACACTTTCACGATCACAAGTTACAAACAGTTACAACAAGTAACAGATGACATCCAATAGAGATGTCATCTTAAGCGAGCGAGACAGAGAGAGATCAAAACTCAAAAAATGCCAGGTCGAGATATGGGATATCAATCAGACGCTCAAGGAGAAAGGAACTGATTTATCCGATATAACTATTAGATTGGAGCAGTTGGACGAAACATTGCGAGAAATCGACGAGGAAGAAGATAACGTCGTTTTGAAGATATTTGAAGCACGGCAGAACAAACAATGGTTAGTATCAATGAGAGAAAAGATAAACGATGCGTTATATAAGCTTGATGGAGAAGAAGAAGATGATGATGATGGAGAAGAAGAAGTAGAAGATGGACATGGAAATGGAGATGGAGAAGAAGAAGTAGAAGATGGACATGGAAATGGAGATGGAGAAGAAGAAGTAGAAGATGGACACGGAAATGGAGATGAAAACGGACACGGACACGGACACGGAAACGGAAATGGCCACAGAGATGGAAATGGAAACGGAAATGGAGTTGGACACGGAAACGGAGTTGGAGTTGGAGATGGAAATGGAAACGGAAATGGAGTTGGACACGGAAACGGAAATGGAGTTGGACACGGAAACGGACACGGAAACGGACACGGAAACGGACACGGACACGGACACGGAAACGGACACGGAGTTGGAGATGAAGAACGTGATAAAACCCCGAAGGCCCACAGCAGCAACAAGAAGGACCGGACTCAGTATGGCTCTTCACTTATGTCATCCTCGCCATACAGCAAGCAAGCCCGAAATGATGTGCTATCTAATCAAGACGAAATGGAACTCCTGGAAATACTGAAATCACCGACGGAAACATTCGATTCGAGGTCGTTATAAAACTTTCTTCAACCTTTCTCCCTCACACTTATCTTTCCTTTTTATTCTTTCTATACAGAGAGATTCGTAGCGTAGTCACGTCAGGAAATATATTATCAACAAAGAGAAACTGCAATACTACACGAGAAAATGTTACCCCATCCACCCCAGCACCACCACCCGCCAATCCTGACAAGGAAAAAAGAGTTAAATTAAAACCCTTATCCGTTCATTCCAAAGTGACAGTGAACTATCTTAGAAATGCCCCGTTCCACGGGACTATCGTCGGATATAATAGTAAGGATAGTAAATACCTTGTCCAATATACGATGAATGGTAAGATTTATAATGCCGACTTTATTAGGAAAAATCTAACTCAGGGCTGGGATGTTCTTGATACTGATTGAAAATATAGTTAAGTATAATATATGTATTTATTACCAGCTAGTACTATTATTATTTTAGTTTTTTACAAATAATGAATAGATTATCAATAAATTTAGTAAATTATATTTTTGTTAAATTTACATATGAAAATGAAATAAAATTGAAATGTTTTTTTCTAACTGTAGGTATGATATAAAATAGTAATACTGAAATCATGAATTCCAAAATTAACGAACCTACCAAGACCGCGGCCAAAAAATCATTACCTGTCAAATATAATCAATTATTGGTATTTGGGTATTGGTTTCTGAACCACCAGAAATCAAACGGAAAAATTACGTCGGAGGTATACGACGAATATTTAAGTGCGTTTCATGTATTTGATGGTATTGAATCTCAAATGGAGTATTTCAATGACTTCTTCGGAGAATTTAAATCAATCCATAAAAATTTGAAGAATGATATACGTGCAAAAAATAAAAAACCGAAGGCAAAAAAGAAGAAGGAAATCGACCCCAATGAACCTCCGAAAAAACGTGGAAGGAAGAGAAAAGAAGTCGTGGATAATCGAACGGAAGATCAAAAATTGATAGATCAAATTATAGCAAGTGCACAATCAGAATTTGCTCCTGAAGAAAAAAATCAAACCGATGTGAAAACTATCGAACCTGAAAAGAAAAAGAAATGTGGACGACCAAGGAAAGTGCGCCAGATTATTTCAGTATGTGCAAATGATGATTTGATAGGAGCACTAATTGCTCAGTCACAGCGTGAATCGTCACTAAATGAGAATTCATATGAAGATTCTGATTCAGACGAGGAAATAGAAGTGAGGAAATTTATCAACAATGATATTCTATATTTAATTGATGATAATAATAATATTTATGATCATCAATCTCATGATTTAATCGGGATATGGAACGATGTCTCGCAAAAGGTAGATATAGTAGAAAATGATTCTGATGATGAAGAAAGTGACCGGGAAATAGAATCACAAAAAAATACAGAATTATCAGAGCTATCTCACGAGAGATACACATAATAAGCCAACAAGTATAGATGTATAAATTATTCATTCAAAAAATATATACAACGGATAAAGAAAACGTGAAATTCAAATATCCACGATATTTTATTACAAAAAAAGATACTGAATATTTGTTTTTAGATATGCGGTGAATGATTTTGTTAGATTCATGAATTGTGCCAAACGCATGGATAGACAACAATAGACTAAGTAGAAACTAATAATTAAACAGCACTTTTCTTCCGATGAGCACCCTCAACGGTTGAGTTTTTTTCACATTTTTTTTCATCGATACCTAAAACGACATATTTATTCTGTGATAAGGCGTGGAACAACATTGATGGTTTGAAGTTCCTGTGACAATAATTTGTATGCATAAGGAATATCTACTTTGGCAAAGTCCGTTTTATTCCCACAAGTATTACACAAATGAATCGAGAAGTCGTTTTTGTCATACACCTTGTTTTTATTGCCATTATTATATGATGCAATAAGACCACATTTTCTACAAACATATACACTATATTTATCGGAGACATCGTATAACCGCTCCTTACAAAATGAGGACATTCCGTGCGCTATCATACAATCACGTTCCATTTCTCCAATACGGAACCCACCGTCTCTACTACGACCTTCAGCAGGTTGTCGTGTAAGATTCACCATAGGCCCAATCGAACGACTATGTTGTTTATCATTCACCATATGTTTCAATCGTTGATAGAATACTGGACCAAAGAATATATTTGTCTGTAGCTGTTCGCCAGTAAGACCGTTATATAATACTTCGTTACCATATGACTCATACCCGAGGTTTTGTAGTTCCTTGGCAATATCTTTCACGTGTAAATCTCCAAAACTGGTTCCATCTCCAAACATACCCAACTCCAACAATACCTTACCTAAAAGCGTTTCTTTCAGTTGTGCGATAGTCATTCTGGAAGGAATGGCGTGTGGATTGATGATAATATCTGGTCGTAGACCATCCTTTGTGAATGGCATATCACATTCAGGTATGATATTTCCCAGGGTGCCTTTTTGTCCGTGGCGCGATGAAAATTTGTCTCCCATCACGGGTTTCCTAAAAACTCTCACACGGACTTTCGCGAAATTATATCCGTCTCCATTCCGTCCAGTATAATTTTTATCGATATATGTTTCTTCGTTCGTTCTGAAAGTCTTGCTCTGGTCTTCATATTTGATAATCTTTGTTGGGTCGTTGCGGTTTTCCTTTATGGGGATTATTTTGGCGATGATGACGTCGCGATTTTCTATTCGACTATTTTCATTTATGAACCCGTTGCTATTGAGTTTATCATAATTCCCGAATTTAATTCCGCGTGTTTTTGCCTTATCGGGTTTACACCGGATAATTTCATCGCGAATGATATTTTTATCTTCGTCTTTTTCAGTATGATAAACAGTAGCTGCGAAAAGCCCGCGGTCGATAGAACCCTTGTTCACCAATACACTATCTTCTTGATTATATCCGGTATGTGTCATAATGGCGACGTGGACTTGCATACCCGATGGAATTGAATTCAAGTGTATGAAGTTCATCAGTCGAGTGTCTACTAAAGGTCGTGTAGGATAATTCAGGATATACGCGGTTTTGTCCATTCGTTGGTCGAAGTTGGTCGCAAATACGCCCATAGCTTGCTTGGCCATCGCGGATTGGTATGTATTTCTGGGTGCTTGATTATGCTCGGGGAAAGGAATACACGACGCTAAAACACCGAAAATAGTGCTTGGATGAATCTCGCAATGAGTATACTTGAATTGTAGCTGAGAATCGTGTAAATACGATTCTTTGGCCTTCATCGCGATCATAGAATAATTCTGTTCTTCGGGGTCAATATATTCTATAATCGAATCCTCCAATTTACAACTTGTGAGCAGATCATTCCAAGTAATCTCCTTGGATTCTAATTGCGCGATGATTTCTTGTGTGAGCAATACACGGTTGTCTTTTACACGCAATAATGGTCTAGTCAATCTGCCTGCGTCATTACAGATTCGAATTTCCATATTTTTGATATCAAACACAACCGATGTATAAATATTGATAATCCCCGAATACTTTTTGTTCTTCATTTCATTATACAACTCCATCGGTTCTTTTGCGACTCCAACCCAAGAACCGTTGATAAACACTTTTACTCGTTTGTATAGAGACTGTATATTTTGTGTTTCAACACAGTGTTCTAATGTTTCGATGTATGGTTGGATGTACTCGTATAGAGACGAGCTATTTGTATGAATTGTCAGATGAGCCATATAGCTAATATTTTTGACAATACCAATGGACTGTCCTTCTGGAGTTTCCGCGGGACACAAAAATCCCCAACTGGTATTGTGTAGTTTTCTTGGTGATACCAACTCACCGCTTTTTTCCAATGGGGTGTTTATTCTTCTCGCGTGAGATAGACTGGCTAAGTATGTCAATCGACTTAGAACTTGTGCGACACCAACCTTTGAACTATTAGATTGTTTGATACTGAAGTCACCGGTCGCGAGTGCTCTATTGATTCCATTTTCAATGGTGGTCGTTTTCATAATTTTATATATATTTGTCATATTTACAATATTTTCATAGTCTTCTGTAGACTGCCACGAACCGTTGGTCACAAGTTTGGAGATCATCTTCCCCGTTTCTTTCACCAATTTATTGAAATAATTTCGGAACAGGTTATTCAGCAATGTTCCACAGGATTCGATACGCTTATTCAAATATGAATCGCGGTCATCTCTAGGTGAATGATTCAATGATGCCTTCATTAATCTTGTTGCCATATGCCCAATGAGAAACATCTTTTGTGTCAATGTCCTGCAATGTGGAAACAAGTCGTTATTTATAACTTCTACCGCAAATTCACGTTTCTTCTTTGCGCCGGTTTCCTTGTCCATATTGATTGGCATATATGCGACACTTGATGTAATGTGTCGAAGTGAGTCTTCTTGTGTTGGATATTTATTGGCATCGATGATAGAGGCTTGTAAGAAATTCAAGAGTTCGTTATTCGCACTATCCTCAATGTTTAGCAGTATATAAGAGGTGATTTCTTTGTCGTTCAAAACGCCGAGAGCACGGAATAGGACAAACAATTCGATGGGTTGCTTGATGCGCGGTACAGATATATAAATTCCGTGTCCAAATCCATTATTTTTAGACGAGATCATCATTTCAACTTGTTTTGGAGAAATACACTTAAAATCTGGAACGGATTTGAATTCCGCGTAATGTTTCCATTTGGTTGTATTTTTCCCGTCGAAACAATAAACGCGATTCTCCGCGGCACGTTCTTGTCCCAACACGGTTTTTTCGGAGCCTTTAATAATGAAATAACCGCCACAATCCATTCTACATTCGCCAGTATGTAGAGAGTGAATATGGTTGTTTTGTTTTAGGACGCACACCGATGATTTCACCATAATTGGCAACTTACCAATATTAATTTTAGGTAGAAATTTCTCGAATGTTTTTGGCTGGTCCATATTTTCTGTGTTCCTGACAATGTATTTTACACGAATATCGACAGTCATAGCAGAAGCATATGTGAAATTTCGTATTTTAGCCTCTTGTGGCAACATTAGTTTTGTCGCTCCATTATTTTCGTGGATTTGGGGAGGATACATTTTGAAATTTTCGAAGTACACGTATACAGCCAAAGTGTATTTATTGTGTTCTGGCACATAGTCATTTTCAGAGCATATTTCAACTGGATTAAACATCTGGATTGTTTGTTGGATTTGATAGTTGACGAAATGATTGTAAGATTCTATTTGATGTCTCACTAAGCGTTCGAGGTGTTGTCCATCGAAATAGGATTCAATCAGTTTGAATGGTTCTTCCAGATATTTACCCAGATGGTCTAGCAAATAGGATTCTTCAAAAAGAGGATTCTTTTCGTATTCTTTAGACATATTGAAATGAGACTTATGTGCCATACTAAATCTAAATGAATAATGTAATCAATTTTTTATATTCTTTCCGATTAATTGTGATAAAATGTTCTTATTAAAATCTTATTACAGAGTAAAAAGTAAAATAAAATGAGTGAAAAACGGACCATTCAGATAAACCCCGAATCGTTTAAAGTTTCGAAACAGAAGACCACGCGAAAAAATCGAGATGCGTCGTCTAAAATTCAACTGAAATCAAGTAAGAGAGAAGATAAAAAACAAAATCAGAAATCGATCCGCCGGAACATTATCAAGATGATTCGCGAAAAACAACAAGACGAATACAGGAAGATGTTTGATGATAAAAAGAGTAGCGAGTCTTCGAATAAATCCAGCAATCCTGCGACAGATGATTTTTCCAAAGACTTTGAAGATTCTTATAAATTTCTGTCTGAATTAGCGGAGAAAGAAAATAGCGAGGTGAATAGCAATTTATCGAAGAGTTTCAAGAAATATCCCGATATGACTCCAACAGAATCACTATTATTACATCCGTCTATGAGAATAGAAACCAACGAAAATGTTGCGCTGGATATTCCGGATGAACTGAAAATGCCTGCGCACAATATTCCTTTTCATTACAAACCGCAGACCCCACAATATGGGTGTTTGAAAAATGGAAATCTACCTACATTCAGAACTTGGAAAAATCAGACACAAAAAATATATCCTAAACTTGGTCCTACACCTCATCCTGCCCATCCTCCTCACCCTTCTCATCCTCTTCCGCAAAGACCCATTGAACTTTCTCCTGTAGGACCGGTATTTAACAAGCCGTGTATTGTATCAAACCCTACGGAGAATCAGTCCACTGCAAGTCCAGTGTTGGAAGTATCACAAATTCAGTTGAAACCACCCGCACAGAAATCTTCTTGGGAAGAAGCGATGGAAGTCCAAAACAAGATTAAACGTATGAAGAATAAAATGATTGCCGAGAAAAAGGCGACATTTTCGAGTATGATGAAGCCTAATAAGAAACAGATTCGAAATAGAAAGCAGCGAAAAATATATAGGAGAACGTATAAAGTAGGCAAGTCGACAGTATTGCCCAAAGTAGGTGTGTTGGTATCCAATCATACGATTCGAAGTCGTATCAAGAACCAAACGAACGAGTTGTCGAAAGTTCCCATCAAAGATGTTCGTCGGTTTTTGATCAAAAAAGGATTCATCAAGGTAGGAACGGTGGCGCCACCAGATGTTTTGCGGAAAATGTTTGAAAGCGTTTCGACGGTTTGTGGAGAAGTAAAGAATCACAATTCTGAGAATATGCTGTATAATTTTTTGAATGATAAGGAGTAAATATCCCTTATGAAAAATTGATTTGATTCGATTTTTTCGATATATTTTGTATATCGAAAAATGAAACAAACTATCGGATATATTTATGTTAGAAATCATACATCATATGATATTGAGGGTCTTTGTAAAATGGGTAAGGCAAAAAACATTCCCGAAAGGGACACACAATACGCTACTGGTGAGATAAAGAGAGGATATTTCGAAGCGGTATATGAAGTGCCAAAGATAGAGAGGGGAATTATTGAACTATTATTACAATGTGAGTTTCGTGAATACAATGTGAAATTTGATGCTGGAACTGAATTTTACAAGAAACAAATTATTCATCTGATTGAACCCTTTCTAATAACACACGATATTGAGTATAGAAAATTATCCAAACAAGAAATTAGTCAGTTGGTCAGATGCACCAGAGAGAGAGCAAATAAGAAAATATGCGTTCAATCATTGATTAATATGCTAAACTCCAAGAGAACAAATATGAATAATTTTTCCTATATGCCAAGAAGATACCAAACCGTCATTATTGAAAAGTCAACTATACATTTTCAAAGACACGATAAAGGTTTGCTTGTATTAGTATGTGGTGTTGGAAAAACATTAATATCATTATGGATTACACAAGAGCTGAAGTCAAAAACTATTATCATTGGTGTTCCCAACACTTTATTATTAGAACAATGGAAAAAAGTTACCAGTATTTTGTTTCAAGACGTGCCTTGTTTAATTGTAGAAAAAGGTGTTGATGATGTAATGATTAGAACGTTCTTGATGATGAATAGGGGAAGGTGTATTGTAATAACTACATATGCTTCATCATGTAAAGTATATGAAGCAACACAAGAAATCAAAATGATATTTGATATGCAAATAAATGATGAATGCCATCATTTAACAACAAATAATATAAACGAAGAAGAAAGAAAAACATATGCGAATATGTTGAAAATAAAATCTATAAAACAATTATCTTTAACCGCGACATTAAAGATAATAGAAGAAAGTAAAAATTCAAGAGATGAAGATATTATTGTTTCAAATGATAATGTAGAATATTTTGGAGATATAATCGATAGAAAATGTTTGTTATGGGCGATCAATGAAAATATTATTTGTGATTATGATATTCAAACCATTATCACAAATGAAGAACGATTAGAAAAACAACTATCGAGGTTTCATATTATTCAGGAAAATGATAAGAGACTGTTTTTGACTGCGTATGCGTCGTTAAAAAGCATATTTGATGGACACTCACATCATTTAATAATATATTCAAATAAACAATCAAGTTGTACAAAAATAAATGAATATGTAAAAAAGCTATTGGATGATAACTATTTCGACATCCCATATTTATATAGTTCAGATTATCATAGTGTAATGAAATCAAAACACCAAAAAGAAATAATATATAATTTCGAAAAGGCGAAGTTTGGAATAATTACTTGTGTCTATTGTTTAGGTGAAGGATGGGATTTTCCATTATTGGATGGTGTTGTATTTGCTGAAAATATGACATCAGATATCCGTATACTTCAATCCGTATTAAGAGCAAGTAGAAAAAACCAAAAAGATACAAATAAAAAAACCAAAATCATTTTACCGATTTTGAATAGAGATGACTGGTTAGAAAATAACGAAAATCCTGATTTGAAAAAGGTAAGAGAAGTTATTTATCAAATGGGATTAGAAGATGAAACTATTACTCAAAAAATCAAGGTGTGTAAAATTGAGATTGAAAAACAAAAACCTAAATCAAAAGAAGAAAGAGAAATGGTTGATGAGTTTGGTGAATATGATGATGAACTAACACAAAAGTTAAGATTGAAAACAATAAGAAGAACTGCTCTTGCTACAACATATGAAAAGGCAAGAAAGATAATTTCTGATAAAAATATAAAAAGTAAAGAAAGTTATTATGAATTATGTGAAAGAGATAATAGGTTATCCAAAAAACCGGAAATAGCATTCAAAGGACAATTTACAAATTGGATAGAGTATTTAAGTATTGAACGAGTGTATTATGATTTGGAAATCTGTAAAAATAAAGTATGTGAGTATTTATTGATGTATCCTGAAATAAAAAAACATTATTTGGACTTATCAATCGTAAGTAATGAATTGTGTAAAATAGACACATTATTTCCTCCATATGGTTTATGGGTTGAATACTATAGAGTGAAGGATTTGGGCGATATAATTACGTTAACAAATAAGAAAAAAAACAGGGGTGTTATTTTGTAAATACTCAGGAATTGTAATGTTTAGGAATAATTAAGGAAAAAATCCTTTTTTTTCTAATGTAATAAAAAAAGGATTTAATTTAATATAAAGAAATAATAACTTATACGATTATGGCAATGTCAAAACAATATTCCTGCGATTTGTGTAAAAAGGTCTTTAATCAAAAAATTGATTTCACAAGACACCAAAATAAGAAAACATCTTGTATAACACTTATTAAAATGCAACAAATTGTTCAAACAAATGAAATCAAAATGGATAATAAAACCAGTCTTATCAGTGTATTCAAATCGTGTTTGAATGTATTGAGAGACAACGAAGGTTTGACTGGTGAGAAAGCGTTGAGAAATTTGTCTTATTTGCTATTATTGAAATTACTTGAACCTCATTTTGAAGGTGAAATAGATATTGATGATTATGAATACGATTTTAGTCATATCGAGGATGAAATGGTCGAAAGACACAAAAATAAATTGTTAGAAATTGCTCGTTTTAGTAATTTGTCAAATGAAAAAGAGGATAATATTCCTGTAAATATGAAATATTTATGGGATGATATTTTGTCAAATCATCCTACTACAAAAAATATATTCTTGAAGGGCAAAGGATTTGATATTCAACACAAATCAACCTATAAAAAATTAATTGATAAACTAAACTCTCTTGACTTATCACAAACTGAATATGATGTTTTGGGTAATGCATATGAGGAAGTTATTCAAGATATTATGACAGGTAAAGTGTTGGGACAATACTTTACTCAACCATTAGTCAAGAAAATGATGGTTAAATTAATCAATCCACAAATATATCCTGATGGAAAAATAGATACTTGTGGAGACCCTACTATGGGAACCGGTGGTTTCTTGATTACCTATTTACAATACATTTTACAACAAGCAACTGCTAAAAACATTAAACCTGATTGGGATTTTATCAAAACCGAAGGATTATATGGTAAAGAATTAGAACCGGATACATATCAACTGGCGGTTTCAAATATGTTAATCTCATCAGGTCATATGTTCGAACAACTGGATAGAGGCGATAGCATTCGTGTTCCTATCACAAGAAAGTTTGATAATATTCTTGCAAATCCACCATTTGGAATTAAAGGATTAAAATATGATGATTTTGAAAGTCCATTGAAAAGTGAATATGTTCCTATAAAAACAGATAATGCTGTTTCCTTGTTTATTCAATCAATTATTTATATGTTGAAGATTAATGGTAAATGTGCGGTTGTATTACCTGACGGACAAGATTTATTTTCAAAAACAAATACCACATTAGTTGCGATTAGAGAATATCTTATGAAAACGTGTGATTTGAAAGAAATTATATATCTACCATCAGGTATATTTACATACACATCTATTAAAACTTGTGTGTTTTATTTTGTGAAAAAGAGAGAAGGAAGTGATGTTTTGGAAACCAAAATTAAAGTATCCAAAACTCAAAAAGAAACAGGTAGAGATTACAAGTTTTCAAAAACACATCAAACAACCAAAGTTAAGTTTTATGATTACAATCCTTATGAAGATGTTAAAAATCTATTGGTTGAAGTTCCAATTGAGAAAATTGTGAGTAATTCATATTCACTTAATTATGCTGAATATATGAAAGATGAAACAGAAGAAGAACAATATGAAGATGGTGCAGTTGTAAAAACGCTTGGAGAAGTTTGTAATTTTCAAAATGGTTATTCATTCAAATCAACTGATTATGAAAAACAAAATGAAACAAATACCGGCATTCTACAAATTAAATCAATTCAAAATGGATTTATTGATGAAAATAAAATAACAGAATATATTGAAGAAAATAAAAAATATAAATTATTTGAAATACAAAAAGGAGATATACTAATAGCATTAAGTGGTGCTACAACAGGAAAAATTGGAATATATAATTTAGAACAAAAATCTTACTTAAATCAACGTGTAGGTAAAATAAATGCTAAAACTGGCATTAGTCAAAAATACATATATTATTGGTATGTTTGTTGTAATATTGATAGAAAAATATTAAATTTAGCACAAGGAACAGCACAACCAAATATATCAACAAATGATATATCAAATATTAAAATCCCATTTCCATCACTTGAACGCCAACAAGAAATCGTAAAATATTTAGATTTCATATACGAAAAGGCAAACAAAACAAGTAATGAGAAAATTTCGGAATTGAAGATATTAAACGAGTTTTGTTTGAATAACCAAAAAATATTTGGTGAGAATACAAATAAAAAATTAAGTGAGTTATGTGAATTCATAAAAACTGGTAAAAATAAACCAACTGATAATAAAACAGGAACATTATATCCATATTATGGAACTGGTTCAATTACTGGTTATACCGATGAATATTTATATGATGGTTATTATATATTGACAGCACGAAATGGAACAATTGGTAATTGTTTCTTAACAGAAGGAAAATTCTTTCCATCAGACCATATATTTGTAATTGATATTAAAGATAAATGTTTAATGAAATATGTTTATTACATATTATCAAATAATGAAAAATTAGATAAACTAAAAACTGGTGTTGGAATACCAAATATAACAAAAGGAACACTTGAAAATTTAATAATTCCAGTTCCTTCACTTGAACGCCAAAAAGAGATTGTTGAGTATTGTGAATATAATGATACACTCATCAAACAATTAGAGAAAGAGATTGAAAATAATAAAAAACAAGCACAACAATTTATTACAGGTATTGTAAAAGCACAAATTCAACACGAAATAGCGTCTGATGATGAAGTATAATCATTCGAATCAGTGAAAACCATATAAATATTTACTACCATAAAATCTAAATGGACGTCTTTTATATTTTACAAGCATCTCTGATGACAAAATATATGAGCGAGCCAACAAACCCTTATATAATAATCCTTTTTTTAATTTACGCGGTATACAAGGCCACACCATCTTACATAATAGCACATATAAACGACACAATAGAGTACTATTTGACGTGTGACTACAATACATCGTCAATTGTGATTCCTTTTCACTTGAAGGTATATTCTGGGTATAATCAAAAATCAATGGTGAAAACCCTGTATAGTGAGCGTTTCCACGCGATTAATCATCATTTGAAAAAGTATCATATTGACAAAATAAGTGCAATGACGGAAATAATAAATTTCGAGAACGGGATATATATTGATATAAATAAATCGGATTTCATTTTGATTCCGAAGGAAAGTCAAGTGATTCAAGTCGATAAGGAACAAGACATCAGTATAGAAGTAATTTACGATTCGGTTTCGGAAGAGAAGGACGACAAAGAAAAAACCAAATCGCTGTATACATCGAAAAAGTATGTCTACCGAATCTTCAAAAAGGGGATAAATCAAGCATCGGTGATCAATGATTTTGTTGCACGATTAGAAAAAGAATATCAAAACGATACAAGCAAATACGAGCAAATTGTATTCGAATATAAGAAATCCTACAACGACGACGAAGATTGTACATCGATTTCATTCAGTGAGACGCCGTTTCATACAAACAAATCATTCGACAATATTTTTTTCGAAGCCAAAACCGAATTTATCGAGTTTTTGAAACCCTTCATAAAATCCACACGGAAAACCTTGGATATGACAAAATACGAACAATATGGAATACCATTCAAAGGTATTTGTATGTTACACGGACCTCCTGGATGCGGAAAGTCGTCGCTAATAAAATCCACCATAAAACACACTGGGCGTCATTGTGTATTGGTACCGTGGTCGAAACTGAAGACTTGTAGTGAATTTGTCGCGCTTTTCCGACCTTTGAAAATCGGCAACCGAGTATATGAACAGAGTGAATTGGTGATAGTATTCGAGGATTTTGATGCGAATAATAGCGAGATACTAAAAACGCGAGAGAATTTGAAAACGGCGACAAAAACAAATGCGAAACCGATTATAGAATTCAGCGAGGAGAAACTTAAGAAGATATGTGAGGATAATTTCTTGGTACCGATGGCTTCTTCTGCGAATTCTGACGATTTGAATCTGGAATACATACTGAATGTCTTGGAAGGGATTGTCGAGTTGCACGACAGTTTGGTGTTTTTCACGACAAACGATTTGGAAGCAATAGACCCGGCACTAAAACGAGTGGGTCGAATGGATAAGACGGTAAAAATGGATTATATAACGAAACCAGTGTTGGAAGAAATGTTGTGTTACTATTACAATATGAAATCATTGCAAAAATATAGTAAAAAGATTACCAACATTGTGAAGAGTAACACGTGTTATGCGAACATCGTACACAGTATATCAAAATCGGAAACCATCGACGATTTTTTCAAGGTGGTATAAGAAGCAATGAACACAAACATTTTTAGAAAACAATATCATCGTTTTAGAAAACAATATAAATATTTTTCACTATTTATATAGTTTAATAAAAATGCCACCTAAATTGTCGACGTACAACGTCCACCAACAATATTTCGATTTGTTTGAAGAATATCAAACAAAGTATGGTATAAAAACGATTATATTGATGCAGTGCGGGGCCTTTTTCGAAATATATGGAATCAAGGTTTCCGATAACGATTACAAGTATTCTAATATAGAAGAATGTTCGAGATTGACGAATTTAAACATCGCCAACAAACATATTACTATGTTAGATGGAACGGTGGTGATGTGTGGCTTTCGCGAATATAGTCTGGACAAATATGTTGAACGGTTTGTATCTTTTGGATATACGGTTGTTGTATATATACAAACATCGACTTTAGCATCTCAACCGAGAACCCATCACGCAACACATTCGCCCGGAACATACATTTCATATGAGTCCACAAACACTACGGTATTATCAAACAATATAATGTGCTTGTGGTTGGAGAAATATAGTAATCTACGACAAAATACGGAAATGATTGTGTGTGGTATGGCGTGTTGCCATATGTTTACAGGGAAAACATCTATATATGAATATGAAACGGAATTTTTGATGACCCCAACGTCTTTCGACGAATTAGAACGGTATATATCCATGATATGCCCGAATGAAATACTTGTCGCGTCAAGGTTCTCGGAATCTCAAACAAAAACCATTTTACAATATAGTGGATTGAGAACCCAAAATATTCATTTGTATGACTTGAACGACACAACAAACGCTATGGTCGAGAATAGTCAAAAACAGAATTTCATACAGCAAATATTATCGAATGTCTATGGCGAAGAAGCGTATAGTTTATGTGGAGAATTCCGGGATTTCGGTATGAGCACACAAGCACTTTCATTTTTGATAAATTATATTCGAGAACACAATCCAGATTTGGTAAGAAAAATAAACATCCCAGAATTCACACAAGTATCCACCCGAATGATATTGGCGAACCATACTCTCAAACAGCTCAATATAATAGACGATTCGAACGAAGATAGTAAACAATATGGACACTTGTCGTCGGTGGCGAATTTCCTGAATAGATGTTTGACATCTATGGGGAAACGGTGTTATAAAAACCAAATTACAAACCCGGTGTTTGATGAATCTTGGTTAAATACTCAATACGATATGATAGAAGTGGTCAATGATATCGACGAAGAAAGATTTGAGTATATTCGAAAACAACTGTTTCAGATCCACGATTTGGAAAAAATGGGGAGACAAATTGTGATGAAGAAAATATATCCGAATGCGTTTTATCTACTTTGTAAAAGTATAGAATCTGTAAGAAAAATTTATTTGAATATTGAGAACCAGGATTTAATAAATCATTTAATGGAGAACCAACAGCAAAGGACCTCTACAGAGGAATGTTGTAACAACATTCTCGAATTTATTAATGCGCATCTCGAAATAGACAAATGCTCGTCTCTGAATAAATTATCAGGGTTTGATTTCAACTTTATTAAACCGGGAATATTCAGTGTGTTGGATAACGTCTTTAAAGATTATCAAGACAATTTGAAGGTGTTCCACGATGTGCACCTTTTCCTAAATAATCTAATGAAAAAGGTAGAAAAAAAGAACATCGAATATGTGAATATCCACGAAACAGAAAGGTCGGGAGCTTTTCTCCAAATCACCAAAAAGCGTGGAGAAGTCCTGAAGGGTTTGTTGAAAAACTGCGCGCAAGATGATAAAATCGTTTTTTCAGAATCGTTTGTCATTCCATACAAGGATATTCGCACGGTGAAAGCTTCAGCTTCAAAAGAAACCATCGAATTTCCTCAATTGGTAAGAGTTCAAAATAAAGTCGCAGAACTCAAAGAAAGGGTTTCTGTAGAAATTTCACGGGCGTTCTCGGAGTTTCTTACTATGTTTGAGGACAAATGCTTTCCGTATTTCTACAATGTTACGCGGTATATAACTGATTTGGATGTATTACAAAGTAAATCGTATATATCGCGAAAGTATAGTTATCATAAGCCTGTGATCGATAGTGCTCGTGACAAATCATATTTTGATATTGATGGGTTGCGACACGTTCTAATAGAACATATCCAACAAAATGAAACATATGTAACAAATAACGTGTCTATGGGAAATGACCACGAACTCGGAATGCTTTTATTTGGAACCAACGCAGTGGGTAAAACGAGTTTTATTCGTGCGTTAGGAATAACAATCATTTTGGCTCAAAGTGGAAATTTCGTTCCTTGTTCGCATATGACATACAAACCGTACACCGCGATTTTCTCTCGGATCATAGGGAATGATAATTTGTTTCGCGGGTTGTCGACTTTTGCTGTGGAAATGTCTGAACTGCGTATTATTTTGAAAATGGCAAACGAATCCAGTTTGATTTTGGGAGATGAATTGTGTAGTGGAACCGAAACCGAATCTGCTTTGAGTATTTTTACGACGGGAATCCAACACTTGGATAAATCGGGTGCTACCTATTTATTTGCCACACATTTCCACGAAATAGTCGGTTATGATGAAATTAAGTTGTTGGAGAAATCAAAGAAAATGGTTCTTAAACATATGGCTGTTCATTATGACAATGAACTGAATTGTTTGGTGTATGATCGAAAACTGAAGGATGGTTCAGGAGACCGAATCTATGGTTTGGAAGTGTGTAAATCTCTGTATTTAGAAAAACAGTTTTTGGAAGATGCATTTAAAATCCGTTTGAAATACTTTCCGAACTGTGGTGGTGAATTGGAACAGAAATCATCGACATATAATTCGAGAAAAGTTCGTGGGAATTGTGAAATATGTAGGGAAACTTTAGGCGAAGAAATCCATCATTTAGAACCTCAAAAAATAGCGTCGAAAAATGGAATCATAAAAACGGAAAATGGGGAGTTTCATAAAAATCATTTAGCGAACTTAATTAGTGTGTGTGAAAAATGTCATAATCAAATTCATAAAAACAATAATATACTAAAAAAAAAGAAAACAACAAAAGGATATAAAATATTGGAGGATATGTAATATATAAAAAATTGATTCATTTTTTTCCGAACAGTGAATAAGCATATACAAAGTATATCCACCGATAAGGAGTAATGTGGTAAAACTAATCTTCGGGAATGGAAGGATATATATGATATCCTACAATCCTAAGCGGAGGTGAATTGACACCCGTGGTGGTGCTTAGGAGTTCAAATAGATATGGTGTATTTACAGGCTACGTCCTGTTAAATATGATTGTTCATACTATTTTGTGACTTGGGTGAAGATAGTAATAGGGTAACATTCAGATACCTATGAATTCGAGTCAAAGACAGTAAAACTCGCCCTGAATAGCGCTTAAAAATCCTAGCGTAATAAGTTCATTCTTATTGGATTAGAGGATTATAGACTGAGGACTTAAGTGTCAGGTTAATATGAGACTATATCCTGGGAACAATATAAAAATACCTGACACCAAAACGATTATGTGTATAAACTAACTCCAAATTTAAAATATAAATGGGTATGGAAGGATATATATGATATCCTACAATCCTAAGCGGAGGTGAATTGACACCCGTGGTGGTGCTTAGGAGTTCAAATAGTATGGTGTATTTAAAAGCCGATTAAATACACATACACATACTATTTTGTGACATGGGGAAGATAGTAATAGGGTAACATTCAGAGACCTATGAATTCGAGTCAAAGACGGCAAAATTCACCCCTAAATAGCGCTTAAAAATCCTAGCGTAATAACCCTCTTGTAGGGTTATTCGGAAACACTATAAAGTTTTGTAAGTCCACTTAACTGGGGAACAGAATAAAAGTGAATCCTGGGCCCTTTATTCATACTGAAATGGACGAGAACTTATGAGAAGAGCTCATACAAAGGATTGAGGTGAATTTCATCCGGCGTAGTAGGAGCGAACCATATGATTCAACAACGATAAAATTGTTCGTTCGAAGGGTGATAACGTATGACAACTTCTTGTTTGGTTGAGTAAAACAAGACACACTACGGCGTTAAAAACGATGAAAGTCGTATAAATAGGTTATGGTTGATGAGTGTTCACCCACTTTGATACTAATAATCTTGTTGGATGGGGAAACCCAAAGACCGTTTGTATTGTGTAATAATACATCTCTTATATGTGCTGAGTGATGTGTAGTGTGTTGTGAGATTAGGCCCCTCGCAAACATCATTATACGACACTCTTTATGTATGGAGTTATAATGCGTTTTTTTATCCATTTATACATATATTCATATTTGTAAATATACAAAAACCAAAAATGATGAATCCAGTGGAAATTTTTCGTAGTATAAAAAAATTGATGTCTTTTTTTATATTCATATGGGACATTATAATAATAATGGAAAACCAACAACTACCAACAACTGTAATGTCTGATAAGACCGCGCGTGATAATTCAAAGAGGAACCAACATCGTCGAGATAAAAGACGAATCGTCCGTCACAGACCGACGGATGAACCACTGAAAGATTTTAGTGATAGTGTTATCACATTCCTGAAATCTCGTGAGTATGTCCGAGTGAGAGAATGTGCCAAGTGTTTGGCATTCGATACAACTGAAAAACCTACGTGGGACAAGCTCGATACAATTATGTTGAAAGCGGTCCTGTCCTTATTATCTCAGAAATATAAAAAGAACCTTATTAGACCATTAGGTAAGTATAATAGACGGATGTTGTGTTTCACCATAGACTCTTTGTGGGTGAATAAACAAGACGACGCAACAGTTTGTATGGTTTGCTATGAAAATGTTCTTACAGAAACACCTACAATAACTTTATTGTGCAACCATAAACTGTGTACACAATGTTTCTTGAAGTGTTGTATGCACCAGGGGAACCAAGTGTTAGAGTCGTGCCCAATGTGCCGGGCTGATGTGCGAATAACAAATTAGGATAGGTATATTTAGCTAGGGAAAAATAGTATAAGACTTCATTTTTTCTTCTGATTGCTGGTTGACGTCATCTAAATCGCGCAATGAAGACACATATGCTGGATTTTTCGTGAGTTTTTTATGTTTTAATTGGATGAAAAGAGGATTTGAAGTGGCGGGGGAAACATCGATTGGCGCAGAGTCTTTCTCCGGTTCCTGTGAATGAGAGTAATAACTTAATTTTGTCGACTCTTCATAATCGGGAACATAGGAAGATGGCCCGTAGGGATATTCCGATGGGTCGTAATAGAGGGTAGTGTTTGAAATATCCGCGTAATAAACCTTTTCAAGTTTCCCTTGGTAGTTTCTATGCCATATGGAATTCTTGGTTCTGTGCTCGGGTTTGTCGAAATCCCCGTGAAATGTTGCGTCAATATTATCGGAGAGAAATTCCGGGGGCGGCGATGATGGTTGTGGAGTTGGGGTAGATAAATCATTTAATGTTTGAATTTTTTCCACCATATTTTCGGCATTCACAAAATACCCCGGTAAAAGTAATACTTTCCCGTTTTGTTTAACATTGTTTATATCGAAATAAGTGATTTCCAAACAAGACTCATACTTTTCATCGTCGGGTTGACAAAACTCTTGTACACCTTCAATATTTTGTTGATCGGTTTGAAACATTTCTTGAGAATTGTATGCGTAGTTTATGGATAATATAATGATGCCCAGTAATAGTAAAGAAATTCCGTGCGTAAAATATTTCATAAGAGTCTTTATTGATATACATTTAGAAATATTATTCAAAACAAAAAATTGATTTAAAAAATATATACAAATGTATATTATATAAGCAGATATATAAAATGATTATTCCTGTTAGATGTGTCACCTGTGGAAATGTGCTGGCAAACAAATACAGATATTATCAAGAAAAGGTTAGACAGAGAAAAATAGCCAAGGGAGAGAAACTGGATAATGTTGTTTATTTCACATCAACCAACACTGAAAAAACCGCTGAAGGTGAAACTTTAGATGAATTGAGATTAACCAGTGTGTGTTGTAGAAGGCATATGCTAACACACGTAGATATCGAATAGAAACACAAATTGTATGACCCAACAATAATATAAACATATAAACGATATATATTTATAATAATCCCAGATGACAATCGTGTATTCTATACCAAATGTTATTACAAAAGAAGCCAACACCATTATATTTTTTTATTCTACTTGGATATTTCTCCATTATCTATCGTCGCACGTTTATACATATATTTGCACCCCTTCAACAATTGTAGGATTTCTGTATAGTCCATTTATGGTAGCAACACCACATTGTCAGGCTATACGATGGGTATTACACGAAAGCTCCAATGTAATTAATACCATGTGGATTACTATGGGAACATATTTAACCTCAAAAGTTCTCTTGACTTCACATTAAAAATATAAATATATTATATAAAATGGTGAAAGGTTCTCGAAAAACGAAATGTGCGAAATGTGTTAAATGCGGAATATGCAAAGGATGTGATAAGTGCAAGGCGTGTAGTAAAAGAAAGAATTGTCAGAATAAATGCAAATGTAAACGAAGAACATACAGAAACAAAAAAATGAAGGGTGGATGCGGCGGATGTATGATGGAACAACAGGGTGGTAAGTCCAAACGAAGATTCACACAAAAGAAAATGGGCGGTTCGGACTTTGGTCCTGCCAGTTATACCAGTAGCCACGATTCATATACGTATCCTATAAATACACATCAGGTTGACCCATTGCATATGCAAATCTCAAGTAGAAACTTACCCAATATGACTGGTGGAAGTAGAAGACGGCGTATTAAGAAAGGCGGTTATTCTTTGGATAGACAATTTAGTAACCCCGTCACGAGTTTTATGACTAGTGCTGGTGCGGTCAATGCCGCGGATACGTATTCTATGAAGAATCACGCGGATCCTCATTCATATAGTCAACCCGCATTAGATACCAAAGTCGCTTTAGCTTAATTTGTTGGATGAAATACTAAAACACGATTATCGATTCACTCATCATAAAACAATAGAATCATTTCAACTGTTTTATTTGTGATATTCTGTGGGTCTATCCAGTAATTTATATGCTCTTCTAATACATTCAACCTTTGGTTCCATTCATCCTTTTTTGATTTCTTCACAACGCATATTCCATTCTCGTTTTTACCCCAGCACGAAGTTATTGTTATTCCATTTTTTTCGTATTTATCTGGATTAAAACGGATAAATATTATAGGTCTATGTCCCATATCTTGAGATAATTGCATTAACCGTTTATTTTCACAACTACAATCATAATTATTGTGCTGGTCTTCGTCCACTTCAACGATTAGAATCTGATATCCTAAATCCAATATCAAATCTGGTCTTCGCTTCGAACAACCACCATTTATTTTTTTATCTGCTATCCAATCAAGATCTGGAAATACGGACATTACAAATTCTACAACAGCGTATTCTTTGGTTTTGTAATTTCGCGATACTGGTTTATCTGGAAACAAGTTGATAAAACAGAACAAACAATAACCATCGTATTTAATTGTTAGGACTTGCGTTGTACACCATTCACTTTTACAAGATTTGTTTTTCACATCCACCATTTCTTCCTTTTTATGCTCATTACAATATAACGCCTTTGTTTCGCCTTCTACATTATAAATTGGTCTTGTATTACACCCTTCGTGGATACAAGATTTGGATATCACATCCTTCATTCCTTCTCTTCTATGTTGTCCACAATATAGACCTTTTTTTTGACCTTCTACATTATAATTTGGTCTAGTATTACACCCTTCTTCACAACAAGTCTTATTTTTTACATCAACCATTCCTTCCTTTTTATGCTCATTACAATATAGACCTTTTTTTTTACCTTCTACGTTATAATTTGGTATTTTTTTACATCCTTCTTCGCAACAAGTCTTACTTATTATGTTGACCATTCCTTCCTTTTTATGCTCATTACAATATAACGCATTTGTTTCGCCTTCTACGTTATAATTTGGTTGTTTTTTACATCCTTCTTCACAACAAGTCTTATTTTTTACATCAACCATTCCTTCCTTTTTATGCTCATTACAATATAACCTCTTTGTTTCTCCTTCCACGTTATAATTTGGTTGTTTTTTGCAGTTAGGATGATGACACATCGTAATAATGATATAATACCATCAACCAATAATTGAATCAATTTTTTAATCTCGACAAGCTAAATACATATTCTGAAGACCATTGATTGTAATCACCGAATATGTAAGCTCTTGTATGACATCAAAGAGTCCTTGATGTTTTGCCCGGTCGTTACATTCAAACAGAATTGGTGGGTATTCTGATTTTATAATTGTTTGTTTGGCGCCTTCTAATACATATTGTTCGTTATCTTCGACATCCAATTTTATAAAACTTATATTGGATATATTCCAATTATCCAACATATCAATTTGGATTTCCTCTCTTGCCAAAACATCGGTATTATTGTGAATGGATGAACCGCCGCCGTCATTACTAACAATATTCAATGTCATACTCCCGACTTGTTCATCAGAACCCAAACCGATATTCAAACACTCGATGTTATTGATATTAGACAAAGCGACTCCTCCACACAAAGCATAATATGTCATTTTCTGGGGTTCAAACGCATATACCGACTTACAATACGGGGCGAGCGATAAAGCATAACTGCCTGTGTGCGCACCAATATCTAGGAACGTCTTATCTTTCCGACAGAACTGTTTACACCATTCGATTAATCCTGATTCGAATAATCCCTTTTCGCTATAACACGTCAATAGGTTTCTCGGGAGAATATAGTTGATTTTATTTTGTAACAAAACAACCCCGTTGTCATCGTTGTTGCATATTTCCTTGTTTGGGGATTTCGACAAAATAAAATAAGATGTTGACATATGGAATATCTTACACGACCTGCTTAAATAATTTTGGCAACAATTCAAAAAATCTAAAACAGTATATATAATGAAGATTGTCGGATTAAAAAATTTATGTTTACCTTCTAAGATATATTTAGTGGTATCTTTGATTGCCCTTGTCGTTATGGCGATTCAAAACACGGGAAATACCCATATGTATTGTGTAGGAGCGTATAAATGTGATGTATCTCTAAGTGTTTACATAATTTTTCTTTTGAAACTATTCTATGTGATTTTTTGGACGTGGGTCTTAAACATTATATGTAGAGCTGGGCAACCGATGGTTTCTTGGATATTATTGTTTATGCCAATAATATTATTTTTCGTCTTTATGTTATTAGTGATGGTATGAATAAAAATACGAGAAAAAAGTGTTTAATAATTTATAATCTATTCTAACTACCTAGCTAAGTCGTTCGTATTTATTTCGTGCTCTTTTGAACGAGTCTTGAAGACCGGCGAACCGGGCCGACCTCCACAATCTTTTGTTTGAGAAACTTGCGCTTACATTCTTCGTGGGCCTTGTTGGAGAACTCGATAAGGGCTTCTGCTGCTTCTCTGATAGTGGCCTCGTAGCTATCCTCCTCGGTGTGATTGATCAAATCAGCAATGCGTTGAGATTCAAGTGTTTCGAGACTCTCCATAAACATTCCGACGTTGTTGTCTATCACGCACTTTTGAAGAGTTTTGTCGAGATTTTTAATGAGGTTCTTTGTGTTTTGCCATTTTTTTTTTTGCTCTTCGGTTATGTCGTTCCAATATTTAGGAAGTCTATCACGATTTTTTATAAACAATTGCGTTGACTTGCGCTGGGTTTCGACAAATAGTCGCACCAAGTTGTCGATTTCGGTCATTCTATTTGGATAGAATGAACGACGAACATGGTATGTATTTAATATGGGTAATCTTTTTGACCATTCGTTCCACACAGTTTCTTCGAAAGTAGTTGTTAGAGTTAATACCATAGTGAACAGAGAGATTTATGCGAATACATTCTTTACAAAAAAATAGATCAATTTTTTATTACATATCTCTTGATTATAACCAAACTTTAAAAAATTGATTCAAATTTTATGAATTGATAAATAAGCATATAAAGAACTACAATGTCATTTCGTCCATTATATAAAATTCGCGATTGGATGCCAAACATCAATCATCTGGATTATGAGAACATACTGAACAATGAACACGCAATACACGAATTAGAAAAAAATGATATGGTTAGCGTAAATGATTTGTCGGGGCATCCCGAAGCGATTCATTTATTGGAAAGAGATGCCGAGAATATAGATTATATAGAACTGTCGTATAACCCGGCGGCGGTTCATATGTTTGAAAAGGCGTATAAAAAGGGGAATTATATATTGATGGACTATCATTTCAACTTCAATAAACAAAACAATAAGGGTGAAGACATACATCGTTCTATATGTCTTCACAATGTATTTGAAAATCCTGCGGCGGTTTCATTCATTGAAAGGAATTTCGGGTACTTATTTGACCCACAATATAAACCAAAATTAGTTGATTATATGTATGATCTGAGGAGAGTATTAATATCAGCTTTATGTAAGAACGAAAACGCTATACACCTATTAGAAAAAATACATCCAGACTATCTCAATCTGGAGGCTTTGCTAAAAAATAAAAATGGATATCAGATTTTATCTAAAATCGAAAAGTTACGAACCGAATTGTTCGAATCGGGCGATACTGATTGGTTATGTTTTCACAATGAATGGTCGTTAAAATTTCTAATGAGCTACAACGATTCCATTATATATGAAACCCGCCATTGGATGTCACTACACTACAATGAGTCCGACTATGCGGTAAGTATCTTGTTGAAGAATATCGATAAAATAAATTGGGACACGTTATGTTTCAACAAAAACCCCAGAGCAGTAGAATTGCTTCGACAAAACAAAAACAAAATAAACTGGAAAAACATCTGCCAAAATAGTGGTGCTATAGATTTGATTGAAGAAAAGGTGAGAGAAATCCAGGGTTTATCATATGGAGTGTTTTATGAGACATTCGATATATCAACTCTCGCAGAAAATCCAAGTATATTCACAATCGATACAGACGCGATGAAATCACAGATAGATTTTGCCGATAACCTGGAACTTCCATTCGACGAAGAACCAAATATATCATTTGTCGAAGAACTCGTGCGAAAAACACTGAGCCCTCAACGGATGGTACGATATTTGAGAGACTATAATTACAACATAGTTTCAGATGAATATGAAGAATAGGTAGAATATGTAGAATAGTGTATAAAAAATAGGTAGAATATGTAGAATAGTGTATAAAAAATAGGCAAAATATTTTTAGATATTTGAGAACCATTCGAGAACCAATATATTCAAAACTCTCTCATAACAATATGTATTTCATAGTTGCTGTTTTATTTTGAGAAAAATTGTTTCATCAATGTATTTTGTTCTTCTTCTTTTTCTTTGTTCTTCTTCTTTTCTGTTTCATATTTTTCTTCTCCTTCCAATTCGTTGGATGAAAAGAATAAATTTTCAGAATTATCACTAAAGGATACCTTTAAAGACGGGTTCCAACTATCATTATGATATCCATATGAATATCTTGTTGCTAGATCTTTATCTTTTATTTCATAATATTGTAACATAGTATCTTTTGGATCAACTTCAACAATTATCCTTGTATTTTTTGACTCTTGAGGCCCCTTATGTGAATATTGCGGGCGCCGTTTTTGTCTTCGGAACATTGTAAAAAGTATATTTTGATAGATTCGTTTGATTGATTTTCGTATTGTAACAATATGTTTGCTTATATCGATAGGCACAATCAATGTATTATAATCGGGATGCCTCAGATAATCTGGTACTTCAAATGAGGACATTTTTGCTAATCTAGATTGATTATCGAGAATGTAAAATTCTTCTGATTGATCAAATCTATGAGACAAACTTGAATAAAAATACACTATATCTCCTACATTTATAGAATTATACAGCATGACAATATTTATTTCTGATTTTACTCCAGATCTACTTACCTGAAATTTCAAAGGAATATGAGTCTCGTCTTGAAAATATCGTTTGATATTATTTAATAACGTTATACCAGTACTATTACTTTCATCAGGCATAACTAAACCAAATGGTGTTCTTTCCAAATATAAAGTATTTGTATAATCTTTTGTTTCTGCAACTACATAATGTTTATTATATAATGGGTCATTCAATTTGTTTATATCTTTCTGAAATTGTGATAGTTTTGATTCCCAACTAAAAATAATTGGAACACAATCCTTTCTATATTCTATTGGTAAATCTTCCCATAATACAAATATTTTCAAAGGTGAAAAAATAGTTATATGTTTTCCGGTGTTTCCCTGTGGTGATAAATATTCATGAAATATTTTTTGAAATTGTGAATCTCTATAATAACTTGAATCCTTCGTATTAGAGATACGCCACATACCAGTACCCAGCCTGTAATAATTCATATCATTTTCTTCTTTCTTACAATCTTCTAAATTCCATTTTTTTTCTATAATTTCACGTTTTTTGAATGGATATAAGATTATTTCAGGAATTCCAACATTATCTCTATCTCTGTTTAATAAACTATAGTCTTGTAAAAAATTGTATTTAGTATAATGTTTTAAAGTATCCATATCAGCAATAGTATACATTCCATTAATATCAGGATGTGTTTCTAAAAGATGTTCTGTAAGACAAGGATCATATGAATTTCCTTTTAAACCATCGCAAAATGATTCTTCTATTTTTTCGCACGATTTCAAAAATGGTAATGTATGTTTATCGCCTCTGATATATTTACTGGGTAATAACAAATTTACGAGTTTCATATTTCGTTTTACAACAAATATTGTTAAATTACCATGTTCATCACCATAATTATAAGAATAACCTGGATAAGGATAAAAAAAAACATTATGATTTTTATGTAAACAATACGAACTAGTAATATCTTCTTCTTCATCACTACTTTCTTCATCACTACCTTTCTCTTCATCGTGTTGATTCTCTGGTGTAGAATCATTTACTTTTTTAACACCACAATAATCATTATTCAATAACCTCTTATATGGAATAGAACGAAATAAAATAGTCCCTTTCGGTATCGTTACAATAGGTATTTCGTAAGTTTCTCCATTTTCATTTATATAAGATAATGTACTAAACATTTTTTCTAAAATTGTATCATCACCCCCTTTTCTATATTTTGATTTAGACCGAGATGAAGAACCCTCTCGTATTACCGGAGGCGTTGCTTCATCTATTAACGATACAGTTCTTTTTATTACATTAGGTTTACTATAATTGCCTCCACCACCATTCTTTTTTGTGAATCTTTTTAACTTATTTTTATAATTTATTGGTTGCTTTCTTGTTTGCTTTCTTGTTTGCTTTTTCGATTGCTTTTTCGATTGCTTTTTCGATTGTTTTTTCGATTGTTTTCTTGTCTGCTTTCTTGATTGCTTTCTCGATTTCATTATATATATACAATATATAAATCTACTCAATATCACTTATAATTTAGCATTTTTTATTTTGTATGTTAAAAAATTGATTTGAAAATATTTAAATAATAGGTATATATTAATAGTAGTATATTATGAACCCGTCATTTTCCAATCCATCCGATAAAAACGGAGTGT
>Ga0209092_10000345_pt1 | contig 44574 bp, 21 predicted proteins | sample FraStrMetagenome_FD_187446 | JGI IMG/M metagenome (GOLD analysis project Ga0209092, IMG submission 187446) | Marine eukaryotic phytoplankton communities from Arctic Ocean - Fram Strait ARC3M Metagenome (SPAdes) (version 2) | ecosystem: Environmental > Aquatic > Marine > Oceanic | place: Fram...
GAAAATTGAGTTCGTGAAATTCAAAAAGTTATTTTTTTGCATAATTTACTTAGAGTTGGGTTATGGGTCCGTAAAAAAACAAATAAACTATTTTTTTTCCTACGTGGGTGTAAAAACGTGAATATCTTGGGAAGGAGAAGGAATTGGGCCAAATAAAAAATTTTAAAATTCACAGAAAAATTAATAGAATCATCTAAGTAAAATATTATTTAAGTAAAATACTTAGAGAAATAATATTCAATTACGAACATTCATTTAGGATAAATCATACTAAGTGAGAAATTACTTATGTCTAAGAGGGAGTGATATTTAGAGACCCTAGATTCCCTATTAAAAAAAAGCTGTATCCAGAGCTGCATACAATTGAATGATCATCTCTGCGCCAATGTTCATCTTCATGATGTATATAATTTACTTCTATTTTTCGGGCATATTTTTATTTTTTGCCTAATAGACAGAATGACAGTGAACTGTAGGGGGCTTGTGCCCGCCCTGGATTAGGGGGGCCCACAGCCGATATCTGACATAAGCAATATCAGAAGATCGAGGCGTACGACGGGAATCAGTAATGATTCACTAAACTTATTATTATTATTCGCATAAAAGAAAGAAGAGAACACGCGCCAATTTTCATTCTTTCCTTCAAAAAATCAAAAAGAAGCTTTGTTTCGATCTCATCATTACCATGTAAAAACAAAAAGCTTTTTGAATAAAGATGAATGCTATTTATATTCCAATCATCTTTTCATGAATAAAACATAAAATTGAGAAAAAACAAATTCAGACATGGAAAATTACGACATCGGTCGTCTCTTGGGAAAGGGAGGGTTTGCTTCAGTACACGCAGCGCGGGATCGCAGAAATAACCAGAGGGTTGCCATCAAAGTAGCAAGTGTTGATGCTCGCGACAAGATTGCATCCGGAAAATCTCACATGGAGTTGTTCCAACGTGAAATCAATGTTCATTCTTCAGTCTCGACACACGCACATCCGAATATAGTGAGACTGTTTGAATCTTTCATAGGTCCACATGATATTGATACGACTACGCCAAAGATGATGGTTGTGGCAATGGAACATTGTCAACGCGGAGATCTACAATCATATTTTAAAAAGATTCAAAATTATCGAAAAAAAATCCTATGCACTTCATCCTTATTTCTGCAGGAAGATTCCATTGAACATGTCATTAGTCAAATATTAAATGGACTAGCTTTTCTACATAAAGAAGGAGTCGTTCACCGAGATATAAAAGCAAGCAATATTTTGCTTTCACCACATTGTGCTTCTCAAAAATCTTTTCATACTCCTGATTCGATGTCCTCGACTTTTTCTTCCTATTCTTCCTATCGATCCTCATTCGCAAATCCAGCGTCGTTACCATTTGATTTAATAGGTTGCACTATAAAAATAGGAGATTTTGGTCTTGCTGTACAAATGCAAGAAGATGATAATTGGGACGAAGCACAGCATACTATCTGTGGGACTCCTAGCTGTTTGGCACCAGAAGTAGTATTGTCTACATCTCAAACATCTTCATTATTCTCATCTTGTAATACGAACAGTGTCAATAATATCAACGTTTCCTTTGAAAAAGGCAGCGAATATGGAAAGAGACAAACAGATGGACGAGGACATGGTCAACCAGTAGATTTATGGTCAACTGGATGCATTTTATATGCAATGTTAGTGGGACGATACCCCTTTAATCCCCGACTTCCCTCTCCACATTCTACGCAAAATGACCCATCGCCTCACATCAATACAAATAAAAGTCATTGGAAAACGAAGGAAACTATTCAGAATATATTGTTGGGTGAATGGAATCTACCCACCATCATCGCATCACAAATTAGTCCTACTACGCACAAAATATTGAAACAATTGCTCTCCAAAAATCCAAATAAACGTGGGAGCGCACAACAGATTTTAAGAGCAAATACGCTTTGGAGAGATTCCAAGATGGGTCCTCCATCGATCGTAACGACGAAGAATCAATTATATCCTAATATTGAAAAAGAACAACATAGTTTGGAGGCACCTAATCTGTATTCAAATGCATCAAAAAATGTTTTTCTGGACCCAATCATGAAGCATACCGCGTACAGAAAAAAGTCATTGATGACTTTGGACAATGCATCGAATTCAAATTTAATTTTTGATCAAAAGTATCTTAATTGTGACGTGCCAAAGTCACATATACTCGGTGCGGTAAAAAGACAAATTAGAAAGCCCATTTCATTACATCCAAGTTCAGAGGTTACTACATCACAACAAAGACTTAAGAATACAACAGATATCTCTGATTCGAGAATGATAGAAAAAAATGAAATGAATCAATTTGATGCAAAAGTGACCATAACTAGTGCGCAAGCAAAAACTTATTCAGATCAAATGAAGCATATTAAGTGTGAAGGGTCAATAGAGAGATTGGAAGGATTGAATCGGCTTTCATCTATGAAACATCAATGGAAGGAAGTGATGAAAAATAAGAAAACTTCAAATCAATATAATAATGGAGATCAATCGTTTCAAAAGGAAATACACTATACAGTTTTTATTTTAGCTAATAAAGGAGTCGTCGTACAAAGAGAAGATGCTGATCGAAAGGGACATTGGTTACACGTGACTGGGGATGGATTACAAGTGTGTACTGGTAGATTATCGCATCATCTATGTTCCTCGAACCAATTATACAAACTCGACCATCGTGAAAAATTGTCGGATCCTAATGAAATGGAAGCATTCTTACGAGCCCCTATAGAGTTGAAGAATTCATTTCAAAAATCATCCTCACTTTCGAATGAAACTGGGCAGAATCAATTACTATTTAGAAACAAATTATTTTCTCCCAAATCTGGTCATGTTTGTCTTTTGTACAAACCTCTCTCGATTCTCTTGAAACGCCATAATAAAGGTTTCAGAGCAATGTATCAGTCTTTGACTGGAATCATTGCTTCAATCAAAAAATGTACGCCAAAAATCACACTCTATATTCATTCGCCTATAAATACTTTGGTGTTTCCTGTAGATGCTCCTTGCTATACAGTTGGCAAAGATGTAGAATCAAAAGGTGGTCTTTTTGCGAAAACTATGTTGATGGAAAATACTCCTCTTCCTGATGTTCTCACCAGTTTTGTCGATGGTATCACTATTCGACATTCTTTATCTATAGGACGGGCAGAATTGGTATTTCCAAAAAGTGCATGTAGATCTTCAATTGACATAGAACCCGGAATTCTCTCGAAGATTGGGACCAAAATCTCTCTGAAACCAAACTGGATTTCTCAAGAGCTTTTATTATACACTAAACATTTAGATATTGCACAAAACGCAATGAAGGAGTGTTTGCATATAGAAGACTCATTTTGTAAACGGCAATTTTGTCAAAAACAAGATTTTTTCCAGTTGTGGAGAAATATGGTGGAGGAAGAATCCAATTATCGAGATGTTTTCCCAGTTACAAAAGCGATGATCGCAAGCGGTCCTGATAGAACATATTGGGTAGATATCGATACGACAGCAAAAAATGCTATGGTTAAGGAAGAAGTCCTCCCTGATGCAAAAAAACAAGATTTTTGTCGTAAAATGAAGCCCAGGATAAAGCCACTTGAGGAGTCTGTCACAATCGACAAGATATTATTGGATGATGATAGTATTGCGGAGTCAATAGAATCCATCGATTCTAAAGAGAAAAATTTTGAACAAAGTTTGGGTGTAAACACAGAGTCACTTTCTCCCTTTCGTGACTTGCCATTTTTAGAAAAACAATCCACAAAATGTGAATTGCCCGATGTAGGAGTTGCAGTTCGATTAAAATGTGGCGATTTATATGCAAAATTAAAGGAAGAAAAAGACACAATTTTGATGCTGGATTCCAAAGGAGAGAAGATTTTTTCTTGGGAATTATGGAGGCGGAATAAAATAAATGTTCTGGAGGATTATCCGGATTCTGTGTATCATTTAAGTGGCCCCGATGCGATAGGGTTAACAAGCAATATTTCGCAGAAGAAAATAAAAAAACTGACAACTTTGCTGCGGTTCATGGCTAGTGCGTGAAAATAACAATCAACTTCACAAATAATCTCAAAGTCTTAACGCAAAAAACTTCTGTATCAAAATATTCCTTTGCTAAATATTGAGTTTAGTTCATTATTAAATTGTTTCACTCGCTTCGAAAATTTTTTAATTCGTCAAACACTAGGACACAGTGCTCGTCGCTTTCATATTAAATTGTGGGGGCATTATCATTCAATTCTCATCAAAAAGAGAGAAAAAGAAAAAATATATCATAGCAATCTATTACATGCGTTTTCCCTTTACCTTTCTTTGAAAAATACTTTCTCATCCTCAACAGTTATAGCAAATGCTTTTGCATTCTTATTTGAACCATTTATTGTAGCTGATTTCGCAAGATTATTTACAAATCCCGCTAATCCTTCCCTTTTATAAGGTGGCCCACATTTTCCAGTTTTCAAAGAATATGTAGTGGAGCATGTTGGGCAAGCAATCTGCGGCTCGTCACCAAACGCCTCTTCATTTACAACCGTGCCTTTCCAAAGATCAAATGAGCATCTTGGGCAAACTCCCTCAACTGCGTAATAATTGTCATCAACTTTAGCACAAGCTACTTTCGTGTCGTTACCAAATTCCCATCCTTTAATTTTCCCTTCTTCTGGCTGATTACAACGATACAAGAGTATGATTAATTAGTATGGAATAAATTTGTTTACGACTGACAGAAGACGCAACATAAATACGCACCAACGTGACACCAGTAATTTCCTGACCTTTTCCATTGTTTAATGATTTGGTCGACATTTTTTTGGTAGTGGATAAAGAATCTAGATTTCGTTTCAAAGATCCTTTCCTTCCCCTTCCCATCATTTCCAATGTAAAGCATGAGCTCGATGCGAACAAAAGAGCAAAGATAAAAATGATGTTCTTCATTTTGGCTGTCTTTGTGTAACCGGCAAAGAATAAAGCTTCAAGAGTGATGATTGATTTGTTTTATATCAATAAAACTAGTATTGCTGAATTTCAGATCAATACGTGGTTGTTGCTTGCGAAATTTCCCTTCCTTTGGAATGAATAAAGATTGAAGTTTCAATTCTGCGTTTACGTATGCAATATAAATAATAGCTTTGATACTGTACATACGTTGACAATTTGGTATATTATATTCTCTTAGCATCATTACTTGAAGTTAACATACGGTACTGTACACATAAATGCATACACCAAAGAAGTATGGTAGCAAAAGAAGCATTAAAAAAAAACAAAAAATAAAAACCTTTCTTTTTTGGCGGGAAATCTGGAAATTAATGTTTAAACCTAGATTGAATTCTTGTTTTCCATGAAAAGATTATTATAATTACTATGGTAAATAATGGTTGTGACCAAATGAAGATGGAAACGAGATTTCAAAATCAAAAATGAAATTGAAATCGAATAAAAAGTTTAGATATAGAAGGAAGCATCCAAATTTGGAAACATTCCGTTCTATGGAGTATTTTGACACAATTCAATTTGACGATGTCTTACCTTTTACTCAAACCCAGGGCTGGCAAAGGCCATAATGCAAAGAATCATACTCTCTTTTCATCCACAAGTGTGGTAGATCAAAGGCATGGATATTCAAAACCTCATCAAACGCATGCTTCAAGCATTAGAAGGGTATCTAATGATGACTCTACTCGTGTAAATGTCTATAAAAGTCATATGACAGGTGGGCAAGATCAGATGCAGCAAATGATCCAACGAAAACCAGTAGTTACTCCACATCAAAAACGTACCACAAAAAGTCGACAGCGAGATCAATCAAGGATGGAAGTAAAACAGCAATCAACACAGAAAGTGCAAGAACAAGCTGTGATTTCCATGGAAGAAGGTGAGTTTTTTAAATAACAATCTTCGTATAATACAATAAATCCCAGATTTTTAGAGCTCATTCGAATTGCTCTCATGTGGTTCTTTTGCTTATATTATTCAGTGATGGAAGATCTTAGGGTATTAGAACAGCAGCAGAGAGAGTCTCAGCGCTTACTGTCGTCAGTAAAGCTAACAAAAAAACATAAAATCGAGCAAAGATCGCAATTCGAATCTAATTTGTCCACATTAAAGTATGCTAATGGTGAACAAAGAGTTAAGTTAATCCGTGAGAGGGAAAGTCTTTCTGCTTGTACTAGAGAGCTTGGAGCGCTCAAGCTTCAATCTTGCCATGCTAATGATTTTTTGAAAGATTTCAACCAAAAATTACGGAAAGCTATGACCACAGTGAGAGAATTGCAGCTCTACAAGCACAAGCTTAATTCTGCTTTAAATAGGCTACAAGCGTTAAGATCGCTCATGTCCACAAGGATAAAAAACTCAAAAATTAATTTAAAGTCTACAGAGAACAAGCTTGATGAAGCTAAACGTCAAAAAGAAATCATAATTAATTCTATCCAATCCAACAAAAGCAAATCTCGAGTACTAGCCCAGGAAGTGCTTGATATTCATGCCAATACTCTTGGTTTGGAACATGACTTGATAGCAGCCCAACAGATGGAAGCATCTACAAAATTTAGAGTTGATAGTATTCTCCAAGATTTTGTTGACGAAGAAACAAGATTTGAAGCTACTAAACAAGTTTCAGAGGGCAAAATTAATGAACTCAAAGAGCTGAAAAGGTCTAATCTCAAAAAGGTAGAAATACTCAAATGTTCTATTGGAGAAGAAAAAAAGAAACTACATGAGTTACATGGAAAGTGTCTGAAATATCCTCACGAAGAAGGCGAAGATAAAACCAAAACAATGAATGGAGATGCACCACTTTTGAATGTGGAAAGTATCAGGTTATCTCTAAGGGAAGAAGAGAAGCTTCTTGCGCAAGAAAATATAACAAAAAGATCTCTTAAGGACGGAAGAAAAAAACTAGAAGAGAAAGCTAATGAGATTGAAAAAATGGAAAAAGAGATGAATAATTCTACCACAACTTTAAAGAAAAAACTTCAAATTGAAGAACAAGTCGAAAAAAAACGAAAACTAGACAATTTCGGTTTTATGACAGAGTTTGACTCTGAAAACGATCAAATTTTGAATCTAGAGCAATCTTTTGTTGCACTCGCTCGTAGATGTGCAGAAACGAAAGTAAGCTCAAAAGATGAATTGAATACACTAGACGATACACTGAAAAGTCAACAAGTAAAACTCGAAAGGATGAGAAACGAATTGATTAGTAGAGGCGAAATATTAAAGAAAAGAAAACATTTTTTTGAGAGTCAAAGAAAGACGAATACGGTATGCATTACCAACGCAGTCAATGCTGAAGATGACTTAAAAAATATATTCGAAAAAAATAAAGCCAGCACTAAATTAGTCTCAACCTCTTTCGAAAAGGATGATGATCTTAATAATGAAGCATGTATCAAAGAACAGAAGAATATTAACTCAGAGTTGGAATTATTTGTCAATAATTTGCGAGTTGGTAAGTTTCTTTGGTAGTTTTAGCCTTTTAACTTTGAGTAATTAACTCATTCGATATTTTCTGTCCAAAAAGGTACTCCGTCTCTCGCCAATCTAGATAATCATCTAGATTGTTCTCTTCCTATCGAAACAAATATTGAAAATGCTCTGACTTCTCTTCGGCTGTCCTGTAAAGATCAGGTAGAGCATGCACAACAAGAGCGAAACTTAAAAATAAGAGTCCAAAAAGACGTTTTGAATAGGCAACGCAAAATTGAAGAACAGAAAAGGATAACTCGTGAAGAAAATGAACGTAAAGAAAAAGAAAAATTAGAACGTCAATCATTGGCCGAGGAAGCTGAACGGCTACGCCTTAAAGTTGTCAAAGAACGTCAGCGCGCAAAAGAAAGCAAGAGAAATACGATTCCAGAGAAAAAGTCTCCTGAAGGAAAAAACGACGCTTTTGAGCATGAAGATAAAAATCAAGATGATTTATCTATTGATTTCTATGCTATAAAAAGTCAAAGGCTAAGTTTGAAACATGTTACAAGCAAATCTATAGGAAACGAGAAGGTTATCACGACGAAGTCCTCTAAATCCAAAATTAAGAGTTGCTTGAGATCGAAAAATCTCAAACAAAAAAAAACAATTGAGGCAAACATGAATAATGGAGAAAATAAATCTATACTCCAAAAAAAGCAAAAAAGATTTCTTACTGTAGCCAAGTCGAGGCGAGAGCGAGCATCGGCCAAGAAAAAAATTCAGCAAGAAGCTTTGGAAATGGAAGAAATGATGCAGCATGAAGAAGATAACGATATCGTAAGCATGAAAAACAATGAAAATGTTAGAAGAGCAAAAGATAGATGTAAAGTTTCAGATGTTGAAAAAGACGAAATCAACTCGGAACGATCGCACAAAAAAGAGATAATTAAAAGAAGAAATTATAGAGTTTCAGGCATTTTAGGTTCAACAGAAAAGGGAAAAGCAGCCGAAGATGAAATTTCTGATAAGTTCAAAACAAGAAGGAAATCAATGGTAGCCCAAAGAACCGACAAAGAACGCGAAGGAAGTGGAGGGGATTTCTCTGAATGTATTCCTGAAAAAAAAACTGATATGAGTGATAACGGCGGAAACGAAGCCGATCAATCACTCAATTCTAAATTGCTAAATGGATTAGTTAAAAATAACCCAGAGCGGATAATCGAGGGTGAGAAGTCAAAAGATGGACAAAGGAATGAATATACGTCTCTCATGAAATTGCAACGAAGCAAAGCCTCTTCAACAAAGTCTAAAAAGGAAGGTAGCCGAAAATCTAGATCTGAAACTTTTCGACACATAGATGATAAAGAATCTTCATTGAAGAAGAGAAAGAGGAAAATGCTTCAAAAAGGAGCCAGCAAAAATTTGAGCAATGAAATAGATGTTGAAAAACGCAAAAGAAAAAGAAGAAAATATTCGAATTCGAAAACTTCATCCACTATTAATGATGTTCCAAGTGAATTCATATCATCACCATCAAAGCAAAAAAGCAATGTCCCTCTTAATAAAAAGAAGGATAAAGGGTGCAAAAGTGTCCAAAAATCCATATTTTCAGATAAATCGAAAAAAAATTCTGAACATTCTGACACATTTGGATTTGGGTCACCCTCATCTTCTAAAAAAGGTATAAACAGAAACACACTCTCATCCAAAAGAGATGTGGCCACTTGTAAACTAAATGAGAATCCTTTAGCAACCCAGATTTCAGCAAGCTTTTCCCTTGGGCAAGATTCAAAAACAGCAATCTCAGGAAGAACTCTTAATATGCGTAGACGCAGAAAAAAGGATGCAACTGGAACTTCACGAAAGAAAAAGTCCTTTTCAACTTTAGATAAATCAGATTGTGATTTCACTTTTTCCTAGTTTCAAGAGTCACCTCAAAATTCAGAGTTTCATCGGGCAAGCAAACCTTAGTTGTATTGTGTACAGGGTGTTTTACAAAGCATATCCTATGATTGTAACTTATTAGCCATTACCGTAAAAGCGCAAACTTATTGACTCACAAATTGTTCCTTTGGTAAATTAAAGTCAATTGTTCCAAAAGACTCAGCTCTTTTTATAGTCATTTCTTTCTTTTCAGCGTTGCCTGTGTTCATGTTTTCTTTTTTTGCTATCTCTCTTCATTTGATAATTAGAATTCACAGTTCCGGCATCTTCTGACTTATCATCATCCTGTATTCTCAATGCGTCCGCTCGCTTTCTTCTTCTTTTCTCATCTTTTCTCTGACGCCTATCTTCCCGCTCTTTTCTGATTTGAGCTCTTGACTCCTTTCGTAATCTTTTATCCTCTTTTCTCTTTTTATAATCATCAACATATCTATTAGATTTCTCATTCTTAATCCCTTCATCTACTGGAGGCGGAGCTGCAAATAGATCTTGTCCCGTATGAATATTGAAATTTCCTTTTAATTCTTGGTTCTGATACGCATGGCCTGCATCCGCATGAACATCACTTTTTAATTGATTCTCTCGTCCTTTTTCTTCCTTCTCTAATAAATGCTTTGGTAAGCGATATTGTTCCACATGATCCACTCGTATAGATCGACCTAAAATTTTTGAACCGGTAAAATTATCGACTGCTAAAACACAACTTTTAGAATCTTCATATTTAAGAAAGGCAAATCCCTTTGATTTTCCTGTCTCTTCATCTCGAACAAGGTTTAGATCTTCAATTTCACCAAATTGGGACATTATGCAGATGACATCCCCTTCTGTCAGTTTTAAAGGAAGATTTCCAACATAGCACCAAGCTGATTTCAAATATTTAGCATGCCATGATGCTGATAATTTCAAGGCAGCACCAGATTCTAACTCAGCTTCATTGATACGTTGGATTGCAGCAATGGAGTTCATCGGAGTTCTCAGCAGGTTGTAAAAATCGAGTTGATTGAAACAAGTCTACGTCTATTTGATTGCGTAGAAATATAGGAGTTGATTTATAAATTGTTTTGGAACGAAGTTTTTGTATGTTTGGCATTGAAAACATATCAAAAATTTGGACAACATCATGATGGATCAAGTGTATCATCTCCTAGAAAAGCGGAATTCCTATGAAACAGACCCATTCATATCAATCCATGAATCCAATAAAGCTCTTCAAAATTTAGTTGATATTTTTCAATCCCGTTGCGAGGTTCTAGAACGAGAATCTGTCGAGCGAGTAAGTAAATGAAAGAATTTTAAGTGATTAATGCTAGTTATAACCCGATTTGAATGTTAGGGAGAAGTAACGCAAGACATTTTTCATAGATGCGCTAAAATAAGTTTCTTCATATAAATAGGATTTGGTTTCAGAAGGTGGCATTGGTGGGGGGCGGAAGAATAGCACATCCATTTCACGAAATGAAGCTGAACTCATGGATAAAATTGAAAGTTTGCAGCATGAAATCAATGCAAGACATCGTGAGTTTAAGTGCTGTTTTATCAATATGGAATTCTTGAATGAATTTATTCACACAAAATCTTTGAAATGATACACACATATTGTTTTATCAGGTGCTAATGGGGAACTTCAACTTGAAAACGATGATTTACGAAAAACAAACGCAGAACTGGTCGATCGACTAGTATCAGATAAGGAAAGAATGATGGATCAATTTAACAAAATGAATGATTTGAATGCAAGTCTTAAGAAAGAAATTGATTTACTTCGTGCCATGAAAGAACAGGCGGAAAAAGAGACTAAGTCTAAGAAGGAAAGTAGTAATGATAAAGACCATTTGACAGCAGTGGAAACCAATTCATCGATTGGAAGACGATGGGGCAGTTTTGGCGTGGTTCTTCCCTCCACCCCTAAATGTACGATTAAAGCACACTCAGTAGAAGTTCTTGGTATAAGGTAAATGCATTAAGTGCAATTCATGCTGATTGAAGGATTTTTTTACTTTCACCTTATAAGCTCTGTATATTTTTCCATTGCATGACTTTTATTACAGATACGATGGAAGTGGTGGAGATTTAGTTGCTACAGCAGGGAATGATTCTACAATTAAATTATGGGATGTCCGGAATGGTCAATTGCAATCAACTTTAAGGGGCAGTTCGGGACATCCAATGCTTGGGGTTGACATATTAGGAGGAATAGTTGCAGGTTGCAGTAGTGATAAAACTTGTCGGGTTTGGAATGTTGCGACTTCAAGAATGGTGAGCTCATATCTACATTTTAAACTTGCATTATAGGCATTTTAGAAACTTAAATATTGTTGGTCGTATTGCACAATAACATAGGTCCATCACCTTGTTGGTCACATGCATAAAATAACGTGCATGAGAATCTCCCCTGATAAAAAGAATATTGTCACAGGCTCTGCTGATCGTTCCATACGAGTATGGGATATAGCACGGAAAACCTATAGACAAAGTGTCACTTTACGGCACAGCTCGACAACAAATTGTCTAGAAGTTTCTTCAGACTGTAATACTGCTGTATCAGGTCACATGGATGGTTCACTCCGTTTTTGGGATTTAAGATCAGGTGATCGAACTGCTGATATCCCAGGTCTCCATAGTGGTGGGGTCACTTCTGTTCAACTTGACCCTACTAAATCAACCTATATATTGACAAATGGAAGAGATTCAAATTTGAAAATAACAGATGTTCGCATGTGTAGTGCTGTGAATACTCTCCAACATCGAGAATTCAAAACTCTGTATGGTTGGTCCGGTTGCACCTATAGTCCTGATGGTAAGAATCTAGCACGCACATATGCTCAAATACATTGATTACATTGATTACATTGATTACATTGATTGATAATAACATTTATATTCTTTCGCAAAACCTACTTTTTTTATAGGCAAGTATGTTGCTGCGGGATCAAGTACGTCGGGTACTGTATTTATTTGGCGAGCATCAGATGGTAAATTGGAGAAGAAACTTGAAAAATCTCATGCATCTGGTGTCGTTGGTATAGCTTGGGGTGGCGGCGGGACAAATGGACAGCAAGTCGCAACTGCTGACAAATCTGGAATGGTTGTTCTTTGGGCATGAATGAATTTTAGAAATGAAACGAATTTATATGAATTAATTTCAGTGCGTGTTCTTTTCTTGTTTTAATGCTAAAGATACATTAAATTATAACATAAGATTGCTTTCATTGTATCGGAGAAATAAAGGTATCTGTCTGGAAAAAATAAATAAATATATATATATATATGGACATGTGTCTTTCGCATCAATCGAAGTTCCTATTTTTATATTCAGCATTACAAATAATATAATACATAATAATACAATTTAGGAATTTTGTGAAAAGTTGGAAAGATGAGATACATTTTCCCACTTTTTGAGAAGAAGGGGTGACATCATTGTTTGGCTTGGCATCTTATATGATTCTGTACATACGATTGCTTAGATTTATTTTATCGTAAGTCTCATACACATCTTTCGTGAAGAAGTTGAATTTGTCTTCAAGTCTTCACGTTTGTGTTTTTTCATCATGAAAGCTTGTTATAATAGCACACTAAGATGAAGAAAGCTACTTTTCAACTACTTTTCACCACTGTAGCAATCTGGTCATTATGCGGATTGCCATGCCGAGGACTAACAATTCAATTACCGTCTGGAAATCATGATAGAATAAGATTGAGCGATCGCATACAAACGAAAATGGGCCCTGTAGCCCTTCAACAAACTTCTAGATTAAAGGAACAGCATGACGAAAATTGTATCGAAAATTCAAAAAATAAATTAGGATTGACTGCAGCTTTGTTTACCACCTACTTTGCTGTTATTAGTGCGAAGTGTGCTTTGCCATCAACGTTTTCCCTCCTCACATCTCCAACCTCGGGTCTTTCCTTTTCAGTAGCTGGTAGAACTGCAACCGAAATTGGGCAACAAAGCATGGCAAGATTACTAACATTATCCACACTCACTATAGCTGTTGGAAAATTCATTTTAGGACCAATTATTGATGCTTTGGGAGGAATACTTTCTCTCAAAATAGCCCTTACTGCACTTTCAACCCTGCTGGCAATCATTTCTACAACCAATTCCTTTAAAATGTTTTCATTATCATGGCTTTTAGTGGATTTTATCTTCTCATCTTGCTGGGCAGCATGTATTAATGCTGTACATCAATCATTCCCGCCTCAAAATTGGTCTACAAAGGTGGCCATGTTAGCGACTGCAGCTAGGACAGGTAATGCTGTAGCATTCGCTACTTTTGCTCTTATTTTAAAATCTGAGAGAATAAAAACTGTGATGAGTTGTATCATCAATTTTATATCAGGGGGCCTCTTGGATCAAGGAAAAGGTCTAGATCCTTCATGGAGAATTATCTTTCTTGTTTCTTCATTCTTACAACTTATACCACTTATTCTTCTTTCAATATTTGGGAAAACAATCAAGTCAACTAACGTATCATTAGAACAAACAAATGCAGCAGAGAATGAGTCAAATGTATCAAAAATAAGCACTGAAAATAATTCAGCTCTTGCGACCGTCAAGAAACAGCTCAAGACTACTCTCTTCTGGTTGCACTTTACATCTCGAACAGCTCTTATGATATTTGGTTCATTTTTACTCTTTGTTCCGTCTTATATGATTCACTGCTATGGTATGACCAATTCACAATCTGCTCAAGTTGCTTCAACATTTGCTTTAGGGTGTCTTTTATCTCTTGTATTCGTGTCTAAAGCATACACAAATTTTGGCAACAAAAGAAGAAAAGTCGTGTTCATTTCAGGAATGTTGTTGATATCTAACATTTGTGCAATATTTCAGTGGCTGCATGTATCTCTGTCCTTTCCCATGATTTCTCTATCGCCGTTTCTTGGGTCATTGGTCATGTTTTTATGGGGATTCTCCTTTGCTATCCCATTTTATTTACCACCATCTCTTTATGCTTTGAAAGAAGGAGGGAAGAAATCATCAGCAACAATAGCGGACGTTTTTGATATTGGCGGATTTGGTCTTTTAGCTCTATTTAATGGATATGTTGCTGGAATAACGCAAAGTATTCCAAGCGCATGGTCAAATACATTCGTAGCATTGATTATATGTTCATTTGTTTCTCTTGCTTCATTGAGCACTGCCACTATATTGGAAAATCGAAATCCTTCGTCATAGATATCAGCAGGTATAAGAAGTCAAAATATAAAGTTTTTTTTCTTTGTATCTAAGATGTAATTTTATGAATTTTGGCGATTTGGTAAATTTTATTGTTTCAAACTCTACTTTCAATTTTGTTGCGTTGAAATTCTCTCATCTGAAGTCATTGTAAATTAAAAAATCAGAGGTAGATATGAATAAAAAAGAGCAACGAATGTGACACTACATGATGGCATTAAAATAATTTTCCAAAGAAACTATTGTTACAAGTAAGCATTCTTCGGCATTACATTTCGCCTTTGAAAAACGAACTAAAAATAATGATTGTTGGATATCACCCTACCCTGCATCAATTGCAGAATCCTATAGGTCCAAAGTTTTTTCAAATGTTTCTTTTAGCTGGGGATTTTGACCACGATCTCCATTCCAGATAAGTTTTCCTTCCATCCTAAATCCTTCATAAATACATAGAGCATGTTGTCCAGCTTCATGTTTTCGATAATTGCGATATGAATCTCTATCATCTGGATCAGGATCATATTCATCTTGATATTCGTCTTCGCTATAAACGCGTTTCGAAATGAGAGCTTCGCCTTTGGGAGAGCGCATAAAGTGCACCTTTCCGTACAATAAAATAGGAGATTCCTGTTTGATATCTAAAAGATATTTTCCTTGTTTTGTATATTCCACTTCTGTAGAATCAATATCTTCAAGTTCCCAACGGCATCCAAATTTATTCGAAAGCACTTCGCCAATTCTAAAAATTCCTTCTACACAGAGAATATTGATAGTTCCACCATTCTTAAAGTAATCCAAAAGTGCTTTCATCCCACCATATTGAAAAAATTCTTCGTTGGCAACCAAAAAACTATCCTGTACAAACATGGAATCATGGGTTATTACTTGTGTGGACTGTTTGAATATACTCTGAAAAGAATCCTCGTTCAAAGGAAGTTTTTTGGTATATAATCCTGTACCCGACAGTAAATTGTCTCTGTATATTTCTATCCCATCCTCTGCGATAAGAACGCGTTGAAACTTTTTTCCGGAAGGGCATTTTAGGTCTTCACAAGCATCGGCATATGGTTGTTGTAAAAAATTCAACAAGGTAATAAATTTGGGTTTTGATGGGGGCACAAAAGTCAACCGTCCTAAACGACCGATTATAGGCTCTCGCAAAAATGCTCGACCTGTTCTGTAAGGCCCTTGAGGTATGGTAGTAGAAGTTTGATTTGAAGCAATACAATCTTTGCACTTATTCACATCTGGTCCTAATTTCCACTGATTCTTGGAATACTCAGCTCGTTTTTTGAATATTCCACATATGGTACATCCTCGCACAGCATTCCCTTTATTACGATATCCTTTCCCAGTATGCATCCTTGGATTTTGAAGAATTAGTTCAAGTTCCCATACGTTTTCGTAGGCATTACTCCTCCATAATTCATTTGGACCTGTAGTAGGATGATTCAAATAGGTCATGATAGATCTTGTAGTGTAGTAGATGTTAATAAGGATTGGGGCCGTCCCCTCCTCAGGATCCGTTTGTTCGAAGAAGAGTGTATTATTCACTTCTGGTCGACGCTCTTGATAGCCCAAACATAGTGCAAGAGTTGCAACTTCTGTAGCTTCTAGTGAAGGATGGAATGTGCTCATCTCTTAGATTTGGAGGAGAAGGATAATGATGTTGCGTTTTGTCGTTTTTTATTTCGCGTATTGCAAGTATTTGCAAGGGATAAGAAAATGAGGGTGACAAATATATGAATAATAATAATTGCAAAACTCTTTCACAGAGCGTATTTCTTTCAAAAGAGCCATCTATACAAACATTATTGGTTTGACAAATGTGATATAAGAAGAATTCCAAAATATCGAATCTAGATTTGTTTGCTTCGTCAATTACAATTGCAAGGAAAAGTATAAATCATGTTTGAATACTAATTTCCATGCTCCACAAATATTGTAAATTCAGAAATCATTTTAATACTTGTAAATTATTCAAATCAAAAATGAAATCCTTCCATGATCCTTCCAACCATATTCTATCCTTCAAAAAATAAACATAGCACCGCACCATCAGCATAGTGAGTGTTTCAATCCTCCACAATCACCTTTGTTCCTTTCTTTGAACTAAATCCACCTACTCCACATATTTATAGATCAAACATATTCCAATGTAGATTTGATTTAGGCGAGAGTCATTCCAACAGCATTTCCCATGGCACGGAAAACCTCCAAATCTACTTGAGCTTCTGCTTGTGCCAAAGATCCAGCTTCCGCGGCAGAGAAAGCATTCTTGGCAGCTTCGTAGTTTGATGAAACTTCGCTGGAATCAATATCATCTACCTTGACAGCTTCTGGGCAAGTGATATCCTATCACAAATAACATTTGAAAGTGGGTTAGAGAAATCAAACGAATCAAACCGAATTCGCAACGACATGAAACGAAATTGTATCAGTATCCAAAAAGTTCAATAGTCTTGTCTTGGTACAAAACTAGCTTTCGAAGAGAGACTTACAGTGACAGAGTTGGGATGAGTCAAAGAAAAGCCTCCTGCTACAAAGTACTTTTCGGGTTCTCCGGAATCTTCGTGAAAAATCTGCAAAACTCCTGGCTTCAATTCAGCTACCACAGGAACGTGCTCGACTGTGACTCCGTATTCACCTGCAGATCCAGGAACAATGACGGAGGAGACTGGAGTTTCACTGTATACTTTTTCCGTGGGAAGATTGAAGTTGAGCACCAAAGAGGAAGATTCAGGAGCTGTGCTCATAGCACGCCTTGAGATGGCGGTTGTGGCGACACGGCGGAGAGTTTGTTGCATCATGGTGAATTCAAAACTTGGGGGAGAAGGAGAGATAGAGGTACGACTTTGATGTTGCAAGGCGTGTAGGGTGTTACTTAGCCTACGTTAGAGATCTTGAGTTTTAGCTCGGCGGTTGCGGTAGGAAGTACTGTAAATAACAGTTTTATTGAGGTCAATAGATGGAAAGGATGGACTTGATTATTTTGATTCCACTCTATATATTTTTAGCTTGATTCTGCATTTTCGTATTTTACTCAGTGTACAGTGTAGTACAATACGTAGACAGACATATTTATTTAGTTACACGATATCCGATGAAATATTTTCATTCAAAAACCCTCCAAGAGAGATTGTACTATAGCGACATGTGGATGCACACGCTTTTACCGTTCCTTACGTATGTTTTTACACTACTATGTCGTTCTCATCATGATGCACCGATGAAAAGGATAGTGGATGAATCTCCCACCGTTTGCCAAGATCTTGGATCAGACGTACGTCATATATTATATTCTACGTGTTCGTTACGAAAGCCATTCTCTAAGTGAAAAAACCACATCCAAACCCAACCGATGGATGGATCTCAATGTCCAATACTTGACCCTTGTAGAATTGTACATACGTATATTGGAGCATACGAAAAAGTGTAGATTGCGGGTTTCAATGTGGTTTTTGCATCTCTACAAACAAGTGTTGTGTTAGCATTACGTCCCTCTAAGTAATTTGGAGACCAATCCTTATCTTACTACTCCCCTCAACAGTTAGTTAATCACCATGTTCGCAGCTCGTCGGATTGCCCAGCTCAGTGAGTGACCCTCCATGTTTTTGTTGAATACTAGATTGAGATGACATGAAAGATGAAAACCCGGATTCATGAAGGAGTGGTACAAGTGAGAAGGGGACTGAATTTGACGTTCTTGTTGGATCGTCATGGTGCCATTGCCATCGGCAATGACAAGCCCTCTATTTCATTTACTCCCGTATCCTTCATTCCCTACGTACGTTAAATCCGTAGGGGTTTCGCAGGATGGTGGTTTCCTCGCGAAATCGAAAATGGCATCGGATAATGCTTATCAGCGTTTTCAAAATGAAAATCCTAAATTTTGGAGTGGTGTTGTGTTTGTCTGATTGCTATCTATATGTTCATGTGCATGGAAGGAGATAGACGTTGTTGACATACTTTCATTGGAGTGTATCTCATATTTTTTTTTGAAATTTTGATTTTGATTTTGATCGCCAGGTGGAGCACGTGCTTACAGTAGCTCTGCCGCTCTCATGAGCACCGGAAAGGTAACTCAAGTTATTGGAGCCGTTGTAGATGTTCAAGTAAGTATGAATATTGTGGATTGCAATGATATGTCGAAAGGATTATCACTCACTGAATGAAACATACCATGATATTAATTGAATTGGATAGTTCGATGAAAAACTCCCCAAAATCCTCAACGCCTTGGAGGTAGATGTGGAAGAAGGAGCCGAACGTCTTGTTCTGGAAGTAGCCCAGCATTTGGGAGAGAACACCGTTCGTACCATTGCTATGGAAAGCACTGATGGACTTGTTCGTGGACAAAAGTGTCAAGATACTGGAGCCCCTATTCAAGTGCCCGTAGGACCTGAAACCCTGGGCCGCATCATCAATGTGATTGGAGAACCCGTCGATGAGAAAGGACCCATCTTCACCGATAAGGAAACCGAGAAGTTCGCCCCTCTTCACAGGTCAGCTCCTAGTTTCACCGAACAAGGAAAGAGTCAAGATATTTTGGTGACTGGAATTAAAGTTGTAGATCTTTTGGCCCCTTACGCTAAGGGAGGTAAGATTGGTCTCTTTGGAGGAGCTGGAGTAGGAAAGACTGTGGTCATTATGGAACTTATTAACAACATCGCCATGAACCACGGAGGATACTCTGTTTTCGCCGGAGTCGGAGAACGTACTCGTGAGGGAAATGATTTGTACCATGAGATGATTGAGGGAGGAGTTATTAAGATTGATGAGAAGACTGGTTCTACTGATGGATCTAAAGCCGCTCTTGTGTACGGACAGATGAACGAACCCCCAGGTGCCCGTGCCCGTGTAGCTCTTACTGGACTTGCCATTGCTGAGTATTTCCGTGATGAAGAAGGACAAGATGTGCTTCTTTTCGTAGATAACATTTTCCGTTTCACCCAAGCCGGTTCTGAGGTATCTGCTCTTCTTGGACGTATTCCTTCTGCTGTAGGATATCAACCCACCCTTGCCACTGACATGGGAGGGCTTCAAGAACGTATTACCTCTACCGGAAAGGGATCTATTACCTCTGTACAAGCCGTTTACGTGCCTGCTGATGATCTTACTGATCCTGCCCCTGCAACCACCTTTGCTCACTTGGATGCCACCACTGTGCTTTCTCGCGCCATTGCCGAATTGGGAATTTACCCCGCTGTAGATCCTCTTGACTCCACCTCCCGTATGCTTGACCCCCGTGTGATCGGAATGGAACACTACGAATGTGCCCGTGCCACACAAAAGCTTCTCCAGGATTACAAGGGTCTTCAAGACATTATTGCTATTTTGGGTATGGACGAACTTTCCGAAGATGATAAGCTTATTGTGAGCCGTGCCCGTAAGGTACAAAAGTTCATGTCCCAACCTTTCCACGTTGCCGAAGTTTTCACTGGAACCGCCGGAAAGTTTGTTTCCTTGGCTGATACCATTGATGGGTTCCAGCAAATCATTGCTGGACAACATGATGATTTGCCAGAGGGAGCCTTTTACATGGTTGGTGATATTAAAGAAGTCGCCGAAAAGGCCGCTACCATGCAAGCTTAAATTCTTGACAGGGAAAACTTTATAACACATTCTCTCTCAACAACTCTTTTATTTTATAGTCTCATCTATCAAACACTATGTGTGTGTCTTCATTTGAAAAGATGCCATCCTATTCCACTCTATAAATAGTGGTGTTTTTATTTTGGGCTTTTCAAGATATAGTCTACTAAGAAAAATGTTAATGCACAGACTTATGATCTCTTTCCATTTCAACTTTTATTGTATTTTACACGATGCACCTGAATCTTATTATACAATACAAATTTTATTTATTTTAATTCAACGTCTTAATAGAGACGTCATCTATTTTTCATTTGATTACATTTATGTGAAGTTTCTTTTGTGAACACTCTTCCTCCATGCATCAAAAGAAAAATAAGATATTAAGGGTCCATATGTCAAGATCAGACTTGCATTTACCATGTTCAACTTATACACGACCTTAGCCACCACAAAAAATCGAAAAAAAATAAATAACTCTTTTTCCATATTTATGACGTACATACGAGAGTCTATATACACTCTTGCGCCTGTAGCTGATCACCAGCCATCACAGTTGTAATTTTCACTCCTTCACAAAGAAAATTTGCAAAAAAGAAACCCATATTTCCTATTCATTCAATTCATGTCAACACAACCATTCACTGAGATTTCATACAGCAACCTAACTTCATATTGTCATCAATAATACTATAACCTATTCAAAGGTAGAGCTACTTGTTTGGAGTCAAGGAATTAAAATTGCCCTGGAAGAAAAAATACACTTTATTGTTTTACAAGTTGACAAGCATGGATCTCGAAATCAACGAAGAAAATGATGAAATGGAAATGGACGTGGAGCAGAATATACAACAAACTCCTATTTCTATAGAAAGTGAAAATGTCGATGCATTCGAATGGCTCAAAAGCATTCGTGACACCATGGCAATGGCATTTCTTACAAATGATAAAGACTTTGACACAACTGCGTCCAAATCTAAAAACAATGAAAGTAGTGAAGCTATTTTAAATCAGATGGCTAGAGATCTGTTATCAGTATCTTTTCCAACATCTTCCTATTGGTCTTCTTCCAATTTTTTGAATTTCTTTCCAGCTATGGAATACAAATCTGGCAACAATATTGCTGAAATATCTGAATCTATGCATCATTTATTCACTCGACTTATTCATTTTCAATCAATGCTACAAATGTTGGCACCAATATCTATGGATTTAGCTGTTCGAATATCAGATATAGTTCAAGCAGAGAATACTGATGATCAGAATGGAAATGCTTCTTTCTCAAAAAAAGGCAGCCAAGCACTCATTTCATCGCTTGTTCTTTTTGGAAATTGGCTTCCTTTGGCTCGTCATTTAGATCAAATTGCAAGAGATTTATTTCAAACAATTGTTTCAGGCAAAAATATGCAAAACGTTATACAGTTGTATCATTTCAAAGAAATAGAGCATTTTATTTTTGTTCAGGGGGTGCATAGATTTTGTGCATTTTATCAATCAAGACAAGACGTTTCTTGTTTCTCAAAAATGTCAACTTGGGGTGAATTACATATGGTACTGAATCAATATACAATAGAAGCTGATAATAGAGAAACAACATCGATAACAGATATCAATGGTGATGTCGAAATGACTAATAAAGAATCTACTGTTGATGCAGAATCAATACATTCTTCCGAAGATATTGTAAAAGAAGCGCACGAAAATTATTTCGATGCAAACGATGGCACATTACCCTATGCAATCAAATGGCATATAGCTAGAGCTATCTCGTCTGCTTTGAACTTACGACCGAATATTCGCACTACTTTTCTCCAACGAATACATGTGCGGAATGAGAAACCAACATTTCAGATTGATTTTGATGTGCTTCGGGAACAATTCCACATAAAGATGAGAAACAATACCATATTTGATAAGATTCAGATATGGCCACATCCTAAACAGCTTCGATCAGTAATATCATTACACTCCTCTTTAGTGGATATAGATGATGGAGTAACTCTTCCAAAGTGGTCAACTGTATGCTCCAATGACAATAGGAATAAAAATCAAAATGAAACCTATCAGCGATTAGTTTTGACTAAAACTACAAAAGAAAATCTTTCTTTATTGAGTCTTGCTTTATGCGAAGACCCCTATCCACCACCTATTCTAGTTTGTGGTCCTCAGGGGTCTGGAAAATCATCTTTGATTCGGGAATTTGCACATTTGTGTGATGCCAACCTTCTTGAATTGCATTTAGACGAAGAAACAGATAGTAAAACACTCTTAGGAACATATACGGCAACAGATATACCAGGTGAATTCATATGGAGACCAGGAGCTTTGACCCGAGCTGCTCGTGAGGGAAGATGGGTGTTATTGGAAGATGCCGATGTGGCTCCACAGGAAATATTAGACGCGTTACTGCCTCTGCTAGAAAATCGTATTTTACCACTGCCAAAAGAAAGAGAACGTGTACATCCAAAATTTCGCTTATTTGGAACTATAACAACCGTAATTCCTCATGGAAGTAAAAGCCATCGTGAAGATTTACCCTTTCATGGTGGCCTCGGTGGGAGACGTTTATTACAGAGTGGAATTTGGAGAAAAGTTCATGTCGATCCATTGACTTTCTCGGAGTTAGGTGATATAGCACGAAAACTTTATCCAACTCTTCCTCTGTCTGTTGTTGAAAGTTGTTTGGGAATTTTAAGGGAATTAGATGCATCAGGAAGATTAGAAAATAGTGTAAACACTATTTCAGAAATGGAGGAAGAAACTCGAATGGATGGAGACGTTGAAAAAGAGCAACAAGAATTCACAGGACTTTCAGAACAACATCAACAACGGAAAATGTTAGCCGGAGGAAGATCAGCATCTGTTCGAGACTTTCGTAAACTTTGTAATCGTATAGCTTCTTTGATCCCATTTGAATCATTGGCATCCTTTGCAACAGAATCGCAACGCATGCTATGTCTCTCTGAATCGTACGATGTATTTTGCGCATCTTGTCCAACCATTGAAGGGAGGAGATTTTTTGTTACTGAATTTGCGGCACGGATATGGCAAATTAGTCATGATTTATCATTAAAATATTTAGAGGCTAGGAAACCCACCATTGGTAAGAAAACACATGTGTTGCAAGTTGGAAGGGGAATTTTACCTGTTAATGTGGATATCGGTGAAAAAGCGTTGATGAAGGTGAGTTATCAACAAAGTCTCTCATACGTTTAGATTTCATGAACCTTATTATTGCCAAATAAACCTATAATAAAGTTGCAAAACACAGGAAATACATCAAAATTTGCGCCGACACCTCATGCTCTACGCTTAATGGAGTCTATTGCAGTGTCAATTTCACGTAATGAACCAACTCTTTTAGTTGGGGAAACAGGTTGCGGTAAAACTACTTTGGTTCAACGACTTGCAGCCTCATCCAATCAAGAATTAATTGTACAAAATCTATCCCTACAAACCGATTCAACGGATCTCCTAGGTGGTTACAGGCCAGTAGAATTGAAGCATTTGGCAAGAAGATTATACGTGGATTTCATAGATTTGTTTGTTGCAAGTTTTTCCAGAGAAAAGAATAAGAAATTTTTAGATTACATCCATTCTGCTTATGAAAAAGGTCAATGGAAGAGATTGAGTCAGTGCTTCATAAGGGGCGCAAATATGGGGAAAAACAAGGTAAGTTCTGGAAGCAAGAATTACGATCTAAGTTCAATTGAATTCACATTATAACCCTCGTGGAACTTGTCATGTGCATTATTAGATTTGTGAAAATATGAAAAAAAGTCAATCATTGTCAACACAACTCGACAAATGGAATACTTTTTTTGCTACTGCAAACAAATTTGAACGACAGCGTGTAGCTAGTGACTCAGGACTCGCGTTTGCATTCACTGAGGGTGCTTTAGTTCAAGCAATAAGAACAGGAAAATGGTAAATAACATTTTTGTTTTAACAACATTACGCAATTCACTGAATTCTCATTTTATCGTTGCTGTTTCGTGAAAGGGTCTTGCTTGATGAAATCAACCTCGCGTCGAGTGAAACACTATTGCGCCTCTGCGGCCTCCTTGATGATGCACAAGGTAGTGTAATATTGGCAGAACGGGGTGACTCTGAAGCTCTAGAGAGGCATCCGAATTTCCGCCTAATAGCTGCTATGAACCCTGCAACAGATGTAGCGAAAAAGGATCTACCAGCTAGTATGCGTTCTCGATTTACAGAATTTTATGTTGATGAGTTAACAAATTCTATTGAACTACGAACCGTAGCTGCTAGGTATCTGTCAGAGGTTGTGAATACTAGTGAAATTAATCTTGATCACTCAGAGATCATAATAATGGCAGTAGATGTGTACCTTAAATGTCGTGAACTATCTGAAGAAACTCTTGTAGATGGTGGTGGTCAAAGACCACGGTATACATTGCGAACCCTTTGCAGAGCTTTATCTGCATCTAGAGACCTCGTGCTCCAACAAAAATTTTCGATCAAACGTGCATTATTAGAGGGTTTTGAACTTGCTTTCGAAGGTCCATTGGATGATACGTCTCGAAATTCTCTCAGAAAAATCCTATCGACTTCACTAGGAAAGGGATTGTCTAAAAAAGAGTTGGCCCAACCAATGAGACGGCCGGGTAAGGAGGAGGATTACTTATTATTAAAACCCTTCTGGATCAAGACTGGTTCAATTGATTGCATTGATTGGGCCAATTCAACAGACATGGAAAGAACTGGTAGATCGAAATTTGTTTTGACAAAATCAGCCTTGACTCATTTGAGACGATTGTCTAGAGCAGTGGCTTCTGGGCCTTGGCCTGTTCTACTCGAAGGTCCAACAAGTTCTGGTAAAACAACTCTTGTTGAATACTTGGCGGCACGTTGTGGTCATAGATGTATCAGAATAAATAATCACGAACATACAGATGTTCAAGAATATACCGGTAGCTACATAGCTGATTCTAATGGTGCTCTAGTCTTTAAGGAAGGTTTGCTTGTTCAAGCTCTTCGTAGGGGCGATTGGATTATTTTAGATGAACTCAATCTTGCTCCTAGTGAAGTATTAGAAGCTTTAAATAGGTTGCTAGATGACAATAGAGAGCTCTTTCTTCCTGAAATCAACGAAACAATAGTTGCTGGTCCAAGTTTTCGATTGTTTGCCACTCAAAATCCCTGCGGAGCTTATGGTGGTCGTAAACCATTGTCTCGTGCTTTCCGTAATCGGTTTGTTGAGGTTCATGTAGGAGATATCCCATCAGAGGAAATGATAAATATATTACAATTTCGTTGTGGATGCCCACCTTCTCATGCGAAATTATTGGTCAAGGTTATGATTACATTAAGACAGCGTAGAAGTAAGAGTGGTGTATTTCAAGGCAAAGATAGTCTAATAACGCCAAGAGATCTTTTGCGATGGGCTGAAAGGGGAGGAATGGCGAAACGCGACCTGGCGCTCGAGGGCTACATGCTTCTTGCGGAAAGGCTCCGGGATAATGAAGAAAAACATATGGTGAAAGAGATTATTGAGAGTACTTTTCGTGTCAATATTGATGAAGACGATGAATATTATGGTGTTCAGTCAGGTTCTAGACAAGATTTACTTAAGGTGCATAAATGTACTGACGGGTCAGAAAGTCTAGCAAATGTTGCTGGACTTTCATTACAAAGTATTGCGCCAACATCGTCTTTGCTAAGAATGCTTTGCTTAGTCAAGCGCTGTGTACAACAAAAGGAACCTGTTTTATTGGTGAGTTTATCTTTCAGCTTGGATGCTCAAGTCATAAAACTTGGCCCTAATACATTCAATTTTCATTTCATTTCTAGGTAGGAGATACTGGTTGCGGAAAAACAACAGTTGTACAGCTTTTAAGTATCCTACTGAAAAGAAAATTGCATGTAATAAATTGTCATGCTAGCACCGAAACGAGTGACATTCTTGGAGGTTTGAGGCCAATGCGAGGAAGAGAAGCCATTTTGTCAGAAATTATTCAAAAAGTGAAAGAAATCTTATCATTATTTTCTGACGATTTGTCATTAGTTTTGAAACGAATCGATGTTCCGCAATTTTTAGGACAAAATGAAGCGAAAAAGCAGAGTAATGATCATAAACTGGAAATTGATTTGAATGTGAAATTTGAATCAAATATTGAAGAAAATCTACCTCAGAATGCAGCTACAGAGTCTCTAAGTTTTGTAAAGACTCTTTTGGCATCTTGTGTCATGAATTCATATCAATCGGAAAAAGATAATGCGAAAAGGGGATCGCCCGTAGATGGAAAAACAAAGAAAAAGAAAAACAAAAGACGAAAATTAGAATCAGGAGCAACGAAGACTATTCAGGATTGTGAACTTAAGGGGATCGAAAAAGAAATAATCTCAGAAAATTGCTATAACTCAATAAAGCGTATTTTTAAGGAAATCACAAGTTTACATGAACGCTATGTAGCGCTTTTCGAATGGGTAGATGGACCTTTAGTTGAAGCTATGAGGGTAGGTAATTTGCTTCTTCTTGATGAAATGAGTTTAGCAGAAGATGCCGTTTTGGAGCGTTTGAATTCAGTTTTAGAACCTTCGCGCAGGCTAGTTTTGGCGGAGAAAGGAGGAGGTAATCAGCAAGGATATGAAAACAATGAGGTCTGTGCGAATGAAAATTTCCTAATTTTTGCAACTATGAATCCTGGAGGAGATTTTGGTAAGAGAGAATTGAGTCCAGCTTTGCGCAGCAGATTCACCGAAATTTGGATACCCGCAGTCACAAGCCGTCAAGATATAGATTTAGTTTTACAAGGTACATTTTCCCTCGTCGACAAAGATTCTTCCCTACACACCCATATTTATGATCTTCAAAGTAGGATGCTCGACTATGTGGAATGGTTTAATAATACAGTATGCGAGAACCCCTCTTTTTCATGCACAGAATGTTCATTATCTCTTCGTGATATACTTGCATGGACTAGATTTATAATTGATATGAGCACAAAAAGTCCATCTGCGTCTGTATGGATGGTTTATGTGCATGGAGCAGCTTTGATGCATTTGGATGGACTTGGAATTGGGACGGCTGGGCTCGCAGGTCATGATGCAGATCGAGTTAGGCACATAGCAAAAGATTATCTTCGAAATCAAGTTCCAAAAGATTTTCAGGAAGAAAGTATGGTCGGTTTTCATAACGAATTGATTTTTAACAATACCTCCTTCATAGGAGAAAATTCTGACTTTGGAATACATCCATTTTATATTTCTTTGGGCTCAGAATCAATACCCAAAAACATTAACTTTAACTTGTCTTCACCGACAACAAACATGAATCTTCGTCGAGTATTAAGGGGTTTGCAACTCTCCAAGCCTATTTTGCTAGAGGGTAGTCCTGGAGTAGGTAAAACAAGCTTAATTTCTGCTCTAGCAAGTGCATCTGGACACAAGCTTGTTAGAATCAATCTAAGTGAACAAACAGATATTTCGGATCTAATGGGAACAGATTTACCTATTCCTGAGGATACTAGTAGTGATAAAGAAAAGGATTCTAATTCTAGTAACTCAGCTTTATTTCGCTGGTACGATGGAGTGTTTTTACAGGCACTGAAGCAAGGTGATTGGGTATTACTTGATGAGCTAAATCTGGCAACTCAGTCAGTATTAGAGGGTCTTAATAGTTGCCTTGATCATCGTGCTCAAGTATATATACCGGAACTTGGTAAAACAATCAATTGCCCTCCTTCTTTTCGGATTTTTGCAGCCCAAAATCCTCTTGGACAAGGTGGTGGTCGTAAAGGATTACCTAAATCGTTTTTGAATCGTTTTACAAAAGTATATGTGGAGGCGCTAAAGCCTGAAGATCTTAAGAGCATCGTTATAAATAGATTTCCAACAATAGAAGAAGATCTTGTAGAAAAGATGGTAACTTTTAACTCGAAAGTACAATCAGATGTTGTGGATAAGAGACAGTATGGACAACATGGGAGTCCTTGGGAATTCAATTTGAGAGATATTTTTCGATGGTGTGAGTTGATGGTATCCGAAGGAAGAATTCATAACATTGTAGACGCTGGAGAATATGTAGATACAATTTACGTTCGACGCCTAAGAACAATCAAGGATAGAGAAATGCTCATAGCGCGATATGAAGAATGTTTTGGCACTATAATTGACCGGGTACAACCTCTCTTCAATATCTCTTCTGACCATGTTCAGATCGGAAATGCATTTCTTCGTAGGAAATCACAAGATCAAATTAAGACTAACGCAACAGTATGCAGCAAAGGATCGGAATTAGTTAAGACATTATACCCCTCTATGGAAGCTGTTGCCCGATGCATTAATATGAACTGGCCTTGCTTACTAGTAGGTTGCTCCTCTTCAGGAAAAAGCACAGTTTTAAGAACACTGGCTGAATCTTGTAACGTGCATCTTGAAGAAGTAGCCATGACTAGCTCTTCAGACGTATCCGAATTGATCGGTTGCTTTGAACAAATTGATACTATCGAGAATGAGAAAAGAATTATTTCTTTATTTAAAAGTCTTTTTCAAACGGCTTCTCAAGTCTTCGAAGTTGGTAGAAATGACCTAGTTAAGTTATGTTCTCTACACAGCGTGTTTATTGGTGAAATCAATAAAAATGAAAGTAAAGAAACAGTGAATAATTCTATCTTCACAGATACATCTCTTCGCTTGATGTGTAAAAAGCTTTTGCATATCTATGAAAACCTTATTCAATTCAATAAAGCCTTCGAAATTATTGCATCAAAAACTGTACATACTACCAGAAATCTCTTCGAATCAATGCAAAAAAATGATGAGAAATCTTGTGGACTATTTAGGTGGGTAGATGGTATTCTTGTAACCGCAATGGAACAAGGATATTGGCTTCATTTGGAAAATGTGAACTTTTGTCCCTCTTCTGTGCTGGATCGTCTGAATCCACTTATGGAGTCAGGTGGTGAACTAGTATTGACGGAATGTGGTGTAATGAATGAAGATTTGAAACCTAGAGCAATTGTGCCCAACCCCAATTTTAGATTATTTTTGTCGATGAATCCTAATTCAGGGGAAGTTTCACGAGCCATGAGGAATCGATGCATAGAAATTTGTCTCATTTCCCCAGATGGTTCCGAGTTACTTGATTCAGCAGATCATATTGATGACCAATCCACGTTTGTAACCACACAAACATTTGACGCCCAAGATTCCCTAGAGAGAGCTGGAATAAAGTCGTCTTATATTTGTGCAAATATGATCAGATGCCACAAGAATGAATGCAATTATTCTGAAAAGCTTGCCGATGGTTTATTGACTCTACGTGATTTGAAAGCATGGGGCAAAATGTCTGCAACTTTGATGGAACGGGGCATGGTAGGGGATTTAGCATTTCCATCCGCTTTTTGCTTGCTCTATGGTTACTCAAAACATTCAATACATTCAAATATTGTTGTTACTACTTTGCCAATTTTGAGTGCGGCGGACCAAAACTGTCAAAATAAGTCAATTAATTTTGAGCAATTATGGCTAGCAGATCCATGTTGTGCAAAAGCACTTGATAGACTACGCTTATACAATCTGGGTACAAAGGTTAAAAGCAAAAAAATGCAAGATAATGATGTCTCGTTTCAGTTAAAATTGCTAAATGCAAATATGTCCCAAACATCCTCCCATATCTCTAGATATGAAAACTTTTATTTGGATTCGTCAAGACTTTCAGAATCAAGATCAAATTTGTTGATTCATTGTCTAGCAAGATACCTGAGTACATCTTCGTACAAGGATTGGATACTTCGTGTGCGATTGTTATCCTTAGAACCAGAATTTGAATATGATTCGGTACACTATGTTATGACTCTGATTAACCACGCTCTCGTCAGATTCAAGTTGAAAAATGAAATTATGAACATCGAAAATTTATTATTTGATCTATTTGATCAACCTTTCGATTTTCGCGATAATATCCAATTTTTCAACAACATTAATTTGGATGCGACGAACAAATTTGTAGGTAACGCTAAACCTTGGATTAAAAGCGTCGAGGTTAGGTTGAATTACATTAGGTTGAGATATCTCATGCGCCTTCCACAGCTACTTCGTGAGCAAATCACTTACAATCAATTAGAAGTATACGAAGATTCTGAAATTGACCTCAATCAAAAATCTCCATTGGAGCTTTCATATCTTTTCAACGCTGGTAAAGTTGATAGATCTATTATGAATTGTTCCATCACACCATTAATATATCCTCTATTCGAGGCAGTTGACAATCTCCTTCACATTTTAGACATTTCTTTCTCTCAAAACATCGAATCAATTCCTGAAGAAACATCGGGTTTATCATGTCTCTTGTCCAGTCGCGATCGTATTTGGGTCTGTCTAACCTCTACAAAATATTGCTCTAATTTTTCATCTTCCGTTAAGTTTGATCAGACAGGACTATTAATCCAATGGAAATGGCTCAAAAAGGCTCTAGCCTCATTCTTCCAATTGATAAGCTTGCTCCCCCCAGAATTTTTTCGAGAGGTGATGGTCAAACCCAAACGGCAGCTTGAATTGCTCACTTCAAAAATAGATGAAACACTCTTTGAAACAGACGTGAACACAATATTATCTGATTTATTATGGAAAAATGGCGGGCATCCACTTGTTCCAGCTTGCGCTAATGGCTGGGGAGCAAGAGAATCTTTACGGAAGTTGGCAAAGTCTCAGTGTATCATTACCGAAGAAAAAGGTGGTCTTACGAGCCTCCTTGCGGGAATGTGCTCACAGATCAATTTGGATCAAATTTATAATCAAACGCATGGTTGTTTGTATTTTGAAAGTGGAATGAAAATCGATATTCTTGCGGCATTATGTACCGCGCAGGCATCAATTACAGATGAAGTACGATCATTACATATGGATTCCAAATCTATGGAAAAAGTTTCATCTACATCCATAGCAAATTTTTTTGCGAAAAGGCTGATAAAAAGTAGAGATAAATTTACCAATTTGGTAAAATCCACCACAATTGACACCAGCATAAACACTATTGAGAATCAATATGATATTGAAGATCTAAGGAAATTACAAGCCAAACACATTGCTGAAAGTGAGAATATGGCAAGCAATTACGACTTTATAGATGATCTATTACAACGGTGGAGCTATATTCAATCAACACAACCAGCAGAAATTTCATGCCTCCATGAAGAACTTGATCTAATTGGTCACATTTCAACTTTATTGCTTAACACTAAGAATGGGAAGATCCATGCTAATCTTTTGCAAGAAATCGTTTTGAAATCGAAAAAATTTATCGAAGATGTAACAACACATACCTTATGGCCTGTGTCTGATCTCCGACCATATCAAACTTTAATCTGGTCAATTGAAGGCCCACCTTTATCCCTTGATAATTTTCAACACTTATTGAAATGCGTGTTGCCTATCATGTCATTTACAGCTGGCAATCATATTTGGTGCAATAGTTTTAATACATTGGATATAATTGGCAACGTTTTAAGAAGTCCTCCAACATGGAAAAAAGAAAACAACGAAGAAAACGAACCATATTCTTATTCCTTATCAAGAATTCGGCAAGTCGGAAATCATAACTTTCAAGCCTTGTATTTCGGCCCTTATAGATTGAATCAACCGGTTCGAACAGCTGCAATTCTAAGACTAGCTGGATTATCTACAGATATAAATGCAATAGTATCTCCTTGTCCTCATTTGACCATAGAAAATTATGGTGCGAGAAGAAAGCAAGCTCAAATGCTTATGAGTCAACTTGTGAGGTTCAAAGAGGTCAAATATCAACAGCACATTCCATTGACAATGAAACGCCTTTTAGTTGATGTCTTGGAATCATTGCATGATTATATACCATATGTTGATGAGCTTTTATCAATAGTACTATGCCCCAAAGGTTTATCAAAAAGTGTGGACAGGGTAAAGGATATCGTCAAGCAATGCACCTATTTGCCTTTTCAAAAACTGGTTCCTTCTGCTGTCTTGCCGCTACTAGATTTAATGACGAGTATTGAACGAGACCATATCTTAGGGAAGCTAATTGCTAAAGATGAAATTGCAAAATCTTGGATACTCATTGGTTTGATTAGAATCAATCTGCTTTTACCATCCACACCAATTGATCCTGGAAGAAAGCCAGCGGCAAAAGTTTCTCAATGGGACGATTATTTAACTGATCTTGGAACTAGACTGACTGTTTTAAAACTGGAGTCCAGAATTCTTACAGGTGATAATGTTCCGAATACATTTGGTGCCTTGGATTTATTAAAAGAAGCAGAACGAGCATCAGAAAAACGCAATATTCAGACGAAGAAAATTGTTGAGAGATCGAAAGAAGCTGCATCATTCCTGCAACTCTACCGTGAATTGCACCGTTTTTCAAAAACAACATGTGCTGTAAAAACTATTACAGATATTATGCATCAAATTCTTGGCTCGAAATCGAAAGCCGAAATGAGGGCAGGACGTGTTAAGGAAGTTAATTGGCAAAGTTCTGTTTGCTCATTTTGTCATCGATTGATAAATCACTATCGTCACTACGAAGATGTCACGATTCCGTTTATTAATGCTGTGAGAAATGTGCAACAAGGGCTTCGTGAATTGGCATGCATTTTCGATAAGATATTTGACGACAAGAAATCGTCATTTGACAGTATGATAAATGCTCAGTGTTTGCTTCTTCAGTATCCTTTTGGGCGAATTGAGGAGAGTAGATGTATGGAAGTGTTACTACCTCAAAGAAGTCTTGATATTTTACTTGCGAAACAAAGCGATAGTTGTGATGAGATGGCCGGTCATATTAATAACTTTTCGAAAAGCACGCGAATTAGTCTTCTTTTTGCCGCTCTTTCTAGAATGGAAATTTATATTCGAACCCTTTCTTGTTCCGATGATAATATGGAATACACAGATAACCTTTCAAAACTCTTTTCTATCGCGGTAGAATCATGGATGCAACAAGAACAACAAGTTATGCTTTCCAAAGATAGTGGAAACGGGACAGATATTACTGAAGAGCAAAGACTAGAAAACGAGTACCGAAAACAATTTCCAGACCATGGCAAAGAGTTTAGGAATATCGTTGTCGCAGTTGAAGATAATGATGAGTATCTAGAAGAAGACAATTCTATAGATTCTGCTGCAAAGAATAGCACTGTTGAGTTTAGCGAAGAACATATTTCTCTATTATGTCTCATTCACAGAAAAATATATGATAAACATGATAGGAAAGCAGTCGATAACGCTTGCAGAATACGAGCCTTTTTTCTGGGATACAAAGCATCAGGAAATCTCATCCCCTTTACACAATGGCACATGGATGAATCTTGTGAACAACTAAGTATTGGGGCACATATGATGGGATTATCTCTTGGAACGAACATATGCAGGTTTACAAATGGAACAAAATTCATGTCAGAAATTAGTTCAAGCTTTGATGACTCACAAATTTTAGATTTCCATCATGATGCAAATCCTGATGAAGCACTTAAGGCGCAGCCTGTGCTAAGGAGCCTCCTCAATCGTGTTTCTCAACTTCTGTCAGCATTTCCTGGCCACCCAGCTCTACTAGCTGTGGGCCAAGTAGCTGAATACCTTACAAGATTTGACCTTAAGACAATCTCCATTGGAAAAGCACTGGCTGGTCTAGAAATAATCTTGCGGAAAGCGCAAGAGTGGGAACAACATGCTAGCGAACTAGTTGTTCTTGGAGACGCACTTACAAATGTCAGTAGATTAGTTACCCAATGGAGGAAACTCGAGCTTTCAAGTTGGCCATCACTTCTCGATATAAGAGAACGCAATCATGTACATCGTGCTCGAAAGCATTGGCCAAGGCTTTACAAGCTTTTACTGGGTGAATTTGATAAGTTTTGTGACTCATGCAAAGAAGTTTCAGCAAAAAATGTGAATTACTTGGTAAGAGAAAGTCCGCATTGGGTATGGAAAGGCCTTGAAAAAGTTCTCGGAAAAAATCTGGAAAGAGTCCGCAGAACAAATATCATCTTATGTAGTGAATTAACAAAGGTTATGGATGGATTTTTACTTTCTTGTAGCACTGGAGAATTTCCCGAGCGTTTGCAACTTTTGTCTTCATTCGCTAATGAATTGATGGCAAAATGTGCTCAAAAAAACTTTCAGCATCCAGAGCACCTCATGTTCGCAAGGACATTCATTTCTTTATCAGAGCATTACGCTCAGTTCTTACCAATAATCACAGTGCATCGAGATGAATTAAGAGAACCAATTGAAAGAAAATTAAAGGATGAAGTTAAACTTGCGAAATGGGATGACCAAACTTATTATTCTCTCGCTGAGTCTACAGAAAAAAGCCATTTTAAGCTCATGAGATTTTTAAAGGAATATGACGAAGTCTTGGAATGGCGAGTAAATCAGATTTTGGAGAAAAATTTCCTCCATGGAGTCAGGTCGAGTTCAGAATCCGAGAGTGAGGTAGCGACTTCAATTCCTAGCAGCAAAACATTATTTCCTCATATTTCTTCACCAGATTTAAAGGAAAAGGTAGATTGTAGTGATAGTGAGGCACTAAACGAATCAGCATGGATTGAATTGAAAGAAACAGAAATTACAGATGATAAGTATTTGGTAGGGATGAATAAGTACTTCAAAAAAATTCTAAAAGTTATGGATACATTCGTATTCCCATTTGATTCAAATGCAAAGAGAGGAGCTATCGTAACCACGGACCTAAGTGAAGCTATTTTTGAAAGGATCAAAGCTTTAAGTGATGGTAAAGTCTCAACTCCTATGAAACAAAGGGCATTGGTAGATTTATTCAAAACTTTGAAAAAGCAGGGATACTCTAGTATGAAGTTTTCAGTGTCCCCCGAAATACAAGAAGCTAGATTTTTGCTACAGTTACCTGTACCTTGCATTGGAGAAAATGATTTTATTTTAAAAGATGGAGAAAGCTATTTCAAACGTTCCATCGTAGAATTATCAAGGCTAAGAACTGAAATATCTGTTTTCGGAAGTCAGTTCATGAGCCAACGCGAAACTGGCATGATGCTTGGATTCAGTGACCACGGGCTTTCTATGTTATGCCAACAACGGTGTCTTTTATCAATTTTGATTTCATCAATCAATAAAGTTGATGGATACTTATCTATTTTAGATGAAATCGGTTACGACTCGATTCCCATGGCACAAACATCACTTAGTCGAAAAGTGACCGAATTTGATTTGCAATATAACTCAACCATGGAAAATCTTCAGCAACTGCTACTGCTTCTGAAGACCACTTCCTCTCTCAGCAATGATAAGTCAACCACTTCACAAATTTATGATATCACTGCAATTCTTGAGTCCGGACACGGTCTATTAGAGTCTTTAAACAAAACCCATGCTTCAGTTAAAAACGATTTTTTTGTATCTAATATGAAATTGAATTCGATCATCAACACCAAAAAAGCTATTCTTTCGATCCAAAAGATGTTTGACAAATGTAAGAATATCTCTTTAGAGACGAATGCTCTTCCTGCTGAGATTTTCCTTACGTGTGAAACGGAATTGGAGTCTTTACTCGCTTTGGCAAATTCATGTATCATTGGTAAAAAACATAATGGAAAAAATGTTGAGGAGAAGTTGATGGCAAAAACAATGAAAACAATTTCTTCTCTTGTAGAGGGTTCTATGCTTACAGTGCAAGGTATATGCAAAAAGAATATGGATTCATTTAGTTCAAAAGAAATCATTGAAAAGTCTAAAGAAATAGAAGAAACAATTTGGGAATGCCACATGGAAAATGCTAGAGATTGGGCATTAACAAATCTTAGTCGTACTCAACATAATCTAAAGCTCTTGCTTGATCAAATGAAGCATGTTTCGGACTCAAGTGATTTCACATCGCATGATATCGAAGTGATGTTGAAATCAACTCATAATGCATCGTTAATGGTGAAGTCTGTTTTGCGAGCATGTAAAACAAGATTAAAAGAATTCATGCGATTTTATCGGAGTTCGTCTAAGCTTCTTTATATTCTACTACGAGTTTTTCGGAATCTAGTTGCAAAAGGATTTTGTGTGGACAATTCGGAAGAAGAGGATGGAGAAGGCGAAGGTGACACAACAGGAATGAATTTCGAGGATGATGTTGAAGGCACTGGTATGGGAGAAGGTGAAGGAAAGAATGATGTCACCGATCAGATCGAGAATGAAGAGCAGCTCCTAGGACTCAAAGATGACAATGAAAAAGAGGAAGAACAGAAGCAAGAGCAAAAGCAATTAGATGAAGAAGAAGCTGAAACTGGTATGGAAATGGAAGGAGATTTTGAGGGAGATATGTATGACATGCCTGATAAGAAAGAAGGGGACGATGAGGCGGAAGACGATAATGAAGAGGAAGAACTAGAACGTGAAATGGGCGATGAAAGTAGTCCAAATGAAGAAGTTGTTGATGAAAAAATGTGGGATGAAGATGAGGATGATGACGAATCACCTCAAGAAGAAGAAAAGTTTGAAGAAGATAGTAAGATGAAGGGAGATCAGACTACTGAAGAATACAGGACTAAAGATGACGAAGACGAGGGCAAAAGCGACGAAAAAGCTGAAGATAAGGAAGGGGAACACACAAATGAAAATGATAAAAATAAGAATGATTTAGAAGAACAAGAAGGAAAGGATGGTGAAGAGGAAGAAAATCACACTCTTAATGAAGATCTAGAAGAAAATTATGAAGAAAATCACGCAGGCGTAGATGTTCGAGAAGATGAAAATGGAGAAGAAAATGAAGAAGGTGATGACATGGATTTGAATGACGAACTTGATCTTGATGATAGTGAAGATGTTGATGGGGACAAGGACAAAAATGATGAAGATGGGAATCAGGAAGAGATAGATGAAGAAATGGATGATGTAGAAGGGAATCAAGGCGAACCTGACGAAGAAATGGGCGATGAGAATGAAGATGCAACAGATGAGGATGCAGAGGCAATCACCGCTAGTGCACAGGCATCTGGAGATGCGGATCAAGATGAACCTGACAAAGAAGATAGTCAAGACGAGGAAGAAAATGAAAAGGAAGACGAAAATCCCCAGGTAAACATTGATCAAGAAAAGGATCAAGGTCAGGAAAACGCTCATGGAATATCCGCTGATAATGGAACTGATACCGTAGATCTCATAGAAGAAGAAGAAAAAGAAGATCCAGAAGAAGACGATGAGGGTAATGGAATGGATGAAGATGCTGCTGACGGAGCTGAAGGCGAAGAAGAAGAAAATAAAGGAAAAGGAAATGAAAATGATGATGGTGGTGATGGAGACTGGAAATCAAATAAAGACACGGAAGAAGGGAATGGCTCCGAGAAAAAGAATAAAAAGATGGATGCACCAAATCCTTTCCGTGACCCTGGCGATGTTGAGAAATTCTGGCATAAAAAATTGAATATGATTGAAGATAGTGATGAAACTGATGAAACTTCTGATCAGAAGCCACAAAGTGAAGAAAATGATGCCGATCAAAATAATGAAAGTGCGGCAAATAATACATATGAGTTCACGAAGGAAGGCCAGTCTTCAACTTCTCAAGTATTGGGTTCTACAATGGAAGACGATGTCAAACAACTTGATCAAAATATGAATAATGATTCTGACAACGAGGATGTAAATATGGAAAATGAAGAAAAGCTAGATGAAACCAATGCTGAGGACGAAAGAGAAGAAAAACCGAACGACAGAGGAAAGGAAAAGAGAGATTCGAGTCAGCCAAAGCAAGAAAAAGCATCCATGGATTCCAATCAAAATGAAGAGAAGCGTAACAAAGAGGAAATAAATCAACTAGATCCAAGTGAAGAAGAAAGTACCAATAGTGAAAATGCATCTGTAGGATCTTCAAGTTGTGGGGATAATATGGAAGATAACGAGGAGATGGATGATGCTGAAAACAAGGTTGTTACTGATCTAGAGCAGCTCCGCCTTCGCAATAATGACGATCTCCAAAGTGATCTTCCAAATGCCTCCAACTCATTTCCTCATAGGGATATGATGGAGATGGATCATACTACTACTGTAACGAATGAAGAGATGGTTGCGGCACGTGAACATTGGGTGAAACTACAGGCTGAAACAAATAATATGTCAAGGAGATTATGTGAAAAATTGCGTTTGGTAATGGAGCCCTTACTCGCAACAAAATTACGAGGAGATTACCGAACAGGTAAAAGAATCAATATGAAACGAGTGATAGGCTTCATTGCAAGTGGCTATCGCAAGGACAAGATATGGTTGAAACGAACAAAGCCTTCGAAACGTGATTATAGAGTTTTATTGGCTGTAGATGACTCCGAAAGCATGCTTAAAAGTGGAGCGGGAGAAATGGCACTTGCCACTTTGGCAACCATGGCCAATGGAATGAGTCAATTAGAGATAGGAGAGCTTGGCATTGCAAGTTTTGGTGAGGAGATGCGATTATTACACCCATTTGGCCAACAATTTACTTCTGAGAATGGTGCTCATTTGGTGAGTAGTTTTAAGTTTGATGAAAAAAGGACACGAACTGCTCTATGCGTGGAGAGTGCAATGACTGCGTTAGAGAATGCAGGTGGGAGTTCTTCCTTACAGCTAGTATTTATAATAAGTGATGGACGTATTGAAAGAGACAGTCGAACAAAAATGCGTAGACTGGTAAGAGAAATGTCTGAACGAAACATTTTACTGGTCATGATCATTGTGGAAGGAAACAGTGACGGGAAAAAGAAAAAAGACAGTATTGTGAATATGAAAGAAGTTTCTTTCGAGAACGGCAAGCCAAAAGTGAAATACTTTATTGAAGACTATCCATTTCCTTACTATATTGTTTTAGAGGAGATGAATTCTTTACCAGAAGTAATGGGAGATGCATTAAGGCAGTGGTTTGAGATGCTTTCTCAAATACAAAATCAAGGCGCATGAGGTGTATTTTAATTAAATGAATGATGATGATAATAATAACTGAATCTTAATTATTCTTCTCTGCTTCAATGTTGTGTGAAAAGAGAATACAAATTCCAATAATTATTTGGTAAATTCTATTTCAGTTTTCTTACTTTCCTTGACGCTGTTTCTGAGACTCCTCTTGGGCTTGCTCCCTCATAGCTTTCTTCCCTTTCATCTCCATCATACTAAAACCACCACTTCCTAATTCATCCTCATCTTCGTCTTCCATATCCATAGCTTCAATAGGAGGTTCCTTTTGTTCTTTTTCATCCTCATCATCACCAACCAAGGATAAGCCAGATTCTACCCACCGACCTTTAGCCCAAGCACTTACCTTTTCTTTAGTGGCGACACCTCGAATTGTTTGCCTGGATTCACGATGATATAAAAACGGTACAGAAGTTCCTCCTGCGCCTCCTGTATTGTCACCGATAAGTTGGCGTAATGAGCAGTGTTGAATATTTTTCCGGACATTGAATCTTTGTATTTTGACTTTTAATTCTTTTTCCACTTCTGCTACAATCTTGTCCATTTTGTTACCTATTTTGTAAATTAGATGAGTAGATTCATTTGAATTTAGGATAAGAAAGGTGGATTTGATTTCATTTGAGAATGATCAGGTGCGGCTCCTTATTTTTACAAAATAACATATTTCATAAATCTTTTCCTAAAAATTATACTTACTTGACAAGAATTCATCTTTAGGGACAGTGAAGTAAAGTAGAGGAGTGTACTCTTTTTTGAGTCGAAGGAATGTCAAGACATTATCTGTGAAAGTTGAAGCTGCTCTGACGTATGGAACCTGAAGGATGCAGGATATCAAAGAAAGCAAAAATAATTTCTTTCCAAACATTTGTATCTGTTTAATGTATCGTAATTCTGAAACTTGTTTGCTAGCGATTGATTTCGATTGCTGGCTTCTATTAATGCGTTGATCAAAGTATTATCGTTAGTCTTCAAGATTAGATGATAAATTAATGAGCGATACAAAAAAGGGTGATTTGAGGGCTTCCTCGTGGCAGTTGTGAATAAACAGTCTAAATTCATGCATAAATGAAAAAAGACATCAAGTCTATGTTACTATGTACCTATACTGTACCTAGCTTGACGACGTAGTTCGTCATTTGAGATATGAGAACAATACAAATCTTGAGCAGCAATTTCACGTTATAATGAAAAGCAAAGAGAGAAAGTGTACAGAATAGAGTACCGTATACAGATTAAAATGTACAATTAAGACGAGTATAGTACACTCTACTGTAGGATGCATATTTTTGTGATTAGAACAACAAAGAACATCACAAACTACATGAAACGGGAAGGTTCATCAGGTCTTTCCACCTTTTTATCACATTTGTGACACTTTACTTCACCAATTTCCCTCATAATTCTAACTATGACATCTTACATTTCCTGTTACCCTCACGATATCTTGATAGATGCATTGCAAAATCCATCATCCCTTGATTGGAATCCATTCACAGTTTCAATCCAGTTTTCTATTTTTATTATAGCTTTAGTTTTTCTAACATCAACTGCAACCAAAAACTATTCTCAAGTAGATAAACTATGGTCCATAATTCCAGCGAGTGAGTTCCTTGAAAGTCTTTTTTTTCATTCTTTCCCAAGAATATCCAAAATGACTTAATACAATGATTCTGCTTGTTTGTTTTTATCTGGTGAAGTTTATGCTTGGTTTGCAGTTTGCGATACACGCACTCTCATTATGGCAATCTTAATCACGGTATGGGCGAGTCGACTAACTTACAACTTTCATCGCCGAGGGGGGTATTCATGGCCACCGTGGAGAGGGGAAGAAGATTATCGTTGGAAAATATTACAAAATGGAACGCTTTTCTCTTTTTTGACCAATAAATATCTTTGGATTGTATTCAATTTGGTATTTATCTCCATTTTTCAGATTTTTCTACTAATGTTGATTACCACCCCATCACTAGTTGCTTGGTCCGCTGCCACACTCGATTGCCAACAAAGTGTTTATCGACCCTTTCAAATGTTGGGCTTAGATGGAGTTGCAAGTTTATTAATCCTATTTTGGATTCTTATTGAATCCATCGCAGATAATCAGCAATATGAATTCCAAACTGAAAAATATCGTCTACGTGCCACCAATGATGAATCTCTGCTTGTGCACGATTATAAAGATGGATTCTACCATTCATCTGGTTTATTCAAACTTGTTCGAAAACCAAATTATATGGCTGAACAGGCGATTTGGATTTCATATTATCTGTTTTCTCTTTCTGCCACTAGTTTTCAATCTCTATTGAACTGGTCAGCGCTTGGATTTTTTCTTTTATGTTTGCTCTTTCAGGGCTCAAGTTACTTGACCGAAATGATAACCGAAGGAAAATACCCAAAGTATCGGGACTATAAAAATGAAGTTCCTCTTTTTGTGCCGTCTATCTTTTCTTTGTTTCGGATCGCTTTTGGTAAAATGAAAAAGAAAGAAAACTAAAACTGTTTAGACATATAAGAACAAAATTGTGTTTCAATTTCTCTTTAGGAATTTGACCGACCCTATCAAACATATCCTTTTTTCCAAAACAGGTATAAGTGACAAAAGAATTTACTATAAAAATGCAATTAATTGTATAAAATGACTTTCGTAGAATACTGAAGCTTGTAATCTTGCAGTTTTTATAAACTTTGTTTGAGAATGCTTAACGCGTGGTAATATATATCCTCGTCCAAAGCTAATGAATGCAGTCGATGTTTCGTTTTGTTTGGTTAAAATCGTCTGAGTAAGTGTACTTTCCCTGTTGTGATTCGCTGGACTCTTGATTTTGCTTGAAACACTCTAAAAAAATATTGAAATCTAGTCTGTCTTAGTTGTTTTCTTCCATTTCAAAAGAGGACGCCTGCATCATTTTTTGCTTTTCATATCTAACATTACTTCAATTTCATCTACTTCCGCTGATGCACGTGCAGCTGCTTCTCTTGCACGTTGCAATGCATCTGATATGTCAGAATCGGGATCAGATGGCGAAGATACTTGAGTGGATTTGTTTTTGACTTCCGAGGAGGAGCCTTTGGAAAGGAATCCAAAAAACGATGATTTGGGTTTCTCTCCTGATTCTTGAGAAGAAGTCTTTTTAGAGGATGTTATTTTTCCTTCTGGTTTCGTCTTTTCTGGTAAATTAGAACTAAGCGATGTGGTAGAACTTAATGTCTCTTCTGCGCTTTTTTTTACTTCTTGGCTAACTTTGGATTCCTTCGTTTTTTCACCTAAGACTGAAAAGAAAAATGCCGGTGGTTTTGATATTTCTTCCTTATCTATGTTACTTAATACCACATCGGCTTCAGATAAAATGGTCTCAACTTCCTCTTTCAAGGAATTTGGTGATTTTTTACGTTCCAAAGCAACGGTTCGTTTTGAGACGAATCTCCCTTTCAGTGTTTTTGACTCAATTTCTGCTTCATCTTTGGTAAAGCTATTTACAACGATAGATTTGACCCCACGAAATCCTAGTCCTAAAGCACCTTTACCGACAAAGAAAAATCCTTTTCCAATTCCTTTGGCTAATTCCAAAGATAATCCAATAGCTACTTCTTTGTTAGTTTTAGGAGGAGGTGGAGGAGGAGGTGGTGGTGGTTCTAGTCCTGTCATAATCTTTATTTTTTTAGGTATATTTTGAATCTCTTCGAGTGTGTTCTGGGTTGATTGAATTTGATTATCCACAGTCGTCTTGGTATCCTCAATGGAAGACTTGACCACTGAAGGAATATTTTGAACATCTTGAACAACTACTTCAGCAATTTCTTTCGCATTTTGCAATGATACTTGTGTCTTTTGTATGGAAGTTTGAACGTTCTTTTGAGCTTTTTCAATTTTTCGAGGAGTTTCTTGAATCTCTTTAATAGTTTTTGCGGTAAAATCGACTGTGTTTTTCGCTATCTTTTGCGTTTTTTGGACAGTATTTGTTGCCACAGTGGGAATGGAAGCAACTTGTTCGATGAATTTTTGGATAACGTCGATAAGGAAATAAAAACTACCTTTGGCATTGGAAAGAGCAGAGGCTCGGACTAGAGCACTTTCACGTTCTCTTTGATCTTTATCTAAATTGTTAATTTTCAATTTTGTTTGAAATCTTTGAATAGGATCAGAGCTAGATAAGCCTGGAATAAGTTGCTGGGTTTCGAGACTTATACCCTCGTTGTTAAGTGGCTTGACGATAGGTTTGATAGTAGAAATAATCGATTTTGGATCTTTTTTCTTAGAAGATAGAGAACGGATGGCATCGCCAGTAGAATAAAGAAAATCTTTGAATGAATCAAAAGCACTCATGGAAAGACTTGTAGTATCCTTAGAAGGTACAACAGGTGGTACTTTTGGAGTAGTATCTGAAGCTTCTTTCGCATTATTTTCGTCAAGACGTAACTCGCGTTGCATAGCTTCATATTGTCGAAGCATCAAATCAGTATCGGGAACACGATTGATTCCATTCATTGCATTGCTGGACTCGATCTGATCTCCATATCCATTGTCAATCACTCTTTGCTGGAATTTAAACTTGGGGTCTTTTTGTTTTCTTTTCTGAAAGGTTACCAAAGAAATTGTTGTGTCCACTGTTGCATAGATTCCTTCTTTGAGAGAGGACCAAGGGGAATTGCGTTCGAGCATATTCCCTTGTTCTTGTGAATCACTGCTGTCATAGTTTATTTCATTTCTTCTTTTTTTATGAGGGATAGCGGGTCTTTTTTCCATTAGAAATTGAGTTGTTGAAGTGCATGTTGAGTGTTTCACATTATACAGAAAGCAAGAATTGTAATTACTTTGAAATCCAAATGCTTCTTTGAAGTGCAAAAAGGTCACCGTAGCAAGAGAAGTTATGGGTGTAAGTACCCTCATGATGAAACTTGTAAGAATATAGTTAGAGATATGCGTCGAGAAATCCCTTTGATTAATCAAATTAGAGAATATTGATGAACTGTGATTTATGCTATTGTAATTAGTTGTGGTCTTTTTCTGAATATCTTCGTTTTGAGATCGCAAAGATGCTCTCGTTCGATGTACATCAACGTTTCCTCCACGGCAGAACAAAATAAATCTATGAATATATTTATTATGTGTCGATTTCGAAAAGCACGTACATTATGGTATCATATCTGCTTGTGCTCATAAGATGACAAGTTTGAAGCTTGAGATATTTTTAATTAGATCGATTCATGAACCCATTGATGGAAAAAGATCCAAAGTTTTTTCTTTGGATTATTACGTCATGACGGTTTATTGGGCTGTACCATTGGGACAATTTTATGTGCCAATATAACAAGTAAAAATATAGGTAAGGTACACTACTACTCACTACTTCCAAAATACTGTGGCAACCCCTTCAAAGATAGCAGACATAGAATATGACGTTCATAAGTATGCATATGAAGATTATAGGTGCAAAAGTGCAAATTCTACTTAAAATACGTAGAATGAAAACATAATAGAACTGCGGTAAGCCTTGGAGCTTGATAATCATCATTTAGGCTGCATGTAT
>Ga0209092_10000347_pt1 | contig 44494 bp, 33 predicted proteins | sample FraStrMetagenome_FD_187446 | JGI IMG/M metagenome (GOLD analysis project Ga0209092, IMG submission 187446) | Marine eukaryotic phytoplankton communities from Arctic Ocean - Fram Strait ARC3M Metagenome (SPAdes) (version 2) | ecosystem: Environmental > Aquatic > Marine > Oceanic | place: Fram...
TAAAATATCTATAAATCTATATACAATGTCTAGTAAATATACCAAAAGAGGCGGAAGGTATACCAGGAGAAAAAAGAAACACACTAGAAAGAAAAGAAAATATAAAAAAAAAACAAAACACAATGCTCACTCTTCAAAACAAAAAAGGTTTAAAAAAATGAAATGTTCTCCGAAGGGAAATAAAAAACTTGATTTTGAAACATGTTATACAATAGAGTCTCTTCATAAATTAAAACAAATTTGGAATGCTCGTCACCCAGACGTAAAAATAGTAGAGAATGACCCAAGAAATATCTGGGAACAATTAAGGTCGCATATGGCTACAAGTTGTAATACCGAAGCATGTTGGTTGAAACACCAATGTATAAAAAATGATATAGAACCGTCATTATGGGAAAATACATTTGCCCCCAAAAGTCCCATTGAATGGAAAAAAAAACCGAACGAGTGGCTAACTTCTGTAGACATTGAAAAGGTCATGAAACAGTATGAAAAATCTTATAAATGTTTTGATTTTATTGGACCATCGCCCATCGATTTCGACAAACATCTATTATGGGACGAGTGTGTCTGGGAAGAACTGTGTAAATTTCAATTGAAAACGCAAATGAAAAAGGGAAAAACCAAAATAGGAATTATATTCAATTTAGATCCACATACAGAGGATGGTTCACACTGGGTCTCTATGTTTATTAATATAAAACAGCATGCAATATATTATTTTGATAGCTATGGTGATAAAATACCAAAATTAATAATGGAATTTGTGAAAAGAGTACAGAAACAAGGACGTGAATTAGGAATAGATATGAAAGATAAATGGGTTTCAAATAGACATCAATATAGTTCAAGCGAATGTGGAATGTATTCATTGTTTTTTATAATACAGTTGTTAAAAGATACGAAAAATTTCGATGATTTTGAAAATCACAAATTTAAAGATAAATATATGAAAAAGCTAAGAAAAATATATTTCAACCCGCAATAAATGGATTAATGATATACTTATATAAATAAAATTTTTTATATATGTATATGGAATTTCGCTCACAAGAAAACAAACAAATATTGTATCAAATATTAAGTTCTCACCCATTGAAATCTATAAACGAAGGGAGATTCGCTTCTGCTATAGAAGCACAAGTTAATCTGGTATACAAAGAGAGATTCAAATTTAAAAATGCTCTTGTGGAAATGAATAAAGAGATAATTAGACGGTTTCAAATAATAGCAATGGATATTGAAAAACAAATGCAGCAACAGCAGCAACAACAATCGCAACAGCAATCGCAACAACAACGCAAACAAATGTCTAATGTTATCACGGAACCCAATAATGCATACAGAAAAAACGAATTAAAACCAAAACAAGAGTATTTCGAAAAAAGGGTGAAGGAGCGACAAGATAGTTTTGTAAAGTTGGTAAATCCTCCAAAACCAAAGGAAATAGATTTTAGCGATGAAATACAAGACGAAACCATGCCTTCCATGGATTCAACATTGATTGAAAGAGAGAAAGAATTAAGAGAAGCGATGAAAAATTATAATTCCGATAAGGCGACGGAGTGGATAGGGAACGAAGCTGTTAAAAAAAACATTAAAATAGATGTTAATTCAAAGGTAAAATTAGAACCAGAACTAATAAAATCAAAAAAAAAGGTAAAATTTAAAATTTCAGAATCCGTAAAACAACAAATAAAACCCATGGCTGATACAGCATCTTTTTTAAATAAATTAAAAAAGGTGAAAAATATGAATGTAGATGTGAAAACGGAAATACAAGATATGATAAATATGCATCGCGGTATTATTACTCGTTTGGAAAACGTGCTTAGATCTCTATAAATTCTAATTTTTTGTCTGCTGTAAAAACGATTTTACCCTTTAATATTGGATTTCCTCCGCGCTTCTTGGCGACTTCATAACTTTCGAGGTCGTATATTAACCCGACTTTACTTTTTTTACCCGATGCTTTTGGAAACTTAGCACGGAAAGCATATGTTTTTCCGCCCAAAGTAATCTCTTCAGCGCTCCATTTTATTTTTTTCAAATTTTGTTGTCGTATTTTATCAAATTCACTTTCAACAGTAAGTGCTGGTGAAGTGGTAAATTTCGTCGAATCAACTTGTCCAAAAGCCATACAAACAACATCATCGTCGTCGCCCGACCTAGAATGCAATGAACAATCGATAGACGAAGATTTAACAGCTCGCAGAATTTGTTTATTAATATTGGCTTTAATATTTGAAATTTCAAATAATGCTTGATCACTAGTCAATGGTGATACTTTATCGATTTTGCTTACGTCTTTTTTAAGCAAATCTTTGGAAGCCATTCCCTCAAGAGCAAGTGGTACAATTTGTTCTGCCGAGAATTTCATTAAATACATAAATACCTTGATATTTTGATATTCCTGAGGTAAATCTTTGTGGGAGCAAATCCTTCTAGCTCTACCAATTACTTGTTCTGTGCGAACTGGATGCCAATAGGGTTCTACAATATGAACAAACCTACAATTTTTCAATGTAATTCCTTCGGCACCACTGCTAGTAATCATAAATACTTTAATAATCTCTCCCAAATTATTATTTGGACTAGTCATTCGTAATTTCTCTGCTATATTTTGAGGTATGGAATCCCACTGCCCGTTGTATATTCGCCTGACTATATCTTTTTCTTCAGTTTCTTCTGTCCCCGTATACAACGCAAAAGCGGGCTTACCGATGTCTTCGTCTGGGATATCAATGTCCCACCCCGAAGAAGTTTTTTTTAATTTAAATTTAATGAATCCATTATGTTTTAATACTAATTCAAAAATACCAATGCCTTCCAGTGTTCTAAATTGTGAGTATATAAGGTGTAAACCTGCGTTTGTTGAACTGACTATATTTTGATACATCGCTAAAAACTTTGGACTGTAAATAGATAATCCCTGAACGGATAGATATTTTTTACCATTGGTTTCCAATGTATCAAGTGCCTTTCTGATTCTTGCTGGGTAATTAGCATCTTCGGCAGTAGCAGCTTGGTTTTGCAATAACAGAGTCTCGTCCAATTCATATTTACCATCCACGTTTTTCATTTTTTCTTCAATTGTAACAGCGTCCAAGATATCTTCGTCTCCGTTATTGGCTTCTAACAAGAGAGAAATATCACTGTCTTCTTGAGGCATTGGTCTACCAATTTCTGGCGGAAACACAAAATTGCAAAAGGCCCTTGAAAATATTCTGTATGTCGAGGATGTATCTGCGTAAACATTGTCTCCAGCTCGTTTTCTTTTTCGAGCGTTTCTGGTTTCTTGAGAGCGCTCGGATACCCTAGCCGATTCGTATACTCCGAATTGATAATTACTCATCTCAATCTCTTCAATAATTAAATCCTTATCAACATCGTAACTGGGCATTAGTTCTTCCCTGGCGCTTCTAAAATAGGATGTAAGTCCTAAAATTCGCATTTTAAACAACATTTCGTTTTTAACCTTACCTATGGCCGATTTTTGTTCAATAAACATATTATTAAATTTTTCGGTTGTATCGGGCAACGCAGTGTGGCTATTTTTTTCTACTTTCATGGTCATGATATCTTTGCGTTGAAGCATGTTTGAAACGATTTTTACAAATGATTTATCGTCCATCGCGACACATTTTTTATCTTTGCATACAAAGCCTCCTTCGCAGTCACGTTTATCACTGCATCCATTACCTCCTTTGTTTTTTTTTACACCGCTATACATTTTATCATCGTATTGAGATACGTATTCAAATGGATTGCGGGTAATTGTAATAGTTTTTGAAGAATTATCATATTTTATATAATCTGCTATATTTAAAGGACGCAATGTATCTCTTATTATGTCTTCGTTGACTCTGTCGGACGTTTCGACGTTTACATAAAATTTAAACGTTTTGATATAGCCTCTCAACATGTTAAAAAGTATTCCAATTTCATTTGGGTAATTAATAATGGGCGTGCCTGTTAAAAACACTAGTCTACAATTTTGCGCATTTAAGATATATTCATATAATTTGATGGAAAGTGAATCTTTCTTTTTTCCTATTTTATTTGCTATCCGTCCTACAAAATTATGAACTTCGTCAATAATGATTACTTTATTGTCGAATGGGTTTATTTTCCCGTCGTTGCTTAACCCGTCTAAATGCGATTGTCGCAATCCATTATAATTAATAAAACTGTATTTTGACCGAATCATTTCATCAATTTGTGCGTTAAGCAAAATTCTCTGATCGGGATTTAAATGTTCAAAATTAGAAGGCTTTTTAATATCAACTACCCAAGCTCCACCATTCTTAATTATATATGATTCGGACAAAGACAAAAGGACTGATACTGCTTTAACTTCGTTAATATCTGAAATAGGAATGAATTCCCAATATTGATTCAATCTATAAAGCAAATCACCACAAGTTTTGAGTTCGTTTTGGTAATTTCTTCGCAGTGATGCTGGGGTCATAATAATAACTTGTTTTGAATGTTTTAATCCTTCTGCTATACCAATTGAGGCACATGTTTTACCTGCGCCTAAACCATGATACACCAACAAGCCTCTATACGGTGTATATAAATTTATATAATCTCTTATAATTTCTTGATGAGTCATTAATGCGAACCCATCTCTTTTTGTTTCACATGAAACACTATCTTTAGACTCTGCTAAAATAGAATCTCTGTATGGTGAAAACAATGAATTTATAAAATTAATAAAAATTTGACGATTATTCAAGTAATATGCATCAGATTTAATTTTAATAACGGGCTGTGGGTCGGGCAACCGACCTTTCAAATCTCTCAATAATACCATTTGTTCCTCGGGAACTTGGGGTAATTTTCTGGTAGTTTTCACAAGTATTTTTTCATCAAGTGGTTCCGCGAAACTTGTAATTGTCCCCTTTGATATTTTTTTTGATAATTTCAACCGTTTGCCTAACTTTTTTAATTTGACTTTCCGAGGGACATTTGGATCAACTGGTTTTTTTATTTTTAAATTTTTCCTTTTTCTTAATTTTAACGGTTTTTTTGATAACATTTTGCCTTTAATTCCTCTATCTACTAATTTTTTTTTAAAAGCATTTCTATCATATCCTTCTTTCCTTTTGTCAAATATTTTGGTTTTAATTTCAACTTTACTTTCAAGTGGTATACCCACTTCCATAGCAACTATATTTTGAGGAACCGGCTTTTTATTTAATTGCTCTAAAATATGGCTCATTATATAATATAAATATACTATTTATTTATTAATTTTCTGAATAGCTATTTGACAAGCTGTTTGTTCGGCCTTTTTCTTAATTTTATGAGAACTCTCGCTTAAAAATACATATAATTTTCCATTTTCTTCATAATGTTTTTGTATATTTTCAAAAGAACCAAACGTATCCCAGTCTTGTGAATGAGAATGATTCAAAGAATGCGATTTTTGACCCAAGCAAATATAAACACCCATATGATAACCGGTGTTTTCATCATAAGAGTTAATCTCCTTGTATACAGGCGTTGTTTTGAATTTTTTCTGTACTAAAACCTGTAAAATATTTTTATAATTATCATCTGTCTCGAGTAATCTTTTCCAATCAACATGCTTGGAAAATATATTTTCTACAAATTTTTGAGCCATTTGAAATCCAGGACCAGTTGTAAACATTGATTTAAACCACCCTTCGTCGTCATTTACTTCTACTTTATTAAAATCTAAAAATAAAGCTCCCAAAAAGGCTTCAAATAAACATCCTAATTTTTTTAAATTTGTTCTAGTTTTTTTTTCTTCAGCGTTTTTTGAAATTACATAATACCGGTTTATTCCCATATCATACGCTAATTTACCAATGGATTCATTTTTTACCAATGCGATTTTTTTTTCAGTCATAAAACCTTCATTTGCTTTTGGAAAACGCCTATATAATTCATATTTTGTAATTAATTCTAAAACACCATCACCTAAAAATTCCAATCGTTCATTGGATTTACTTTTCAACTTTAAACAGTCATGTGGTTGAGGAACAATTTCTATACCATTCATCTGGTTTTCTAAATGAGGTCTTTTAACATAAGACTTGTGAACGAAAGCACGTTTGTATAAATTCAAATTATGGATTTTATCTTTAATTCCATAATCTGATAAGATTTTTTGAACTTGTTCTTTTGTTATTTCCCTATTATTTCGATTATATGGGTCAAATACCAATGTTTCATTTTCTTGAAATACATCACCATCTTGTAGAAGCGTTTTTTTAGAAGTCATATAATATATTATATAATAATTGTTTTAAGTGTTATTATAAATAACATTTTCTAAATGTTATTTAATGATGATAAAAACAGACAAATTGGATATAGCGAATGAGGAAGTAACGCAATTACAAAGATTATTATTGGAAGCGTATGAAAGGAGGCGTCTTGTTTTGATAAATAGAAACTTATATTCATGGTGGGATTGGGTATGGGAAAAAATGGGGTATTAATCTTTAATTTTCAATTTCAATTTCAAATTTTTCTTTTTCTTTATTTTTTTGAATTTGATAGTCATCCTGCTTATAAATTCGTCCACCGAATTTATATTATTTTCTATTATTTTTGGATAAACGTCTCCAAAATTAGCATTTGTATGCTTAATGTAGGTGTTTTTAGCAATTAATCCATAAACGGGTGGACGTATTTCAGAAACTAGATTATATTTACCTGAAAAGATAATATACGAATGTGTTGATTGTGGTGTACACATAAAAGAGACGAACTCCTTTGAAAACAGTGGTATTTTATTTCCACTTAAAATTATACATGGTATTTTAAAATGTTTAGAAAATAAGAATAAATCAAATAAAGACAAAAAATAATCATCCACTGTGATAATATCTACCAATGGCGTCCCTCGTTTTAAAGCTGAAGCGATTAGTGATTTTTTTTCACCTTTAAAGATTCTATAAACAACGTCATTGTTAATTTTTTTGAATAATTCTTTATAATTTGAAATTAATATTTCGACCATGTTTTGAATTGTTGTATCATGTCCCTCAGAATTTATTATAGACAACATTAATTCCCATGTGCATTTAAACGTATTCTCATATTCTAGCAACTGATATCCTTCGAGAAAAGCTTCATTTAATGTTGATTTTTCAATTATCGCCTTTTTAATTTTTTCTGAATTTTTTTTCATTTTTAGTTTTTTTAATTCATTTGATTTCCAGTGCCCCAAAGTCAATTGACTTTCGTCACTGGATACCAAGCAATTGTTCACAGCATTTTCTTTAAAATCCATACTCAAATTAAACGTATCTTGATATGGAAATGTGTCGGATGGTTCAATGATATCATAAATATTTTTGGTTTTTATATATTTGTTTTCGGATACTATTTTTATTCCATCAAAGTAGTTACCATACAACAATTCTTCCAACAATATAATTTCATTATTCCGAAGGTTATATGGAATTTGTTGAAAAGACAAAAAATTATGGGGCGTTAAAATAAATTCTCTGATTTTTTTGAAGCGAATTAATTCGTCAGCCAATTTACCATAATAAATAACTTCATTATCATTTTGATTAATTAAGTTTTTTTTAGGCAGTTTTATAATGCATTTTCCATTAGAAGACAGTAAACACAAGTTGTTTTTTTCACAATCTTCGTCTGGGAGACCGAGGCATTGTATTATTTCTTTGATTTCGGTTAAATTATTTAATTTAAAATTTACAAATTCTACCTCGTTTTTCATAGTCTCTTTAATCCGTGTAATTACGGTTTTAAGTTTTGCTGTATAACTGATTGTTGGTTTCTCAATGACGTCATTGATGAACTTTTTATTTTCTTTATATTTCAAATTATTAAGTAAAATACGCAATAAGTTTCGGAATACATTGTAAAAATGACTTTCCAATTTAATTTCTTTTACTCTTTTCTCTCTTTCTTCGTCAACATTATTGTTTTCAAACAACTGGGCATCTAAATTCAGATAATTGAAATTATCTGAATCGCTATCTATAAATACTACATTTAAATTGTCCAATTCTTTTTTATTAGGTGGGGACTGGTAAGGCATTGGTAACACTGGGACCATTTGGTTTGTTTCAGTAATAATGCCTATGATAATATTATTATCGACAACTTTGACGAGTGGTTTGCTAAGTATTTGTTTTTTACTTCTTGAACTCAAAAGATTTAATTGTTTTACAGTGACGTTATAATCCCTCCACAATGAAGAGTTGTGTACAAATGTGTAATCGATCTTTTCATTAATATTAGACGGACGACACGGAATGTATATATTTTCATTTTTTTTAGATGCATAAATACCTATAACTTTATTTTGAAAATTAACAACTTGTTGTAAAATTTTGTATTTCATGGTATTTTTTGAAAGGATTTTTAGAATTCGCAATGCGCTAATATTTTCTTTAAAATCCAATGTTTTATTGTATTTTTCCGGCATACTGGGCAACGGATTACATTTGGTTTCCAAGTTATTCCAAATGATTTTTACTATTGTGGAAATCTCAGGCATCTCGTTTTTTAATTTATTTAAATAAAATAATTTGGTTATTTGAAATTTGTCTTTTGAGGTTCGCGTATATTTATATATGGGTTCGTAATATTGACCTTTTGAATAAATAAATAATATTTCTTTATTTATATCAAAATTTAAATTTGAATATTGGTTTGTGGGACAAATTAATTCTATTTTATTTGTAATATCGTCTTCTGGTGATTTTATTATGATAAGGTTTAACCCTTTATCAAATAACCCACCTCCTGTTTTTGTCCTGGGTATTGTTATGAAATCCCACAAGTATTCATAATTAATCATGGATGTTGGATCTAATAAATAGGATTGGAAATTTTCGTATGCAGAAATTACTTTCGAAAAGTATAAAATAAATTGTTTCTCTCTTAAATTTGGAAGTAGTTTTTCATATATTTTACTAGTGTTATATTTTTCCATATCAACATTAATATTATCTCGATGAAATAATTCTACCAAATCACCATTTTGCAATGAAATAAATGTATCAATGTTAAGGTGGGATATAATTTCTTGAATAATTTGTTTGATAGTCATATTAATTGAGGATGTTGATTTAATGGGTGTATTATATAAAGTTCTATTTTTCTTATAAAAGAAAATATCGGCCAACACAGCCAAAAACGATTGTTTTTCAGACTTTTCCATACCCTTGTGTAATAAACAAGACTTGTTTAATTTCATTTGTTTATCAGACAATGTTTTCTGACATAATTTTTGACAATTAAATCCTAAAAATTTTTGTTCAGCTATGCTAGGATATCCTAGTTGACTTGATTTCAAAGGGAAAGTTTCTAACAAAGGAATCATATCTATAGTTTTTTTTATGATTTTTTGTATGATTTGTTTTTTTTCGCTACCTTGATTGCATTTATTAAAATTTTCAATTCTAACTTTTGCGGGGGCATCTTTTAATTGCTGGACGCCTACAACAGATTTTAAATCAATAGAACCATCTTTCAATCGTTTAAATGTTGGACCCTTTCCTTCTGGATTACCGTCATCTGTTGGTTTATACATATTGGGAATGGGTTTATTCATATTTTTTTTTGTAGTTGGTTTTCCAAAGCAACAAGGAATACATAAAGTATCAGGATGTTTCGAAGGATCAATAAAACCAGGATACATAGGTTTATATACCATTATGTTTGAGTCTTTTACCCCTTCGGTATGAAATCTATTATCTGTAAATTCATAAATTCTTTTACCTTTTGGAACTTTCTTACTGTCTTTTGGTATGAGAGCGTCCCACCCTCCGCATTTTCCCGAATTAATCTCCTCGAGCGATATACTGCGTGATTTACCTTCCTCGTCAGCCAAGCACCAGAATCTAGGACACACGTAGTGATATTTTTTCTCATCTGTGCCGTATGTGATAAATTCATCATAAGACTTTGTACCAGCTTCTTTATCTTTTTTATCAATATATGATTTCTCATTTGACGTTAGTATTACGGGTTGTTTTGAATATTGCGCTGGACAAGCTTTTGAATAGGCTTTAAATCTACCCTTTGGAACTCTCATAAATAATTTTGGCTGTAATCTGATTTTTTTTTCCATGAAAATATTTTTAGAATTTTTAAGTGGGATTCCCGTAAGGTCAATTTCGGCTTCACTGCTTGTATCAGATTTTATAGAAGATACAGAATTTGGTGTTTTAATTGATACCTCGTCTTTTTTTGCTATTCCAATACTGATGTCCTCTAGAATAGCAATATCTTCGTCGTCTTCGTCTATTCCGAAGTCCATGTCACCAAAGTCGTCATCGTCGTCATCGTCGTCATCGTCGTCGTCGCTTGATTCGTCGTCCCCCATCAATAAATTTAAAAAATCGGTATCACCTTGTTCATGATTGTCAAAAGTAATTTTATTATTATTAATTAATGGATCTGTTCGCTTAAGGGCTGTCTTTTCCACCTGTGCTTGAATATCAACTTGGTTTTTATCCTCTTCGATAAGTATGATTTTACCCTTGCCCTTGCATAATTTATTAATTCTGTTTACTGGGACTTCAGTACTGTCTTTATCAATAAATAACCTTAATAAAGAATCTACAAAAATATTCAAAAATCCAATATAGTTAATATTATTAATATTTTCAACCGATATTGTAATTTGAAAATTTTGCATATTTCTTCTTATAATTATGGGAAATCCAGTATTGTTTCTAATTGAAAAAGATTTATTTGAAAACAGTCCTCTTTCAGTAGTAGCATTACTTATCCAATTTGCATATTTTAATTGCGCGTCTGTTTTAGTCATTTTAAAATTAGCAACGAGAGCATCAATAATTTCAGCAGGATTTTTACTATTTTTACTCATTTCGTTTATCAATGCTTCTTTGCTATCCATTTCATTATAATTAGAAACTCTTTTATATCTAAGGAGCAACCCTTCGTTCTTAGAACTTAAATTTCCTTCAAATATTGTAAATACACTATTCAAGCATTTAATAAAATTGTCCAAACGTATATTTTTTTTGTAAACCAATGATGAAATATATTTTATATTTTTGATTTCAATATTTGATTCTCTAATATTTTTGAAGGAAGAAAATGTATAACCACTTTGTTCCAAGTAAGAAGAGACTTTTTTCAATATGGGTATTTCAATTGCCTGAGTTATTATTTTATTTATAGAATTGATGGTTAATGGAGTATTTGTTTCCATTTTAATATTAATATTTCCACTGGATTCGAATTCACAAATAATTTCATATTTTTCACCATCATACATAGTTGTAATGTAATACGACACCTTTTTTTTAGTTGCTAATAACTTGCTTAATTTGATAATAAGACCTTTCTTATTATTATTTGTTATATATAAAAGGGGAATTTTTTTCCCATCAGCCGAAACAACATTGTCGGTAAAAAATCTGTAAATATTTTCTCTCTTATTACCCGGATTATATTTGACCATTGGAATATTTTTGTCGGAATGGATTAGTTTAAACAATATTTCAAGTGGGAATTTTATTTTATATAAAGGATGGATTGTGAAATGAATACTTGTTATACCTGGTGTATTATCTAAATATTCAAGGTCTGATTTTTTAGTATAATACATATTATAAAACAAATCAACATTTTCATTATACAAAGTAAAATTTTCGTCAATTGTTTTTTTTTGAGATTCAAATAATTGCTCTTTTTTATCTTCCAATTGTGTTAATGATGTAATATTATCTTTCACAACCAAAATTGGGAAAAACAATGATAAAATATATTTTTCACTAATTTTGTCTTTATCTGAAAAGTAATCAAGAACTTCATCGGCAAAACAAACGAAAATATTATTATTGCATAAATCACCGCTTTCAAATAGCAAATTATTGTTTTGTGTGGTTAGAATATCTGAAATACTTCTTTTGATGATAGGGTCCTCGTCCATTAAGTTATATGGATTTGAAATAAATGGATAAGGCTCGCTAATAATTAATTTTTGACCGATGGGTACAGTAATAAACTTTTTCTCAGACCATTCAAATTTGTTGAAAGAGAGAATATCGTCATAATCATATACTTCTTTTTGGGTTTGTATAATGTCTTCACAATCAACGTTTTCATTTACATCATCACAATCACCAACAACTGTATTAGACAAAAAATGACATAATTTTTGATGTGTGATATCAATTTTATCATTTTGAGACAATTGTTCATAAATTATTGACGGGTCTAAATATTTTTCAACAATACCGAATAAATATAATTGTTTAATGGATTTCTTCAAACGTAAATATTTAATTAGTTTCTTTTTTATCATGATAATAGTGTCGTCGTTATGTATAAAATGCTTTACCACTGAAACAGGTATTGAATTTGTTTTGATGTTTTTCCATTCTTTATCAGAAAAAAATTTCGTACCCTTTGGTCCATAATTTTCCCCTTCATATGAAACCCCTCCTATAAAAACATATATGTGTTCAATGTCGTTGTCTTTGATGTGATTTAATTTATATATATTCGACATGTATATAAATATAACCTAAATTATTTATTATAAAATAAATGAAATTAATTGTAGCATTTTGTAAAAATAGGGGAATCGGATTAAATAACAAAATGCCATGGTATTTGAAAAGTGATCTCAAAAGATTTAAAAAATTAACGATGGGACAAGGTAATAACGCAATAGTAATGGGTCGCAATACATGGGTTAGTTTGAAGTGTTTATCTTTGCCTAAAAGAAGTAATATAATTCTAACGTCAAAAATGGATTATTTTCAAACAAACAACCAATTATTTATGCAATCCTTCGATAATGTTGCCGCGGTGTCTCAGAGTCATTTATACGATGATATTTGGTTAATAGGAGGTGAACAAATATATAGAGAATCATTAAAGAAAAATTTAGTAGATGAAATATACGCTACAGTTATAGATAATGACTTTGAATGTGACACATTTTTCCCAGAAATTCCAAAAGATTTCAAAATAATTGACGAAAGCAAGGGACACAATGAAAATAATATAAAATTTAATTATGTTCATTATAAAAAATATAAAATATAAATTACAAATCGTAGTATGGATTATCATGAATCTTCATTCCACAGTAATTAACAGGTTTTTTTTTATAATCAACTGGTGTATATATATTAATTTTTGTAGCATTTTGCAAGAGAAATTTGAAGTTTTGCCAGAATTCAGATGTATGACCAACCGATTTCGTCATAATATGAGCAACTTCATGAATGGCGACAAAAGTCAATGTGTTTTCATCAATCAAATTATCGCCCTTTTTCGTAGTAGTAGTGCAAAAAGCCATTTTCTCGCCTTTATTCTCTGTATACGCGGTGTAAGAACTAGTTGGTAAAATTTCAGAAACCTTTTGTGGATTGAAATTCTTAGCTAGTCTATTAACATTTTCACGATCGGGATAAGTTTTATCCATGTGAATAACCAGTTTTTTTATTTTTTGTACTGTTCTGGCCAATAAGTCGGCTGCTAATTGTATCTTAGCACGTTCCCTAACGCAATAAGTATTTCCATCAACATTGGATATGATACATTTAAGATTGAATGCGTCTGATTCTAAATATATTTTTAAAGCAACTATTAAAATAAATATCACTAATGCGTAAGCTATGAAATCCATGATATATATATTTAATGCTAAAATCATATTGTATAAAATTTTCAATATGATTAAATATTTACAAAGGTCCGCATCCAATTTCTAAAGGACGTCTGTTAAAGTCGGGACCAATGGTACTGGTGTTCCATGGACCAGTGTTAAGTTGGGGATTTGCTGGTTCGGATCTGATCTGGAGATTAGAATTTCTCATACTTTGTCCAACGGTGTTAATGCCGATATGATATCCGGCTTTGAGAAGACTCACATCCTTAACTTCACCTGCTCCCATGGGACTCATTTTAGAAAAAGAACCATTGGAATCCTTGGGCAAAAGTTGAGAAGGGTCTGTTACAGCCTTAGAAGTACAACTTGGTGCAAGACCATGTTGATTTGTGTGAATACCATTTACGGAAGCATTTGATGCGTTTTGCCCTAAAGGAGCTGATGCAGAGTAGTTCCCACCAGTGTTGGAGCAGCAACTGGCCGAACCACCCGTATTATTAACACCGGGTGGGTTACTTGGGAACATACCACCTTGTTCACTAAATGCTGCTGCTGATGGAGCAGTGGAAGCCGCACCTTCTAAACCTTTGCTTTTGGAATAATTATCAATGAAATAAAGAAGAGCAACGGCGGCAACTATGACAAACAAAATTGTGTGATTATTAAAAATGTTTTTGATCGTTTTACTGAGTTTCATTCTATAAAATTAGCATATAAAAAATTATTTCATAAAATTGTTTATATTCTAAATATATTACTTCACAAACTTTCTGTTAATTCAAATTCGTCATCAGAACTATCCAATTCTTCTAACATATATTTATTTTTTATACGTTTATATTCTAAAACCGCTTCGATTGCTGCTCTCTTTGCTTCCCTAGCCCGTCTTTTGGCTTCCTCATATATTTCTAGATAAACATCTTGTGGCGATTTAAGTGAAATAGATTTATCTTCGGCTGGTAATTCCAATTTTATTTCATTCAAATCTCCAATTATGTTTTTTTCTAAAGTATTTGATAGTTCTTTAATATTATTAGTTGTATCATTGGTTAGATTTTGTTGAATTTCATTTGGTTTTTCTAAATCAAGGGCTTCGTCGGCTTCGTCAGCTTCGTCAGCCTCGTCGGCCTTGTCGGCTTCGTCGGCCTTGTCGGCTTCGTCGGCTTCGTCAGCTTTGTCGGCTTCATCTTCTTCACCAGCTTCATCTTCTTTACCAGCTTCGCTTGTTTTCTTATTTTCTTTAATAATGTCTAAATTTTCAACTTTGATATTTGTAGTTATATCTTCCACAATATCTTTTAACGAGTCACTGGTCTGCAACACTTCTTTTTTGTTTTCATCCATGCTCTTACTTAAATTATTTTTATTAACTTTAACATCACTTGTTTTATTACTATCTATTGTTTTTTCGGAATTAGTAATTGTAATTAATGGCTTTGAAGATAAATTTTTTAAAACCATAATTTGTTTAAGGTTGAATTCTAAACTAAAACTATGGCTTGTAAATTTCAAACCACTTAATTGTATTAATGGTATAATTTGCGTATCTTCTTTGATGTCATCCAGAGTCAAATTATTTTCATCTTCGTCGTATACCATAACCAACTCATCTCTTGATATATTTTTTGGTTTTTTTATAAAACATCTAAATAATACATTTTTTTTTTTATAATTTCGTAAAATCTCCTGCCAAGCGTATTCAATATCATCAAACGACAAGTCATCTTGAAACCAAATATCTTTTTTTTCATATATCAAATTTTTGATAGTATCGCTTAATGTGTCTGTCCAAATTTCAAATTTTTCGTCTGATTTATCAAATAATAAATCAGTATACATTTTTTTCCCCGTTTTGTGAATACCGTTTTTTGTACTACATTTAGGCATTTGTATTAATACACCATCACTATCAATTTTGATTGTAGAAAAATATGACCCTCCCTGTAGTCCATTTGGATTTGCTAAATATAATTTAGAAAAAGGAAACTCATCACCAGTATTATATTTATTTACACTCATTAGACAATAAAAAGAAAATTTATACTTGTATAACACGCAATAATAAAATATAAATTATTTCTAATGGAAACAGATTCTTTAAAAGAAACTATTTTAGAATATTGTTTAAATGTTCTAAAACGAGAAGACATAAAAAACGAGTTAAAGTTGCTATTAAAACCAATGATGGATGTTATTTTACAAGAAATTTATCCATATATATTTCTTTCAATGATATTTGTATTTATCAGTTTTTTATTAATTTTAGGGATTTTCATATTATTATTGCGTTATAAAATTGATACATCTATAAAAATAAAATAATTCACAGATTCTATAAAATGTTTTTCTTTGTATATTATATAATGACCGGACACATGAGAAGATCCCGCACTCGAAATCACAAACGTTCTAGAACTCGTTCCAGAACTCACAAGCGCAAAAGAACACGAACGAGAACAGGTGGTATGGGAATGGTAGGAAAAGTTATTAAACAAGCTCTTCCTTCCATTGTCTTATTTTCTGCTTTATCTTCCACAAAGAAAAAACGCAAGGGAGGCGGACGTAAACGCAAACGCAATCGTAAACGCAGCCACCGCCGCAGCCGCAGCCACAGCCGCAGCCACAGACGCCGCCGCAGCCGCAGCCGTTCCAGAAAACATTAAATAAAAAAATATATTTTATAAACTGTTTAAATATATTTTTTCTAATATATAAAATGAGCTTTGAAGAACAAATTCGAGAATGGGTTACAACTGATAATAAAATTAAATTACTGAATGATCAAATACGACAACACAGAGCAAAAAGAAATGCTTTAGGGGAAAACATACTTTCTGTTGCAACAGAAAGTAATTTACAAAACTCAGTTATTCAAATTACAGATGGAAAACTAAAATTTCAAAATACCAAATCAAATGCACCTTTAACGTATAAATTTTTAAACGAATGTTTAGAATCTTGTTTAGACGAACAGTCTGCTAAACAAATTATTGAATATATCAAACAAAAAAGAGAAGTTAGGTATTCGCAAGAAGTAAAACGTTATTACAATTGATTTAAACCTTTTGATATTAATAATACATTATGTCCGAGACAAATAAACTTTCCCTACCTCCTTACCAGCCGTATAATTTAACAGTTCGAAAAAGAAAAATGATGTTTAATGATTGGATTGATTCCCCAATCGAAAATATGAATGGCGTTGTTACAGAAAATGACCAACCCGTATCTCATGGAGACTATATAAAATATTTTCATAGAAATCTAAAAAATATTTTAAAATCCAACAACGTGTCTATCAATAATGAAAAAGGGTTTAAAAACGAAATAGCAACATTTATATACAGAATATCAGAAGAACCAGAAAATGCCGTGTATAAAAAAAAGAAAAAGCAAACCAATTGAGAGTGAAAAAGAAAAAGTGGATATGGAAAAATTTATTCGCGAAAATTTCACATTAGATGATTTTTTAAATTGTGAAATTACTAAAAAAATATTATTGGAAAACTGGTGCAACACGTTTACATATAAAATAGAACAAGAAATTGAAAGTTTTTATGAACACGAGCGTTCTTATTTACGAGATGATTTATCAACATTGTATTACTATGATACAACTGGGTCATTTGTCGGGCATTTAACAGCTATTATGTTTAAATATACAGAACCAGAATATGATTTGGAGATTTTTTATGAAAACCCAACATTAGCAAAACCATTGATTGAAAAAATGGAGAATGATAAATATGAAAAACATGAAAAACATAAACAACAAATCAAAGAAAACTATGAAGAAAATTCAACCAGTCAAGGAAAAACATTTAATTGGGCGGTAAAAACATATAAATAATCACACAATATATATATACATATATGAGTAATTATAAAATGAAACCTAGTGACTTGTTATTTTACCAAGAAGGCGGTGTAACAAAAAGTTTAGGATTTGAAATTAACAATAAATATCTCAATAAAATGCCTGCTATTATTCAAAAGGGTGGTAAAAAAGAAAAAGACACACCTTATGCCGTTCCGGCGGGGTTATATTTGATGCATCAAAAACTCAACATGATGATTGGAGGGAGCGGTCATTTTGAAGATACAACTATTATTGACGAGGGTGGTGGACATGAATCGGTTGACGATGGTCTTTATGCTAGACTTTTAGAGTTTTCTGGTCCAACTACAAAACAAACACGAGGTGGCTCGAAAAAAAAGAAAACACATAAAACACATAAAACACGTAAAAACCGCAAAGCTAAAACAAGAACGACTAGAAAAAAATAATTTATAAAATATAATTTATAAATTATTTCCGACGGCATTAAATACTACCAATAACAACTTCCTTCTACATTTTCAAATCCTTTTGGTTTTTCTGAATTTTGAGGCCTAGTCCAATGTTCATTCATAAATAATCTAACTATATCGGGGCGTTCTCTCAACCAACGCTGTCCTAAAACACCGAAATACATTTGTAAAACACCACCGACATAAATAGCAGATTTTCCCATATCATAAATATTTGATAATAATGGATTACCATATCCACCACATGAACACAGTGCTATATCAAATGTATCTTTAATTTCTTCTATTTTTTGTGTAAATCTCTCTAATTCAATAGACCAATCCATTGAATTGTTTTTCCCTTGAGTTTGAGGAGGTTTCAAGAATACCAATTCACATTCAGGAAAAAGATCTACGCCATAAATCTTAGATAAGACACCGTCATCATACTTTTGTTTATAACTATCAACAAACGCACTTATAATCAATATGCGCTTACCTTTCAAAGCATGAGTCCATGGATTGGAAAAAATGTTATGATAGATATCATAAGTAAACGCCCATACTGTATTTTTATTAAAACGTTGGTTTATAAAATCTTGACTCTCGTGAATTCCTTCACAAACAGCACCAAGAGGTGACCAATCGCTATATATATCGCATTTTCCAAATGCTTTTAGATAATAATTACAATATTTTTTCAATGATTCCATATTGGTTATTGATATACCTGCATTGTTTTTTAATACATTTATTATCCTTGTTGTCCAATTTTTTATTTCTGGATTATTAAAATCAAGGTTTTTTGTATACATATTACATACTAAATTATTTTCTACACCGGCTATGCGAGGAATAATAAAATTGTTTTTACTATCAATTAATTTTTTTACTGCTGTGGTTAACGTGTGATTGTCGTTTATTATATTATATTTATTCTTTAAAGGTGTAAATTCATTAATAAAAAACGTTGGATAATTATGTGGTTCTAAATACAAAAATGGAGACTGTATGTCCTTATTGGCTCTGCGTCTCATATTATAAATAAAAGTTTTTATCCCTTTCCCCTTTTTGAAAGCGGGATTATTTTTTTTTATAGCAACCAGCCTTTTGGGAATATTATACATTTCAAACCCTAAAATATAGTACAAATAAAGAAATTTGTAAAAACAAATTTCACTAGTTAATGATTCATTAAATATTTTTTTTTGCTTGGTATCTGAAATATTATGAGTCGAATGATAAATAATCACATCAGTTGACGGCATAATTCCACCATTCATGCCGTAACAATTAAGTGGAAATATTGTTTTTTTAGAAGGTATATCGGTATTGTGTAAAATTTTTAATGCATCTGTGAAATAAATATCAGGTTTACTTAATAATATATAACCCTCCAATTGTTGTTTTTCTATATATTCAAAAACCATAAACAATAATGGCTTTGATTCATAATAAATATAGGTTATTTTTTCAGTATTGGTTTTTTTTATATCTGTACTAAAAATAAAAATTTTTTCAATATATGGATTGGTTACATTATTATCTAAAATGATAGAATTAGCATGGAGATTATCAAAATAAAATAAAAAAATATTATTTTGTTTATTGTCTTTTTTTACAGTTTCAAAAGTATAATCATTCGATGAATGATAGATATGCATTTAAATATATTAAATTTTATTTTTTAATATATTTAACTTATCAATTATATTTGACTCCATTTGTCGTAATTAAACGGAGCTACTAAAATATTTGGTAATTTGTCTCTATAGTCTGCTACCTTTTTATTGAATTGTTTTTCAGCCGGAGTAGTAGGTAGATGAGCAGCACTGTCCATTATTTTTTTCTCTGTGTCGGTAATTTTAGGTTTGTAACCATAGCAATTAACTCCAAATGTAGCATTGGGATTACCAATATATCCTCCATTTACACCGGGTCTACCGCAATCATGCTCATGTCCTTTTATACCCTGTAAATGATTCCATGTCTTTGGTTGCGTTGGATACAGAACCATTTGATCTTCCGACCATCCATACCCACACCATTCGGCACCATCATCGTAAGCTTTTTGTACATCCTTAACATTTGCTAAACGAGCACCGTAAGCCTTACAAAGCGCTTTAGCGTTACCATATTTGTATTTATTATCAGAAACATGAAAAACTTGAGGCTTTCCCGTATTTCCTTCTTCAACTTCGTCACCTCCTTCTTCTGCTAAACCGGGCGTTGCTACACTAATATCTACTTCGGGAACTGGTGAAAATATATTTTTTATACCCGTTTTAATATCCACATTAAAAAAGTATTGTAATCCATTTATAAGAATTAAAAATATGAATAGTCCCCACATCAAAATTTCAACAAGTTGTAAACCCGAATTTCCATCTGTGGGAACAGCCACAGCAGAACCAGAAGTTGAAATACCTAAATAACTAAATAATAAATAATAAAAAACAATCACGAATGTTAAAATAATCAAGACAACTGGGTTTGAACCAACTCCTGCTACATTATTAACATAATCATACATATGTGGAAATCCATCTGTTGGAGTAATATCAACGTTCATTATATATTAATTATCTTATTTTTTTTTTACGATAGAAGAAACAATAAGCCTTCGGGGTTTTTAATTGTGAAATGTCGTTGATAATATTAACCCTTGCGTCATTAAAGTGATACCAACTTCCATTATGATTTTTAACATATGATGTATAATGACCGCCCATCAATCCACCACTATGGTTGCAAATCCCATACAAATCATATTTATAACTATTTTTATCATACCCAACCACGTATTTCGTTAAATCCAAATTTTCTAAAGGGAAATCGACTAAACACTGGTTTTTTCTTCTGTGATCCGCAAAACGCTTCAATGATATAATGAGAACATCTGGAAAACTCCAAAAGATTATTTGCCTAGCAGCAGATTCTCGTTTTTTTGTAACTTCATCAACTTCTATTTTTGTTTCTAATGTTTCTACTTTTGTATATAAATCAAAACAATCGTAAATATTTGTAGTACTTCCTGATTTAGTAGAATTAGCAGGAAGTCCTAAATCTAAAGATAAAAATGGTTCTGGTGTTAAATTGCTATAACTGCTCTCAACAGAAACAACCTTGGAGACATGGATACCATGAAACATATTTAGAAACTCTGAATATTCCTTTTTATACATATTTTTCATCATTTTAAAACATAAACTGGCTAGCTTATCTGTTTCATTAATAACATCGCCAGTAATTTCCATATTTACTTCTCTCTGGATTGAAGTATTAAACGATTCTAATATAAATAACAAAAATTCAGGTAAATCATTTTGCGCGAACCCAGTAAATAACATTCTGTCTTTGATTTTAGCAACTTTTTGAACAGAGGAAAGAAAACCACCGGGGCTTATAATGCAATTTTCGCTCCACATAAGTTGTCGAAGTTTATCCCATTCCATCAAAATAAGGGATTCTGGTATTTTTCGTAGATTTTTTTTATAAGATTCTTTATCTAAAAAATCATTTAATTCGTATGTATGGGAAAGACATTGTAATGTTGAATTCATAAAACAAGTATTCCCCAAATTTTGAAGCCCGGTAAGACCTTCTCTTTTTTTTGAAATCTCTAAACTCATTGTGTGGTGTGATAATTATATATTAATTTTATACTTTATATCATTTATAAAATTATAATATAATAAACTATATGGCCAGTAGTGATAATATTTATACAATGATGCGTGATTATTTAACAATAAGCACAGAACACCAAAGATTAATGAGAGAAAGTGAACACAATATGGCTCGATTTCATAATAGATTATCGGATGTATTGATAGAATACCTAAGACAAATTCCGGTTTCTAGTTATAACCGACGCAGAGATGCTTCCATTTTCTCCAGACAAACGGAGAGAAATACTGAAAGAACGCGGTCATATTCACGAGAAAGGCAACAAGTTCCTGTTGTTCAAACTAGAACAAATCAACCAACTAATAACGCTGGTGTTGGGTATAATAATTATAGAACACGACCGTTCGCGAGCGCATCCGTTTCAACAACTACCTCTTTGCCGACAAGAACTGATTTAGAAAATGTAGCCCCGCCGCCAATACCACCACCCGCTCCACCACCCGCTCCGCCAATAACGTCATCCGAAGCCATGTTCCCACCACCACCACCGCCGGTAATATCGCCCTCGCCGCCCTCGCCGCCCTCACCGTCCGCACCACCGGCGTCACCACAGACGCCAATATCTTCAAATGAGCGTGAACCAAACAGTGATAGTTCAGCACATAATAATTTGAATGAGCAAATGTTACCTTCACAAGTCTTAATGCATTCTCCACCAACTCGGACAAGACACCGAAGAATATTTACAAGAACGCCGTTTTATAGCAATAGAATTACAAATACGGGTGTTCAAGCCAGAAGCACAACATTTATATCATCGTTTGACTCACCCGTGAGAATTCGCCCTTCTCGTCACCAAATAGCACAATCTACGTCAATATTAACGTATTCTGATATTTCGGGTGAAAATATACAAGAAAGATGCCCGATAGATTTAATAGATTTTTCTGCAAATGATTCGGTTATTAGAATAATTCACTGCGGTCATATTTTTCGAGAAATGAATATACGACAACATTTTAGAAATAGCCCGAGATGTCCAATATGTCGTTTTGATATAAGAGATCATGATAGCATGTTTAATAACTTATTTGGCTCGAATTCAACAAATACAACTATTTCCGAATTAGGCGATTTATCTGGAAACGATTTAAATTTTTCATATAGATATATTCCCCCCGAGAGAAATTAAATTATATACACGTATTATATAAATGCCAGGAGCAGGAACAATGAGAGCAAAACAAAAAAGAGCAGGTACTTTGGGACAATCGTCTAGATTTTACCCATTAAAGCTTGGTAGTAAAACAATTCACATACCAGGAGCACAAGGATTCGGACAACACAATGCTAATGTTGGGTCATTATTATCTTTAGGTATAGCTAAACAAACGCGTAAAGCGGGAGGCAATAATGTCTGCGTATTCAACACGATGTTAAATGGATCACGTTATCAATCAAGTACTGATTGTGCTTGTCAGGGACCCAGCGCGGGTTGTCCCAATTGTTTTAACAATAAAAACAAATGTACTCTTACAACAAAATAAAAAATTTTATATTAATATATTTTATTTTGCGAATAATTTAGAAAATGAACCAATTGTATAATGATAAATCAAAAAACTTAGTAACCCAACTAATACATCTATAAGCAAAGGTTTATATGACTGAGAACTTTTATTTATAGCCAAATAAGCGAATGTTAAATACAATATAGCATGGACGGGTCTTAAATTGTTCCACCATATTTTTTGACCGAATGTTTCCCCGCCTGTTTTTCGGTATCCACCTAAATATATGTATATAAATCCAATAGCTGGTAATATTGATAGCATGCCAAGATAAGGTAAATATTTTTTATTTACTTTCGCCGCTATCACAACAAATAAAAATCTAACAACGATGCATCCAAATAAAAAAACTAAAAATCTTTTTTGTATTGTCTTCATTTATATTTAATACAGATTTAAAAGAATGAATGAATTGTTTTTTGTCCATTTTTGATATTATTTGCTTGTCGTATTGAACTATCAAATATTAACCTTTTCACATGCTTGTTTCTCAATTTAGTTTCCTGGGCTTCGAATTTTTTTTCATCCGATTTATATTGTTTTTTTAGGCTGCGTAATTTCATATTGAAACCTTTCATTTTAGATTTAAATTCAACCATTTGTTCTAATAACAACGCGAATACTTGAGTGACTGGTTTTTGTATTTGATTTGTGATATAAAACCCATAATCGGGTTTCAGATTTTCTTTTCTAATATAATCAGGGTTTTCAATCCTATCACCTTGTAGTTTCGCCTTTTTTTTTGTTTGAATATAAACATATGGTATACGAGAACCGACAGACGGTTTGTTGCCTGGATCACGTTGTCCCATTCTATCGGCCAAAACTCTGTGTGCTATACTGTCTGGGTTTTTATAAAACCCTCTTAACGATTTACTAATAATTAATTTTTCAATCGGGAATTTTTCATTAACCATATCTTGAAGAAATGTTTTAGTGAATTTAACAGCATCTGTAATATTTTGTGAACTCATCATAATTTTAATAATACCCCCATAACAATCTTTCACAATATTAGCATTATCACGTCTTTTAAGAACAATCCCCATCGATTTTTCTTTACACTTATTTGGATTTGTTTCGTATAACATTCCCACATATCGTTTTTTAGACAATAACAAGAACGGCATAAATGTTTTTTCATACTCTAAATCATGCGGAGGCTTGAGGAAAGACGACGCTAATTCACCAGCTTCAATCGCCAGTTCTATTGTTATTTCCAATCCCTTTTTCCCTCGGATAGGGGTTCCGTCCAATTCGGTTAAATGAAATGTGAAGAACACTGAATCTGTATCACCATAAATATATTCAGCATTTGTTCTGATTTTACCATATTTTGTTTCACATATTCTGTCGGCATACACATTTTCAATAACCTTCTGACCATAAATTAATAATTTTCGCCCCGTTGCCGTTGTAGAAGCAGCAATGTCCATTTCATAAAAGGAACTCGTTTTAGCACCGCATTGACCATATAACGAATTGGCGACTACTTTAATAGAGGCTTGTCTTTGATTGAATACATTTTTCATGAAACTGTTATATGTATCTTTTACATCAACCACATCACTTTTATCAAATGATTGGGAAGTCTTTTTTAACATACCATCAACAAGTGCTACATCTGTGATAATATACTGGCTGTCTGTATCACTTAATAATCCTGAATATTTATCACCTGACGTGGTTGTGATTGTTTTATATTTTGCTTTAACTCGTGTTGCTTTTCTAGCAGCCAATAAATTTTGTAAAATAGAAGGCATAATAGCTTTTTTATTATCTGGAAACTGTGCGAATCTACAAATCTTAGTACCAACTTTAATTTTCTCCTCTTTTTTTTTACCATCGGGTGATATCCATTCATAACGGTCATATTCGATATCAACATATTTATATCCTTCCAGATTATCATAGACGTAGTTTCCACTCGCATCTCTGGCCCCAGTTCTGGCGATTTCTTCTCCTTTCAGATCATATTCTCGTGTCCAGACTTTACTATCGTGTGAAATATTTTCACTAATCATGCAACTAGGATACAGAGATGAATAATCCACAACAGCGACGGGATTTTTATCGTCGTAAAACCCTCGTTTTGGTTTCAAGCAAATAGCACCTTCATATGACCCATCGCCTTCGGGTTTTGTTAACACAGGCATTAAAGTTCTTTTTTCTCGGCATTTTTGGGCGATAAAAGATAATAATTTAATACCCTGACCTCTCATTACAATATAATCAACAGGCACGCTACAAATATTAGCTTCTTCCACCATACCAGTCCAGATATCAAGTTTTCTGAATAAATGATGAACCAAATTGCAATCCTGAAAGCAGTATTGTGCGATAACTTTTTTATCATGACTTGTTCCCGTTTCGGAAAATGCTTGAAATAAATCGGCAACAGTGACGTCATCTTTACCCAATCCCCATCGAAGTTTTATATTATTATCAATTTCAATAATGCCTTCAATTGTAAATGACCCGTCTCCATTTATTTCAATAACTCGGAATTTTGCCCCATCCATATAACTGTCGTTTGAATGACCTACTATTTCAAAACAAACATAATTATTTCGTTGTAGACCTACTAAATTATTGCTAGAAATCAATGTGGTTTTATTTAAATCATTAGACACGCATTTATTAACAGAGTCGCCTATAAAATGTGAACCGACGTCCTGTAATTTATATGAACCAAGATTTACTGTTTTTCTGAAATGATTGTATAAATCAACCTGAACGACCCCGTCCATTTCAATATAAGTCAGATTGTGTGTACCACTAGCAATTTTGATGGACTTTTCTCTTTTTATACCATTCATACCATTATTTCTTGATAACAACATAAACTCATCTTTGCATTTTGTTTCTTCTGCTCTTTCATACATGAACTTCCAATCAAAACCAAAGATATTATATCCTATAATTACATGCGGTTTTTCACGTTTCACCATTTCAGTCCATGCTTTTAATAGGTCTGCTTCATCGTCATAGCATTCGATATCACATCGTGAATTTTCCATAGTTACTTTGTCGCATGTTCCGAGACAAACACCGTGGTTATAATATGGTGTTTCATCGCCTACATTCATAAACGTGGATCCGATAAATGTAACCGGATCGCCTTCCAACGGGAATAAATTAAATTTACTTCCGGGAATATATTCAAGTGCTTCGTCAATGATTTCCAATTTTTTTAATTTATCAATCTTATCGTTGTTGAGATATTGCAAAAGTGTAAATTTTCTAATATAATTTTTATAATCTAAAATATCGTTGAAATCTTCTTCTTCGTCGTCACCACCGCTATTATACTTGTTCATTCGTTCGTTTCTTTTTTTAATAGGTCTTTTGGTTTCAACAATAATTTTATACAAATCTTCTCTGAAAAACGGCGCAAATTTTTGTAGGATTCTATCTTTTGTGATGTTTGCCCATTTTGGATAAACTTTATGTATCCCATCAACATTGTCTTCTTCAAAAGCGGTTAAAAGCATACGCTTAAGCAATCCTTCCTGGTCTCCTTTAGACATTCTTTTGATATCCTGTTTGTTTTTATACCAATAGTTAATGACGTCACTAACCCATTTTCTATAATTTTTCTTAGCAACGGGGAAATCGCCGTGTGAAGAACCCGCTTCTATATCATAACTCATAACTTTTACTGGGACTCCAATTTCTTTTTGCGGCAGAGGTTTAATAGCACTGTATTTTACTGTATAATCAAAATCGCAATTTGTGGAGTCTTCTGTTTTAATTTTACCAGCATCGATTTCAATCCAACCAGATGGACTGATTTCTTGTATATGAAAATATCTCAACAAAGGTGGTAGTTTTGCCTCATATAATTCTGTTTCACATCCAAATATTTTGAACGTTCTCAATACATCTTTAGATCCAAATTGCGAGGTTCTATCTTTTACACGATATAACCAGAATTCTTTCACCTTATGCATAGCAGATGTATTTCTAAATTTGATTAATACAAATCTATATTCTTTTCCTTTATCAAAACCATATAATTTTTTCCTTTTGATGATTTTACAAGTTAAGATATCATTTTCAATATAAGATTTAAAATCATCGCGATTTCTCAAAATGTAGTCTTCTTTTGTTTCCTTTTCTCCATCATCGGAAGTTTCTATTTTAGGATTGATATATTGTCGTCTACCTTTAGTAAACTCATCATAATTTTTGCCAAGTTCTTGGTTTCTTAGTTTTTTTTTTAATTCTTTTATAAATATTTTCTTTTTTTTTATTCCCCAATTATCGGCTACTTTGATATAAAAGAATGGTTGAAACCCTTTTACTTTTATTGAATAAGATTTACCAGCTTCATCAATACCAAACATTTGGATCATGAATTCTTTGGTTTTTTTATGCTCATCTTTATAATTTGATAATTTGAAACTCAATAATCTGCATTGAGGATTTGTTGCCATGGTGTAATTACTATAATTAACGTAATATAACTTTAATTCAATTTTACGTTTTTCATTTCAAAAACTTAAAATATTATCACATTATATTTTAGTATGAAGTTTAAAGATTCATTTTTAGCATTATTGATAATAGTTATTTTTTTATGCATGTTTTTATTTAGTGTTTTAGCTGTAGGACTAAAAAAAATAGAGAAAAAATGGCCAGAATATAGATGTAATCCCGTAGCCATGCCTTTTGCGGCACAATTTGGACATGACCCGGTAAAGAATTTCGTTTCTTGTATTAGTTCAATTCAAACGAATATGATGGGTTTTTTCTTACAACCCATTCATTTTGTTGTCAGCATGTTGGGAGAACTAGGTGGTATAATAACCAAGGCAATACAAAAAATAAGAGAATTGCAAAATTTTGTAAGAGATGCTGTTTCTGGGATAACTGGTGATATTTTCGGTGTTTTCATGAACGTGTTGATACAATTTCAGAGATTAATAATGGGAATAAAAGATTTAGTAGCAAAAATTTTAGGAACATCCATGGTAATAATGTATTTAATAAATTCTCAAATGCTTTTGGGAAAAAGTATTATGAAAGGACCAATAGGTGGTGTTCTACGAGCTTTGTGTTTTCATCCAGAAACAGAATTAAAATTAAAATCTGGGGAATCGGTTATGATGAAGGATATCAAGCTTGGTGCCATTTTAGAAAATGGTTCTAAGGTAAAGGCTGTATTGAGAATAGATGGTGGGAAAGAGCATTTATTTTATAAAATTTACAGTGAAAAAACTAAAAAGTTTATTTATGTAACAGCCGAACACAAGATAAAACATCCAGAATCAGATAAATTTATAAATGTCGAAGATTATAAAGGCGCTATTAAAACCAATGAATATAGCGAAGAACTTAGTTGTTTAGTAACAGACAACCATTTAATACCAATTGGTGAACATATATTTTGGGATTGGGAAGATTAAATCAAATTAATAAATGAATATTATCCCATTACTATATAAATGGATAACATTCAATCCTCGTTTACCGGTTATATTGATAAATTATATGAAAAGTCCACATATTTAGATAAATATGGTGGCTCTGTTATTACAACAACTGTGACTTTATTTATATTTTTCCTATTGTTTTCATATTATTATGTCCAAGCAAGAGTAAAGCCTATAAAAGCTGATTGGGACAATCAGAAATGCAGTCCAGCTATAATACCATTTGCGGGATATATAAATGCCGGTCCAGGTGAAAGTAAAATCGAATATACTGCTAAGAATTTTTCGGAATGTGTAAACAGTATTTTATCAAATATTATTGGGACTTTTACTTCACCTATTGATTTTATTTCAAATATGTTGGGTCAGTTTTTTGTTCTTTTAGCAAAAGCCATACAAAAAATCAGAGAGGTGTTTAACAAAATTAGACTTGCTATTATGAAAATAGTCACAAATATAATGGGTCGCATGGTCAATGTTGTAATACAATTACAACGTGTAACTATGAAAATTAAAGCCATCATGGAAAAGGCACAGGGCATTATGACTACCGGGTTATATACAGTGATGGCTTCCTACCTGGCCCTTAAATCATCTTTGGGAGCAATGCTTGAAATAATTATTAAATTTTTAATCATATTAGCAGCACTAGTTGTAATAGCGTGGATTTTCCCATGGACTTGGCCTTTTGCCGCTACTGTTACTGCTTTATTTATCGCAGTTGCTATACCAACTGGTATAATAGCAGGTTGGTTGGTTCATATTCTTGAAATCACAAGTGATAATCTACCCAATAATCCAAAAAAAGGTTGTTTTGATGAAAATACCATAGTTGAAACAATGAAAGGAAAGAAGAAAATAATAGATATTAAATTGGGAGATATTCTAAAAGATGGTGGAATTGTTACATCCACATTTAAAATTAAAAAGGCCGACAAAGAAATTTTTAATTTAAATGGGGTTATTGTTACGGGTTGCCACGATGTTTATAAAAACGACATTGGTTGGATACCTGTTTCACAACATCCAAGTAGAACACGGTTATTGAATTATCAAAACCAGTTTGTTTACTGTTTAAATACCACTTCAAAGCATATTATTGTAAACGGTACAACTTTTGCCGATTGGGATGAAGTAGACGAATATGATTTAGAAGAATTAAAAAACAAATATCCTAAAAAATTTAAGAAATCAAAATCGCTATCGTCGGATCACACCGCTTTGCACAAGCATTTGGAAGGTGGTTTTTGTGGTGATACGAAAGTTAAATTAAAAAATGGCTCAATGATTTCATTAAAAGATTTAGATTTAAATGATAATTTATATTTTGGAGGAGAGATTTTGGGTATTGTTGAAATTAGTAGTAAAAACATTGAACAAATAAAAAAATATAAAATCAACAATAATACATTTATCGGAGGTCCGAATTTAGTCATCGATGATAAATATTTAGGCAAGTTTAATACAATAAATATGGGAACACCAATAGAATTTGATAATAATAAATTATATCATATAATAACCGCTAGTGGTAAATTAATGATTAAAAACACAGTTTTTTTCGATTATAATGGAAGTTTAGAACAAATGCTGTGGGAAGAAGAGAATTTATTGGATATATTATAAATTTTATCTATCAAGTATGTATAATGGAAATGAAATTAATGGGAATTCGTTTTAGAGTTGAAATTGTTATTGCTTGTCTCATAATTGGTGCCATAATAGGTGGACAGGTATTGTGTTCGTGTACCCACACTGAAACAGCTAAGAAAGTGGTGAAGGAAGGAATGGAAAGCATGGGTTCGGCAATCGGATACGATATGGGAAAGGGTGTAACTGGTTCTTGGGGGGCAAGTAAAAAAGTTGATTCTATAAGTCAACAGCTGGATACTCACAGTGGTCCTACTTTGCCGTTAGCACCAGGTCAGTTATTTTTCTATGCTGATACGGAATTCAAGCCAGAATGTTGTGTCCCTCCTTATTCGGGAACTAGTAGCGCCAATGGATGTGCCTGTATCACAAAAAAACAAGTTGATTATATCAATATGCGCGGTGGGAACAATACTGGACCAAGTGGCGTTTAAAAATATAAAAAAACATAAATTATTAATTTAATTAATAATGTATGATAAAGACAATGTCGTGATATCAAAAGAAAAGGTTTATTGTTATAAATGTTCTGATACATATCATCCAACACACGGTGGACTATCTGTTAGAAAATCTTGCAGATATCATGATTTTGATAAAAACAATATTTGCGTAAATTGTAAAATGAAAAACCCATCGCATGGAAATTGCTATCATCGATGTGCAGAAAAAAAATTTTTTGATTGTATAATATCTTAATAATTAGAAGCAGTTAAACATACATACCGAAGGGAATGCTTGGTTTCCCACCCTTAATAATTAATTTTTTTACAACTTCTTGTGTGATTTTAAAAGGAAATGAAACTTCAATCGTTTTTTCTTTTTTGAATAATGATGAACCAGGGGTCATGAGGCGATAAAGATTTAATTTAGCATATATAATTTCTAAACACCTCTTCATATTTCTAACGCCTTTCTCATTTTCAGTATAATTATCAATAATATCATGCAACACATCATCTTCAATACTAATATCGCCCTTCTCAAAATTAATATTTTTTTCTATTTTTGGAATTAAATATTTATTAGCTATAATAGTTTTTTGCGCTTTGTCATAACCACCCGTGTGAATACGATACATTCTGTCTTTTAGAATTGGATTTACTTTTGATTCGTCGTTATAACTAAATATAAACAACGCTTTGCTCAAATTAAAATCCACATTTGCGAAATATTTATCATGGAACTTATCATTCTGAGTTGTATCTGTTAAATGAGTCAAAATTCCAGCAATTTCTTCACCCTTTGGTGTATCTGATATTTTATCCAATTCATCCATAAATATCACAGGGTTCATGCATTTGCTTTGGATCATAATATCAACGATTTTACCCCAAGAACTGCCTTCATATGTATACGAATGCCCTTCAAGAAATGAACTATCTGTTGCGCCACCGAGTGCTAAGAACGCAAATGGTCTGTTCAAAATTTTACTGATACCTTCTTTGATTAACGTTGTCTTACCCGTCCCAGGTGGACCTTTAATGGCGATTGCCGTCCCGGTGGTCGATGGGTTTGCTATCCATTGTCCGATATACTGTAAAATTTGCATTTTAGCATCGTCCAATCCATAAACACAATCGTCCAAAATTTGTTTAGCTTCCGCGATAAATGCTCCACATTTTTCAATACCGTCTTTCATCGAAATGGGCAATGTCGCTGTTTTTGTAAAAGGTATTCTCATAAACCCATCTACCCATTGTTTGATCTTGTAATATTCGCCAGAACCAGGGTCCATATAAGCCAGAGTATTGATTTTTTTCAAAGCTTGTGATTTGAAAGCTACTGGAATATCGGATTCCAACAATGAGATACGATAAGGTTTTTCAACATTATAATAAGCGTTTACTTCTTTTAAGCGTGTCAAAACATTTCTTTGTGATTCTAAATCCATTGTTCCGAAAAATTTGAATTCATTCGACGAATTTTTTTCACGTGAGAGCTTTCTTAATTTTACTACATTTTTTCGTTTTTCTTTTTTCTCTTCGTCTTCTGTCTTTTTTTTCTGTTTTTTTTCATGAGCCTTTGTTAGTTCACCAAAATGCTTTAACATTGCTGCCGAACCTTTTTTGGACTTGGTTTTTAAAAGCTTATCCATTTCACTCATCATTTCATTGTATTCTTCCTCTTTTGTAACTGATTTCATGTTTTTTGGATTCACATCTTTAATTCTATCGTATACGTTTTCAAGGTCAATATCGTAATTACCATTTTTTCTGACTTTGATGACCTTGCCTAGCTGAAAACTATCCCACTCTTTTAATTTCACTGAGATTTTTTCATTTTTTTTGTAAGTTTGAGCATCCGTGCTTTTATTTTCACTATCTGAATCAGAGGAAGATATATCTTCTTCTTCCTCTTCTCCGTCCATAGTAAATACAATATTAAATTTCATATTTTGCATAGCATTTTTACTCAACATATCAAATTCTTCTTGTTCTGGGTCATCAACAACTTTCTTAGACATCATTTCCTTTTCGTATGCTTTCATAGCATTCAAGAATTTTGTTTCTTCTTCTTCGTCATCGGATTCGGATTCTTCATATTCTGAATCATCGACAACACTTTTTGAAGACTTCTTTGGTTTGGTCTTTTTCTTTACATTTTTTTTTTTATTTTTTTTATTTTTTGATTTAGGCTTTTCTTTCTTAGATAATTTTTCCAATTTGTTTAATTGTCTTATTCTTTCACTACCACTTTTAGAAGGAAATATTTTTTGCATAAATTTTTGTAATTCCAAAACATCCATTTCGTCATCATCGTCAAAATCTTCTTCTTCGCTAGTAGAAGATTCTTCCTGCAAATCTTCTAATGGAGTATCTACTTCAGGTAACCATTCGCTATCATCGCTATCACTATCAGAATTATTAATTTTATATTTTTTTTTTGTAGTTTTTTTCTTTCTCAGATTATATTTTTTCGTTTTAGGAGAATCGCGTTTTTCATTATTTTCAAATTCCATCTTTGTTATTATTAGTACTAAACACTATTTTTTTAAAATCAATTTTTGTATAAGTTTTAAATTTCATTGAATACTTATATTTTTAATAAAAATTGAAAACAATCTAAATATATTACATATAATATAAGAATGTCCGCAGAAAAAATCACCATGAATCCATCAAGAGTTATTGGGATCCAATTTAGTATATTATCTCCCGAAGAAATTAGAAAAGCATCTGTTGCTGAAATAACTAGTCGTGATACATATATTAATAATAAACCCGTTATTGGTGGATTATTTGACCCGCGAATGGGTATTTCAGACCCCGGTTTGATATGCCCAACAGACGGTCATAATTATATGCAAACACCAGGTTATTTTGGACATATAGAATTGGCCAGACCGATATTTTATATTCAATATTTAAATACGATTATCAAAATATTACGATGCATTTGTATTAAATGTAGTAAACTTTTAATTGATAAAGCGAAATATAATGGAACATTGCCTACTGATAATCGAAAAAGGTGGCAGCAAATATTCGCACTTGCTAGTAAAATCAAACGTTGTGGCGAATGCACTCAAGACGGATGTGGTTGCAAACAACCCAAGAAAATTTACAAAGAAGGATTAGCAACTATATTTGCCGAATGGGCTGATCTTGAAACGAATGAAGAAGGTGAAACGCAGAACGTGACCATGAAGTTAACCCCCGAAATTGTTCTTAAAATGTTCAGGAGAATCTCAGACGACGATGTTAGTTTTATGGGTTTCAGTCCGACTTGGTCTCGTCCAAATTGGATGGTATGTCAAGTTCTAGCCATTCCACCTCCTGCGGTCAGGCCATCTGTAAAACATGATGCACAACAAAGAAGTGAAGATGATATTTCACATATTATCGTTAATATTATCAAAGCAAATAAAACACTTCAAGAAAAACTCCAACAAAATTCTTCTTCAAAGGTCATCGAAGACTGGACCACAGTGTTGCAATATTATTGCGCTACCATGGTTGATAATCGTATTCCTGGTGTAGCAGCGGTTGCGCAGCGCTCTGGTCGTGCCTTAAAATCTATTAAGGAAAGATTGGTTGGAAAACAGGGTCGTGTAAGAGGAAATCTTATGGGAAAACGAGTTGACCAATCTGCGCGTTCTGTTATTACACCAGATGCTAATTTAAGCATAGCTGAGTTGGGTGTTCCACTGAAGGTAGCAAAAAATATTACATTTCCAGAAGTTGTTAATAGAAGAAACAAACAATTTCTCACCAAATTAATGATGAATGGACCAGACACTTATCCTGGTGCTAAAATTCTCGAACGCAAAGAAGGAGATTCCATATCTCTCCGATATGTTGACCGAAATTCATTGGTTTTAAATATTGGAGATAAATTACATCGACATTTGTTAGACGGTGATCCAATCTTATTTAATAGACAACCCACCCTTCATAGAATGTCCATGATGTGTCATTTTGTGAAAGTAATGAAACGCGGTGATACATTTAGGATGAACGTCGCCGACACAAAGCCCTATAATGCCGATTTTGACGGGGATGAAATGAATTTGCACAATCCACAAGATTATGAAAGTAGGGCTGAATTGCGGTATTTGGCTGCTGTTGAAAGGCAAATCATCAGTCCTGCTAATAATTCATCCATTGTGGGGATATTTCAAGATTCGCTCCTCGGTGCTTTTAGATTTACACGCCCTGAAGTAAAATTTGATATTAGAACGGCCATGAATCTATTGATGAGTAATAATAATGTAAATCTTAATAAATTAAAGGGGAAGAAGAATTTGACGAATTATGAATTACTGTCTCAATTATTGCCTCCATTAAGTGCTAAATTTAAAAATGGACAATCGGCAGAGGATGAAAGTAATTTGAATAATAAAATTTTAATCAAAAATGGAGAATATATTATGGGCCAATTGGACAAAAAAGCTTTGGGTTCTACAAGTGTTGGTTTAATCCAAAGCATTTTCAATGATTTCGGTTTTAAAGAATCGGGAAACTTTATTGATAATTTACAAAATTTGATTACGGATTACATGAAACTTAGTTCGTATAGCGTTGGTATTAGTGATTTGATTGCGAACGAAGAGACCAATAAACAAATTACTGAAGCTATTTCAAATAAAAAGAGAAGTGTTCAGGAACTGATCAATGAAACACACATTGGTGTTTTTGAAAATAAAACTGGAAAATCAAATGAGGTGGAATTTGAGACAAATGTTAATTCATTATTAAATGAAGCAACCAAGACGGCTGGTAATATTGGATTGAAAAATTTATCCAAAGATAATAGATTTGTTATTATGGTTAACTCTGGGTCAAAGGGGAAATCTCTTAATATTGCACAAATGATTTCCTGTCTTGGGCAACAAAATGTGGACGGTAAGCGTATCCCTTATGGATTTGATAATAGAACATTGCCTCATTATACTAAATTTGACGACTCGCCTGGTGCTAGGGGATTTGTTGAAAGTTCTTTTATCCAAGGATTAACCCCGCAAGAATTGTTCTTTCATGCGATGGGGGGGAGAACTGGTTTGATTGATACAGCTGTAAAAACTAGTCAAACTGGATACATTCAGAGACGATTGGTTAAATCAACTGAAGATTTGAAATTGGTTTACGATATGACCGTTCGAAACAATAAAAACAAGATTATTCAATTCTCATATGGTAATGATGGTATTGATTCCATGAGGGTTGAAAAACAAAAACTTCCTATCGCTCATATGACTTTGGAGGAACTTTATGCTCATTTCCAAATACCCGGAGATGACGCAAGTGAATCAATCGATACGGTAAATTTTACAAAAACCGCATTAAAAAAAATGAAAAAACAAAAAGATAAACTAATTGTTAAAACAAAAGAGTTAATCACAATGTTTATCGATAATAGAGCCGACTTAGTTAAAAACGTGTTTAACGGTGAAGACACGATGGACATTTATTTACCAGTTAACTTTAAACGCATTATTAATAACGTGCAAAATCAATTAAATTATCAGAGTAATTCCATGGTGAACATAACACCATTGGACGCTTATAATATTATTGATAGCGCATTTGCCGAGTTGGATAATATAACAGTTGCTAAGCCAACGCTTTTATTCAAATTATTATTTTACTATTCGTTATCTCCAAAAAATATTCTTACTTTGAAGAGATTCAATAAAAAGGGATTGCTTTTGGTTTTAGATATTATTAAATCAAATTATAAAAAATCAATCGCCAATCCAGGTGAAATGGTTGGTATTATTGCGGCCCAGTCGATCGGAGAGCCTACTACCCAAATGACTTTGAATACGTTTCACTTTGCAGGGGTTGCTAGTAAATCAAATGTAACTCGTGGTGTTCCGAGAATTGAAGAAATCTTATCTTTATCTGAAAATCCTAAAAACCCATCTGTAACCGTTGTGTTGAAAGAAGAAGACAGGACAAAGGTTGAAAAGGCTCAAGAAATGAAATATATTTTGGAATATACATCTTTGGGTGATGTAACCAGAACAACTTCTATTTGTTTCGACCCAGACGACATGAACACACTTGTTGAAGTAGATAAGCCTTTAATGCAAGAATATGCCGCATTTCAAAATATTATGGAAGATTGTGTTGGTGAAAGTTTTGAAAAAGAGGATAATAGTAGTAAATCCAAATGGATTATTAGATTTGAATTGGACAGAGAATCGATGTTAGATAAAAATATTTCCCTCGATGATATACACTTTGCGATAAAACATAGTTATAATGACGATATGAGTTGTATTTACTCAGACTATAATGCGAATAATTTGGTCATGAGAGTGAGGTTAAATTCCAATATTATCAAAAGTAAAAAGAAATCATTAGATCAAGACGATGAAATTTACAAATTAAAAAATCTACAACAAAATATGTTAAATAACATTATCCTTCGTGGTATCAAGGGCATCCCCAAAGTAATTATTCGAAAATCGGTGAACCAGTTGGTTCTCAAGGATGGAAACTATGTGAAAGAAGATTCATGGGTTCTTGATACAGTGGGGACTAATTTCAAAGACATCTTGGCGATGGACGAAATTGACCAATCTAAAACCACGAGTAATGATATTCAAGAAGTGTATCGGGTTTTAGGAATTGAAGCAGCAAGGCAATGTTTGTTGAATGAGTTGATGGAAGCTTTTGCGGGCGATTATATTAATTATCACCACCTTTCAATCCTTTGCGATAGGATTACTGCTACAAAGAAAATGGTTTCCGTTTTCCGTCATGGAATCAACAATGATAATATTGGACCCATCGCGAAAGCTTCATTTGAAGAAACACCCGAAATGTTCTTAAGAGCTGCGCGTCATGCGGAATTAGACCCCATGACTGGTGTATCCGCCAATATTATGTGTGGACAAGAGGGTTATTTTGGAACGGGTTCATTTAATATATCATTGGACATTGAGAAAATGAATGTTCTTGGGGAAAAGAAACTAGATAAAGTCATTAATGTGGAAGACGAGCTTCAGCTGGATAATACAGACGATCCTTGTTCCAAACAGAAAATTATTATTCCAATGGAAACAGATACAATTCAAACCACAGACATGGGAACTGTTGACGATGAATACGACCCTGGTTTCTAAAATTATTAAATTAATTAAATATAAATATTTATAATTAATCAATTATATTAAAGCTTTTTGTTTACATATATCTACATGGAACTAATACAGTATATCATAAAAAATATAGATAAGGATAAAGAAATCAATGAACATTATTATTTATATTTTACGAATTGCATGACTTCAAAACTTTCAATATCTAAAAAAATTAAATCAGTATATGGTTTGGTTTATACAAACGGATTTATCACGGATGAAAGAAGAAATATACTAATAAATCTTTTTAATAAAGCACAAAAAGTATATTGGGGGTTTACCAGACTGGCTCTCATTTATAAAAATAAAAAAACTAAAATGTGTGATATTACCGAAAGCTTGTATGGGGTGCCTTTTAAATCTTGTAAAAAAAACAATACAATAGTATTAATAGAAAATAATAGAAAATATAAATTTAGGGTTAATGAATTATTGAAATTATGGAAAACCGCATTGGAAACATCAGAAGGTTTTGTACCTAATCCAAAAATACCAATAAATCCTTATACGGGATTGCCGTTTTCTCGCGCCAACTTATATAATATATATTTTTTTGTGAAATTTAATACAATTTATAATATACCCGCATTATGCAATATATATTTTTCATTATCATTTAATACAAAATTATTTCGAAAAAAAGTTTATCCATTTTTACGTGAAAAGGCGATTGTCGCGTATTTAGAAAAATCCGACGCCGATACGTTATTTTATGACTGTATTAATATGCTTAGGGCAAATGAAAAAATTTTCAAAAATTCAAATGTAGACGAACAAATGTCTCGCAAACATAGATTGGAATTAGTATTTATTTTAAAAGACATTTTAAGGAATTATTTATTCAGTACGTTTTCAATAAATCCGTTTACTAAAAAAGAACATAAAAAAATTTTTGTATCAATTGCAAAAAGTTTCATGGAACAACACCCAACATTTGGAAGAAGGATATTTTCGACATCTTCCAATATTTACAGAACAGAAAATTTTAATAGATTTGCTGTTCCCATTGTTAATTTGGCGTCGAGTCAAGAAGACGAAGAAGACGATGAAGATAGTTGGGATACCGACGATGGTAATAATAGTGAAACGGTTGATTAACTGGTGTTCAAAAACAACAAAATGACGTTTTTTGTTTTTGAAAATTGTTCCATTCTTTTATAGTATAGTTATTGCTCATGGATAAATTGCACCTAGCACATATGGGTTTCAAATTAGATACGTTTAAAGTGCCGCCTTTGCTTTCAGGTTTATCATGTCCAACGTGGAAGTCAAAAACATTTATTTCATTAGTACACCAATTAACATAACATTTGTGTTTAAAGTTCTCTCCAAATATTTTAATCCAAACTTGTTCCCTCAAAGCTTTAGGTATAGTTGCTTTTTTTGATTTGTTATTTTTGCTGCGTTTACGCTTAGCCATTTGTAAGATAATATAATATATTCGGTATTTTTTATATTATATTGAATATATATATGCTTGATACTAAAACAAGGGCTGTTATATTTGATTTGGATGATACAATAGGTCATTTTGAACAATTTTCGATGTTTAAATATGGATTAGATGATATATTGGAAACAAATCCGGGAAAAAAATTCTTTATCAAATTATTAGATGTTTTCCCAAATATATTTCGACCAGGGATTATGAATGTGTTGAAATATTTGAAAAATATTAAAAAAAGAGACAAACATCTGAAAGTCATAATTTACACCAATAACAATGGACCCAGATCATGGACTTTATTAATAAAAGATTATTTAGAACATAAAATAAATTATAATTTGTTTGATAAAGTTATTACTAAATACGATACTTCTAGTGCTGTGAATTGTCGCACTACATATCAAAAGACACATAGTGACCTAATAAAATGTACGGATTTGCCCAAACACGCGAAAATATTGTTTTTGGATGACCAGGAACATGAGAAAATGAATCATAAAAACATTACCTATTTAAAGTTGCACGGATATAATTTCCATATTAAACCAAAAATAATGATAAAAAAATTTTTAAAATCAAAACTAGGAAAAATCATACCTAAAAAAGAACATGTCAAATTTAGTAAATATATTTATGAAGCATTGACTTCTGAAAAAGATTTTATAGTTTCCAAAACAATTATAAGTCAAAAAGATAAAACTGAGAAAAAAAGGATTATAAAAGAGTTGAAAAATTTTATCAACATTAAAAAACAAACCAGGAAATTTTATAATAAAAAAAATAATAGAAAAACTAGAAAAAATAAATAATTATAAATCTATTTAGACAGTTTCATATATCAATTACTAAATGAAAATAGTAATTGATAATAGAGAACATTCGTTGATAAAACTTATGACTGCGATGAATACAAATGAAAATTTTAATATAGATATTGAAGTTAAAACTTTAGACCTAGGCGACATTTCAATATGTTCAAACGGGGGCGAAGAGCTTTTATTAATAGAGAGAAAATGTGTAAGTGATTTGGCTTCGTCAATAAAGGACGGTAGATACAAGGAACAATCATTTAGGTTGAATGGATACCCTCTTCACAATCATAATATTATTTACTTGATAGAAGGAAGTATTCCTCATTATAATCCCAAATACACAAAAATAAAGCCATCGACACTTTATGTTACTTCATTTTGTTTGCAATATTTTAAGGGTTTCTCTCTTGTAATGACTAAAAATTTGTTGGAAACAACGGAATATATCATGAGGATGGTTGATAAGTTGCGTCGTACCAAGGACAAGTATGGATATTACCATGATAAATTTGTAGAGACCAAAAAAACATACAGTGATGTAGTTCACAAGGTCAAAAAGAAAAATATAACTCCAGATAATATTGGGAATATCATATTGAGTCAAATACCAGGCGTAAGTTCTAATACATCTAATGCTATTTTAAAAAAATTTGGATCGTTATACCAACTATTAAAGGCGCTTGATGATGATAAAAGTTGCATGAATGGTATTAAATACGAAACAAAAACAGGTAGCAGCAGAAGTATTTCAAAGACATCTATTAATAATATTATACAATATTTGTTGTATCAAAAATCGAATGTTATAAAAATAGATACGCAAACTGTTGGCGAAGTTTGATAAATCATTTATCAAACTGATATAAGAATTATTGAAATATATAATCAATATAATGCCTATCGCTATTGGAATTGATTTAGGAACTACTTATTCATGTGTTGGTTGTTGGAAAAACAACAATGTTGAGATTATTGCGAATGACCAAGGAAATCGAACAACTCCTTCGTATGTAGCATTTACTGAAAGCGAACGCTTGGTTGGTAATGCGGCTAAAAACCAAGTTTCAATGAATACTGAAAATACAGTATTTGATGCGAAGCGCCTGATTGGTAGAAAATTTTCGGATACACAAATTCAACAAGATATGAAACACTGGTCTTTCAAAGTTAAACCTGATTCAAACGATAAACCTATTATTTGTGTTAATTATAAAAACGAATTGAAAGAAATGAAACCAGAAGAAATTTCGGCCATGATATTAACCAAAATGAAGCAAATTTCAGAAAACTTTCTGGGAGACACAGTCGACGCTGCTGTTATAACTGTTCCCGCATATTTCAATGATGCTCAGCGCCAAGCGACAAAAGATGCGGGAACCATCGCTGGGTTGAAAGTTTTACGAATTATCAATGAACCAACCGCGGCCGCAATTGCTTATGGATTAGACGCTAATTCAAAAGAAGAGCAAAGTGTTTTAATTTTTGATTTAGGTGGTGGGACGTTTGACGTCTCTTTATTGACGATTGATGATGGGATTTTCGAAGTGATGGCTACTGCTGGAAATACCCATTTGGGAGGCGAAGATTTTGATAATCGCATGGTTGATTTCTTTACGGCGGAAATTCAAAGAAAATTAAAAACAGATATTAGAAATAACCCACGTGCTTTAAGGCGATTAAGAACTGCGTGTGAAAGAGCTAAGAGAAGTTTATCTACCTCTACTCAAGCTTTTATTGAAATTGATTCTTTGACCGAAGGAAAAGATTTTAGTTCTACGATTACGCGAGCGAGATTTGAAGAAATGAATATGGACTATTTTAGGAAGTGTATGGAACCCGTTGAAAAGGTTCTGAGGGACGCCAAGGTAAGCAAGGGGGCGATTGATAAAATTGTTTTAGTAGGCGGTTCTACTAGGATTCCAAAGATCCAAGAGATGTTGAGTAAATTTTTTAATAATAAAGAGTTGTGTAAAGATATTAATCCAGATGAAGCAGTCGCTTATGGTGCTACCGTTCAGGCAGCTATTTTATCAGGTATTAAATCTTCTAAGATTGACGACTTGTTATTGCTCGATGTTACACCTCTTTCGTTGGGTATTGAAACAGCTGGTGGAATTATGACCAATTTAATTGATAGAAACACAACTGTCCCAACTAAAAAAAGTCAAACATTTTCTACTTATGCGGATAATCAACCAGGTGTTCTTATCCAGGTGTATGAGGGAGAAAGAAAAATGACCAAGGATAATAATTTGTTGGGCAAATTCCAACTTGATGGGATTCCACCAATGCCCAGAGGGGTTCCTCAAATTGAAGTTACGTATGATATTGATGCAAATGGTATTTTGAATGTTTCAGCGCTTGAGAAGAGTTCTGGAAAAGAAAATAAAATTACTATTAAAAACGATAAAGGTCGTCTTACCAAAGAAGAAGTAGAGCAAATGGTTGCTGACGCTGAAAAATTTAAGGAAGAAGATGAGAGAAATGCTTCAAGAATTCTAGCAAAAGGTAAATTAGAAAACTACTGTTATTCAGTGAAGAATTCTTTAAATGACGAGAAACTGAAAGATAAGATTGAAGAATCCGATAAAACAACCGTTGTTCAAACAATTGAAGATACATTGAAATGGCTGGACGAACATCAAAGCGAGGAAAAAGAGATATACGATTCAAAATACACAGAAGTAGAACAAGTCTTTACTCCTATTATGACTAAGATTTATCAACAAGCCGCGCCACCTGCTGGAATGCCCGCTGGAATGCCTCCTCAGGAAGAACCAGTCGACAATATTGAGATTTCTGAAGTTGATTGAAAAATTTGAACCTTTTATACTTTGTAAATAATTTAATAAAGTGTAAAAAAAAATATAAACTTATTCGTATATATATAATGAATTCAGTTGAAATTGGTAAATATTTAGGATGCGCTGTTATATTTATACTTGTGATTTATGTATCAATAGCAGTAATGAAACCGTCAAATGTTATGCGAGAAGGACTTACCAGTGGTGATGGTATTACTTCTTTGGATAATTATTTAGAGCAATTAAAGAGAGAAGCAAGCACTTTAAAGACTAAGGTTGATTTGGGAACAAGTGGTGCTAAGAAAAAATGGCAAGATATTTTAGTTCAGATCGAAGATAATGTTAATCTTAAAACCTTGGAAACAATATCCTTAATTCCCAAAGAAAAAAATGGTTGTCCCGATTGCGATAGTAAAAGTATGAAAAATATATTAGCATATAACCAATACAAAGAAGGATTAAAAGGATTAGATGATTTTTTAGATGGCTATTAAATATCATAATCATTTTTTTTATTTTTTTTATTCGTTATATATATATATATATATGCGCAGATATACAGGTAGGGATTACCATTATGGTAGACGTCGTAGACGAGTAGCACGAATAGATGGAATTCCAGGAGTTCCGTTCATTCTGGGAGTGTATCAGAGTGGGGAGAAGTACGGAGCGGAAATCTCATTGAATGATGACATAGTCGATCTTGGTGTTTTCGACACAAAAGAACAAGCTGGAATTGCCTACGATCGAGCTGCCGTTGTATTAAGAAATGATGAAATTGACTATCCATTGAATTACCCAGCGATGAGCGATGTCGAAAGAGAAGAAGCATTGAAAGTAGGAGTGTCCAAGGCTGGGAAGAAGGAGGAGGGGGGGGGGGAGACAAAACCCAGGTCGTCGGGCCCTTCGCAACGTGTGATTAATCAAATGAGTTTCAACAAAGCCCGCTCCATCCAAGACTTTGGTGATTCACCTAGTCTCCACCAAAGAGTTGCAATGGATGCCCAATACCCCGATTATAGGGACCGTTGGGAGCTGTACCACGAACTAGATCGATATGCTACGACGCAACATCATCCCAGGTCTAGACGTCGGCCAAGTAATAACACCATGTTAGAACAAGTAATAATCGCACCAAGAATACGACGAGGAAAAAGAAACGCACGGGAGACAGCAGATACAAAAATTGCGTTGGGAAAACGCGTGGCCATACCAGGGGCTGAACCCAATACCAAAGGTAACTACAGGGGTGTGAATATCGGAATATCGAGTATAGGAGACCAGATCAGAACATTTGCCGGTCATTGGAGTGAACAGGATCATGCAAACGCAATGGATAGAAAAGTAATTGCAAAAAGGAAGAAAATGATGGAAGAGAAGGAAGAGAAGGAAGAAGCACAAAAAACACAAGTACAATCGGAAGAAGATTCAGAAGAAGATTCAGAAGAAGAATTTAGAACAAAAAAAAATAATAAAAAAAAAAGTGGGTCATCCACTCGCAAAAGAATCTGTGAATCGCCACAGTGCGCCATTTCAGGTGGGCGAAAAACCAAAAGACGTCGCAAAAAATATAGATATAAAAAAAAAACAAATAAAAGAAGACGCGTTCGTAAAATGAAAACCCATAAAAGGCGACGAAG
>Ga0209092_10000349_pt1 | contig 44265 bp, 19 predicted proteins | sample FraStrMetagenome_FD_187446 | JGI IMG/M metagenome (GOLD analysis project Ga0209092, IMG submission 187446) | Marine eukaryotic phytoplankton communities from Arctic Ocean - Fram Strait ARC3M Metagenome (SPAdes) (version 2) | ecosystem: Environmental > Aquatic > Marine > Oceanic | place: Fram...
AGTTGTTGATTGTTTTCTTTGTTGTTTATTTTGCACATTCACTCTTTTTTTAGAAGTAAACGTAAAGCACTTGATGAAGCAATTCGTCAGTCCTAGCAATTTGAATATTTTGTAAATTGTGATGAAACGTAATTTCAAAATTTTAATTGCTATCTCAATATCAAACTTTAGAATGCAATCTAACTTAATATCAAATAACAACTAGCTTGATTTGAATGTACTATTTTATTGTTTAATAATAGGTTGGCCGTAAAATAATTGAACGTTATTTTACTGCCAAAAATAAATGTGATGTTTTACCGCCATTTATTGAATGAAATGTGACAATAAATTTTTTTTTCATTCAAATTGTTAATATTTGCTTACGTAGGCAGGGTTGAATCTCGATAGCAATTCTGTTGAATTGTACCTTCGTATTGCTCTCCTCCTGAAACACCAAGTATTTTTAAAATTTTGCTTCCAATGCGTCAAATCAAAATCTATTATTATTGGTATTTTTAACGAGACCAGACTATCACTCTTTTTTTTCGGAAGTGAGAGATTTGATGAGAAAACCCTAAATTATCATTTGATCATCATCAATAAACAACAAAAGATGTAAAATTCAGAGGAATATTTTAATTTTGGATGAGCTAATTGAAAATGCGTCTAAAAAGATTGCCAGATTTAGGTCCAGAGCAGTAAATTGAGGTTATTCACTCCTATCAATGAAGATGTTCAAATAGATATGGTTTTGAGTTCATAAAATGTCTACTAAACCCTAATGGTAGAAGGGATCCGTTGGAAGTCCTGTGGTGATTCTTTTCCACTTTGATTCCTTTCGACTTGACTTGTTATTGAAACTCTTATCAATATTCCACAGGTAATCATGGAAAGAAATATAGATTAAAACATCCCTTCGCTTACCCAGTGAATCAATTGCTCTCAACGTAGTGCTGACTGATAAAATAGAATACATACTTGTATAACTGTACTGAAAGTCTTTTCTCTTTCACAAGATTCCTCCAATGACGCAAGCATTAATTATATTTGGAAGGTAAAGAAAAACTATCTAAAATTGATCTAGTATTTCAAGGCATTTTGCTACAAGTCATGTAAAAGATTTTTTTTTGACCTAATATGACCCGAGAGATAGGATCCATGCGATACGTTTCAAATCAAAATTATTGCGGAATAGATCTAATATTTACTTTTGAGATGAACTTTCAAATTCGTCAGGCATTTGATAGAATACAAATAAGCTTTTGTCACTTTTGTGTTGAAATATTAGTGACAAGAGACTCTGCAAATAAAAACTTACGCCAAATTTTCTTCTCATGAAATAGTCTTATCCGAGTACATAACTCATCTCTTCAAAAATTACTGCAATTCATTTCGTCTCATACGGGGATAATGCTTCGAATACTATCATAACAGATTCATATTTCGCTCTGTATTAAGTCTGTAGTAAGGCAAGGTTTGAATTTAAATATTATGACATGTCAAAAGAAAGACTGTTTCCATTTTCTGCTTCACGTGAGAAATTTCCCCCCTTATTTGTTAAGAACAATTCAGTTCGCGATGGTCATAAAGAAATTATTTCCGAACACGATATTCTGTTTACTATTGGCATTGAAAACCGATGTGTTTGGAAAGAAAAGTTTCGCTTTTCGCTCAACGTCGGTATATTCTCTCTCTTAAATTAAGAATGATTGGACTTGCCACATAGTAACGAGCTGTATTATTTCCGTTTGAAAATAGAAGCTCTAGGAAAAAGGTGGATTAAAAAACGTTTACTTTCGTGCTATTCGAAAGTCTTGCAGAACACGTCTTTTATATAAAAAAGTCAGTGTTTTAAATAATAATAAAGGTAACCTACTCGGGATTCGATTTATAGTATGTATGATCTTTTCTGGTCATTCAGATGACATTGGTTAGAGTCATAATATGGTCTTTGATAACTTAGATCTGCATAGACCCCATTTATTTTCACAGCAGTTGGCAATCCTGATTGAAACCAACAATTTTAGATTTGTCGCCTGCATCATGATAACTTGCATTTAAGTCCCTTGTTAGATCTCGGTTACCATATGCAAATGACGTCAGAGTCATAATAATTTCAATTGAGGTGACACGTAAACGATCTGGCTTCGCTAGTTTGAAAAACTATGAAGAATATCCTGGAGGATTCTTTTACCCTCCAAGATGAATATACAAGGAATATTCCATCTGTTATCTTGATCTGATAAAGCTTTGGCCATTATGTTTAGAAATAATCGAAGGAACGAACACGCTTCATAATTGTGAAGCATACACTTTCAACACTTAGAGTAAATTGATGCAGAAATGCATTATCATCATCCAAAGTTTATTCTACACGTCATTTTTCTCCCTAATCATTCTCAATTGGGATTAAACAACCAATGACAAAAGTATATGGCCCTAGTAGAAGAAATGTTGCAAGAATTGCTTGATATTTGATAATTTCTTTTTATCATACCAGAAGTACATTTGAGTAAATTTGGATTTACCGTGAAAGAACCTAATAGTTCCTTATTAAATTCATATTATTCCAACTTTTTCTACTTTGAATTTATGCAAACACAGATTTGGATTGATAAAAAATGACGTAAAGTTGAATGAAATGATATAGAATTGTTGTACAGCAGGTTTACGTTTCACATTTTTTAGATAAGGTCCTTTTTAAGCAGCAGCAGCCAACCATCCACATGTTTCATGTTACATATGCACACATTATTGTACGGTCATTCTTAGACAATGTTGAGGGATTGAGTTTCTAAATAAAATGGTTCGATCATTGGATTTTGATTTTCAACGGTTACAAATTCAAATACTGCTGGTAATTGTTTTATACTAAATTAAGTACCACGTAAACAATTATTAGATAGCAGGAGGTAGCTAAACTGAATACATAAGGAGCAATATTCCAAAATTCGAAATTGCGCAACACGACCAACTTCATCAATTCTGTCTTTTCAACTCAATTTGTTGAATGAAATGGAGGAAGAAACAGGAAGAATAATATAATCTGCACTGAAGACTGTATATCCTTATTTATACTTTGTTGGATAAAATCACATATTTTCTCCAACGGCAGAATGGTTACAACTGCATCATTCACCTATCCAGTATTGCGCCTCATGATAAGAATTCGAAATCGTTTATCTCTTCGTTATCAAAAGAAAGTTTTTATGAGTGCTCTTGCTATTCTGCTCGTCATATCAGTTGCTATCACAAATTTTGCCCATCAAGATAATATTGAGATTCCATCGTATGAAGATTACACCATCCGTGGCAGAAATGAATTGCAACATTCGATATCTTCGATGAGAATTTTCATTGGATATTCTGTACACAATGAAGAAGAATCTCATCGAATACATGCAATGGCAAACGATTTTAGTGTAAACAGAATAAAATTGGAGATGCATACAATAGAACAGCAACGTGCTCTCTTAGTTGAACATGGCGAAAAATGTTATCCTTCCGATAAATTTGCAGTTTTGAAACGGTATGAAGAATTGAACATTGTCACACAAGCTCATTATCGACATGAACTATGGAAGTATTGTGCACTGGTAGTGTACGGTGGGGCTTACATAGACAAAGATAGTCCTTTACTGAAAACGTATTCAGACGCATTTCCATTGCAATCGAGGAATTACGCTGTAATTGGATCTACAATCGAAAAAACTATTCATGGTTCAGTTATCATTCTACCTGAAAAAAATTCTCCAGTTGCATTAGGAATGATCAAACTGATTGTTGATTCAGGAGATTCTGAGCTGGATATTAACCCACTTTTACTTCAGCGAAAACTCTATGACCTTGTTTCAAGTGATATTAATATGAATGCAGCTTCTCGATCACTAACACCTGGGATTGCATCTGGGCTTCAAAATGAGTGGGTGCTATTAGATCAAAGATGTTCTTTCATGCGTAATGATAAGAGCAATGGAAATATTCAAACAGAATCATACTCACCTTTCGAATGCCCCCCTAATAAAGGGTACTGCTGTGAAATAATAGAACCAGAGAATCTTTCCGTCGTGATGATAACTCGTTATGCAACATTTCCAATACAATACAAAATGCCATTTTCTCTCCTTCAAAAGCCTTATGCCGAACGTTTGAAACAACATTCAACAAATCCAAACTTGCCATATATCTCTACCATTCGAGAAACAGTTCTTGATCGAACCGAAACAAGTCAAAAAAGTTCCTTCTCCACTCCAAATTTTTACGAGATCTTATCAGAAAAAGAATGTCTTCCAGCTGACAAACAGTGTAGCACTTGTTTAAGGAATAAATCTGGAGCAAATTGTGTTCTTTGTCAGAAAGAATGTTCTTGCTATTGTGATATCCTATGTCATGAATTTCCAGAACCGAAATTTGTCAAAAAACACCTACACATATCTCTTCCACCGTATAAGAAAGATCCTTCTCGTTTCATACCCAGAATCGTACACCAAACATGGTTTGAGGACATTTCAGCTGAAAAATATCCTAACATGAGTCGTCTTATTGAATCTTGGAAACAATCTGGTTGGGAATATAGATTCTATGATGACGATGCTGCGGCGGATTTCCTTTCGACCCATTTTCCTCCGGAAGTTCGAGAAGCTTATGATGGTACGAAAAATTCTAGAAAAACAAACTCTTATTATTTGCTGTTTAATAATTATCTCATCGATATCTTTTTCTCTTGTTGAAACTATAGCTTTGATTCCTGGTGCATTTAAAGCAGATTTATTTCGCTACTGTGCTCTTTTGATAAATGGTGGAGTATATGCAGATATGGATGTCATGTTAGAGTCTAATTTGGATGCATCTATTCCTAACGACGTTGGATTCATGGTACCGATGGATGAACCAGGAACTCCCCGTAATCAAAGAATGTGTTTGTGGAATGGATTTCTTGCTTCAGCTCCTGGACATCCATTTCTTATGACGGCGATTGAAATAATTGTGAATAATGTGAGAAATAGGTTTACATCAGTGGATATTGATAGCATGTTGTGTCCGGCTCCAGAGCTATCAATCTCCCACGCTTTCGACACATTATTTACCGCAGGACCTTGCGCCCTTGGGTCTGCCGTAAATCTTGTGTTAAGGAGGCATTTACAAACACCCTATGTGCCCGGTGATTTAGATTTTAATGCTGAAGGTAGTCGTGCAAACTCGCATCCAACAGTTTTGCAATCAGAGGACACGAGAACGCAAATTCCTGGTAGGGCTATCATTCTTAACCAAAATAAATCAGACATGGGTGCACATCGATTCACTTGGTTGGAAAAGAATCTAGTTTTGGCAGCAACAGATTTACCTGACTATGATGATAGAGAAAAGCTGGAAGGAGATGAAGAACAAACGCACTACAGCAAAACTCATGTTAGAATAGGCATATATGGATTAGAAAAATTGTATGAGGACAACTATATGGCAAACGAAGATATAAAGTTCACAATAGAGGAATCAACCTCCTCGTGATAAAAGGAAGAATATTTGATTTGAGATATAAGTAAAAGAAGAGCACACCGCAAATTCATTTTGATTTTGAGATTTGGAAAGGGTGTATATTGATTAATAACATGTAAAGAAAGGTAATAAATGATATTGAAAGTATACAAATCTATATTATTTTACAAATTGAAAGCTACAGACAATGATCTTGCAGGGTGATTCCTTTGTACATGCCTAAAACCAGACCTTGGAATTAAAAATGTTCTTTACATAAAGCCAACTATTTTCAGAATGCCGAATGCAAATTTGTGCTCTAGCAACGTGTGGATAAATATTCTCTGAATATCTAATCATGTACTGTACAAGAGGAGAAAGAAACGAGTGTGAGCGAAACAATTCATACAAAAGACACGGGAAATCAAAAGAGGCATTGAATCCTCGGAATATGTTGGGAAATTTCGTCTCTCAGGAAGCTGGTTAAGCTTCAGATCGGTCGAAAGATGATGTTTTTACAAAAGTCTCTTCATAGGATTCCAAGTTTACATATTTCAAAAGAAGATAGGAATCGGTAACACTTACATTTGAGCAGGACCGTTGCCTCTTTGAACAAGTACTCATAGGTGTTTTCATCGGTCGAAGTTCTATATGTAGATGACATATTATATTCCGTCAATGTTGACAAGATTGGCTGTACATTGCCATTTTAGAATAGTCTCCTATGAAAATTCATATTGGTATGTTCATTATGTGTGCAATTTTTACATTATGAGCTTTGAAAGCTCCGGTCGGGTGAAAGAAAAGTTGTCTGTCTTTGTATAGTTAAGTCACATGAAAGTCATCGTATGGTTGAAAGATATTTCATGAAGGAACACAAGCAGCAACGCAATCCGAACCACCCATTCAAATTAATAGTTTTTTGCCATTTTCATTATTTTTTATTATCGGGTGCAACGTAGTTTTCATATGAACATATACATTTCAACTACGTCCCTTAACATTAGCATGAAACGAAAACTGATGACATCACTTCATACGAAAGGGTTTAATATTGTTCTTCTTAATTAAAAAATGGAAACGCATCTAAGTAGAAATTAGAACGGCGTAAATAAACGGGCGCAAGAGAAACATATTTTGGCTAAAAAAAAACAGAAATTCGTGTGACTTTCAACTGATCTTTGGTATGAAAATGGCACCATTTACCTCACTTGCCGCTGTTTTTTTTCAGGAACATCAACCAATGCCAGTAAATGCATGTAGATAAATTGGATGTTTTATTTCTACGTGGAAATGTACTAAATGGAGAGAAAAAATCTTTTCCAAAAAAATGTACAAAATGACGTCTTCTGTGGGTCAAAAACAATACGAAGAGTTATACATGTTATCCAGCCAATGAGACTGGTTTTACCGCTCATAGACTCTTCACCGACCTAGCGTTTTATCAGGAGTGTGCATTTGTTCATATTAAGTTTATCGATTATATCGCTAGTTCTCTCCGTTTTGTGGAGGTTTTGATTTGTAAGTAATACACTTGTTCTTGTTCCTTTCCTGCCAAGACAACCAAAAAGCAACTGGTTGATGTCAACATACTGTCGCATATGATTGCTGTGCTTACCTCAATTGATTTGTGCCAATTTAATTCGATTCTCATGTAAGTTTTTGGGCTGTTTATCATTCCACGACTTGATCACAATTTAGAATTTAGACAATGGCGGATTTTCCGCAAAAGAGACAGCAAGGCCATCCTAACTCTTCTAGCAGTAATGGCGACAAAAATCACGCCAAGAAGAAAAAATTCTCAGCAAAATATGAGTATCGCCAAGAAAGCTATCGCAATGTTACTCCAGCACATCGGCGACCAGCACAAGCTGCACCCACTCCAGTGTCCAAGAAATCAAGATATTTTAAATCAGGTGAGGAAGGTTTTTATAAAGTATCAAAAAGCAAAGGTGGCCTTGGATATGCAAAAAGTAAATCATTTAAAAACAATAATTTAGTCCGAATAGTTAGTGAGAAACCACTCCTTGTAAAAATCCGTAAATATTCTACGATTCCAAAAGGAAAAAGCCTCTCAATTCAGCTAGATCAGGGGAAGCATATTGAGACAACAACAAGATCAGGCCGACGCATACAAAGTCTCAAAAAGATAACTTGTAATTTTGACACAGATGATTCAGATGAAAATGAATTTGATGACTCTACCGTTCAAATGCATGCCTTGAACTCAGCAACTGCTATGCTCGCTAAGAAACGAGGTCCCTCCGATGCAACTACAATAACAACTCCTAGCAAGACTCTACCCCAAGCATCAGCACATATCATACCTGTATATCCTGAAACTGTAGAGGGTCCTCCTTCTGGAACTCTCCCTTCTTTGTGGTATTCTAGAGAATGTTGCCTTCATATTTTTGTTGTTGAAAAAATATTATCATGGAAAAGACGTCATAAGGTGCTTAAAATAGATGAATCAATCCATGAGCCCCCTCAAGCGACAGATACTGTAAAGCTTACGTCTCTAACTTTCGACTATAAAAATATTGCTGATCGCCTGTTAGATTATTATTCCTCAATAGGTACAGCTAGAAAACGTAGGGATGTATCTCGAATTAATCCATCTCAATGCCCAACTGTTCTTACCACCAAAACAATGGATCGTGTACCTAAATCATTAAAGGATAAATTTGGACCATCAGATGAGATGGAAGATGTACTGCTTATCAAATGGAGAGGTTTTTCCCACATACATTGCTCATGGGAAAGGCCTGCAGATTTACTTAAATTTGACCCTACAAATACTACAGCGAAACAAAAAATAAAACGTTTTTATATGTTACAAGAAATGAGTCTAGGTATCAATTGGAAAGGAGTTCTAGAAGAGGGAAGAAAGACTCCTTCATCAAGTGGTGCTATTGATCCATCATCAACAGAAAAGGAAGAAGAAGGCGATGAGGAAATAGCTTTTCCTCCAGAATATATGGAAGTAGACCGAATCTTGTCTTGCGATGAAAATGAAATGGATCCAAAGCTCTTCCATAATCAATTAGCAAAGAATAGAATGATGCAGAAACAACTTCTTGGAAAGGAAAATTCTGAGAAAGATGATATAATTCAGCATTTGGATACGCGAGATAGTAAATCAATTACACTTGCCAAGGAGGAGCCGTGGGATCCTGAGGATAATGTTCGTTACATTGTGAGATGGAAAGGATTACAAACATCAGATTCTACATGGGAGTATTGGAAGGATCTCAAATATGATTTTGTCCAAGAAGCATCAGATTTCTGGGATAGGCAAAAAGCACCCACAATGGAAGTAGTAAAGAAGGTATTGGTTCGACGACATCCTCAAGTAAAGGATTTCAAAAAATTGCAAATTTCACCAACATTTGGAATAAAAAGAAATTGCATGAAAATGACGTATACGGAAGATGAAGATGATCAACAGAATGCACTTCGACTACGAGGATACCAACTTGAAGGTGTTAATTGGCTACTGTGGAATTGGTTCAACAAACGTTCATGCATTCTAGCTGATGAAATGGGCTTAGGCAAAACAATCCAATCCATTGGACTTTTAGATCAATTGTCCAAGTTTGAGGTAACGAAAATTCGTGGTCCTTTTTTGATTGTTGCACCCTTATCTTTGATAAGCCAGTGGCAAAGTGAGACTAGGGTTTGGGCACCAGATTTAAATGTAATAGTTTACCATGGAAGCGCTGACGCGAGAGATTTTTTGGTGAAGCAAGAGTTTTTCTATAATGAGCAATTTGTTGGGAAAGGTATGCATATGAAATTAAAGAAGACAAATTGGACTAAATTTCATATTCTTATCACAACATTTGAAGTCATCTTAAAAGATATTTCAGTCCTCAGTAAGATAAGGTAAGTATCGACGAAGAGTTCCTATGTTCATCATTGACCCATACTATAATTCATCCTTGTATCCTATTATTTAGGTGGCGATGTTTAATCGTTGATGAAGGTAAGTTTCAAAAGTTTTTTTCATCGTTCAACAATTTTGTATTGTTTCTAATGTTTTGTCTCTTTGATTTCTTTGCAGCACATAGACTAAAAAACCCAAAGTCTAGACTCTTTATAGAGCTCTCAAGCGTTCCCCGCGATTTTTGTTTACTTTTGACTGGAACGCCACTTCAGAACTCAACGGAGGAATTATGGGCTCTGCTTTCCTTTGCCGATCCTGTAGGATTTGCATCTAGAGAAACTTTCGTAGAAAAATTTGGTCAATTAACTGACTCGAAACAAGTCAGCGCTTTACATGGTATCTTAAAACCATATTTATTGAGACGAGTCAAAGAAGATGTAGAAAAGTCTTTACCACCAAAGGAAGAAACTATATTAGAGGTGACGCTGACACCAATTCAAAAAACTTATTATAAAGCAATATATGAAAGAAACACTTCATTTTTATTCAAAGGCTCAAAACCAAGTAACGCTCCAAGCTTAATGAATATTATGATGGAGCTAAGAAAGTGCTGCAATCATCCATTTTTAATACGCGGTGTCGAGGAGAGGATTATAGCTGATGCGTCAAAATCTAAAAAAGGAGAGAAAGAAAATGAAGATGATGGAGAAATCAATCCAATCACCCCAACTAGCATGTATGAATTAATGGCTGAAAACTTGATTACTTCAAGTGGAAAAATGGTCCTTTTATCAAAGGTAAAACTTGTTTCGAATTTTCTATTTGTGACTTAAGTTCCAGCTTATTGATCTACAATTTTTGCTTTCTTTTTACAGCTCCTTCCAAAATTGAAAGATGGAGGTCATAAAGTTCTCATTTTCTCTCAAATGGTGAGGGTACTTGATCTTTTAGAAGATTTACTCCGATACAAAAAGTACAGATATGAACGTCTTGATGGATCAACATCTGCTTCTTTGCGGACTGCTGCAGTTGACAGATTTTGCCGTAGGTCATACCAACGATTTGTCATGCTCCTCAGTACTCGTGCTGGTGGATTAGGCTTAAATCTAACTGCTGCAGACACTGTTATAATTTTTGATAGTGACTGGAACCCTCAAAATGATCTGCAAGCAATGGCACGAGCACACAGAATTGGCCAAACTAGGGCAGTCAGAGTCTACCGGCTTCTGACTGCTAAGACATACGAAATGCATATGTTTCATAGTGCTAGTTTGAAATTGGGTCTAGATAGAGCTGTACTAGCTCACCAACGTCATAATGATACACAGAACGGCGAAGTCTCAGCAAGAAAAAAATACAAAAAGGAAAAAGAAATCCAGGCAAAAGAAATTGACCAGCTTTTGAAGAAAGGTGCATACGACGTTTTTCGTGATGAGGATGACGATAAAGAATCCAAAAAATTCATGGAAACAGATATTGATTCACTATTAGCAACTAGTTCAAGGAAAGTTACTTATGGTAAAACAGCTGAAACGAATATAAGCAGTGGTTTAGGGAGTTTCAGCAAAGCAAGTTTTGTAGCTAATGCAGGTGATGATATAGATTTAGACGATCCAGATTTTTGGAAAAAGGCCGTTGGATTCGAAGCTCCTATTGAAGGAAAGGAAGATGGTGGAGATAGTCTTCAAGGAAAAAAGCGTAGTCGAAAGCAAGTTCAAGTATTTGATCCATACGCTGCGTTTGCTGAAGCTGAACAACGCAAACAAGACAAAATCATTGCCAAAGCGAAGGAAGAAAAAGAAGAAAGAGAACGTCTACGGAAAGCTAATAAGCTTAAAAAGCAAGAAGAGAAAGATAGACGCAAAAGAGAAAGATTAGAGGCTAAAGAAGCAAAAGGTAAGCTTATTTTTTTGAATGCAGATAACAAGAGACAAAGACTCGAAGAGGATCGTTTATTAGCCAAAGAAACGGGATTTGGCAAGGATAAGAAGATGAAAAAGAGTGAACGAGATAGGAGGCTTAGACAAATTCTTAACGAAGATCCCTTGTTAGAAAGATTAAAGCAAGGTTGGCAATCTCCACAGCGGAATCGGGCAATAAATGCCGCGTTGGACTTTGGATTAGACAGACTTTGTAAATGCAGACAAGAATCTTATTTAACGAGTTTACCAATACAAGATTTGGAGGTGTTTTTGAGAGGTTGTAAGTATATGCTATGATTCTAATTAGTTTGGTATGATTATGGAGATTATTTTGTTTGAGTACTAAATTTTTGGTATTCAGATCTTTTTCAGGTTGGTCTTCAAGCGGGGGTATCATATATTGAAAAAGGTAAACAGTTGAACTTGACAAATGAGTTTGACATGAAAAATACTTCCACAATTATGGTGAAGGATTTACTGAATAAATATGGAGAAATTGATGGCAGATGGGTTTGTAAAGCCATGAACTCAGCGCTTCGTTTACATGAAGACATCAGAAGTCGGAAACGAAGCCTCAGACTTCCCTTTTCACTGAACGAAAAATCATTTGTACAAAAACTTAGGAACGGTGCTGCCATAAATGCGTTGCGTCGATTATCATTCTTATCCCGACTTACGAAGATAATAAGTGCTGCCATAGATTGCATACTTGTAGGTATGTTATTCGATCCATCTATATTCATTCATATCTTCTGCAGAATTCTAATTTTATCTAATTTTATTGAGAAAAGATCTTGGGCATGAAGAACTTGGAAAGAGGGGTTGTGCAACAAAGGACTTGAGCACCCTTGATGTCGATATGAAAGCCCGGCATGTTACAACAGAAGAACTTACACATGCTCTTGGAGCCAATCTAGATGCGCACTTCCATGACGGTATAAATTCTCCATGTTTTTCTTCTTTATCTCCATGGTGGGATAGAAGTTGTGACGTTGCATTGATTATTGGATCATTCATCCACGGACTTGGCAACTATAAATCTATGCAGGTAGATGAAGATCTTCCTTTTGGATTCAAAATCAGTCAGCATGCTGTTGTGGACAAATTTTCGTTTCAAGCGTATCAAAATTTCGATTCAGCTGCAAAGGCTGTGCATAAGCTATATAAGAAAAGCATTGATAAGTCAACCAATACGAACAAAACATCTCAGGATGTTTCAAGTTCAGGAAAGACGAAGATAAAAGCTGAGGGAGGCTACAATAATGCACTCTCCCCATATGACAAAAATCCAAATGATAATGAAGCTATTGCCACCATCGTAAATATGGTCGATTTGTCTACAATCATTGTTGCCAAGATAAGATCTAATTCCCAATTATTCAAATCAGCTGTAGAAAAAGCTCAAAAAGAAAAGGCAATGCAGAAAATAAAGTGTAAAACAGTAACCAAGATTTCAAAAACCGGAGCTTCTGAAAACAGCTTTATGTTACCTTGGAATCAACGTTTACCAATGCCCGATTCCCTAACACTCGATCAACACCTCGCATGGCTTATAGACAACATAGAAAAAAAGAAGCAACCGTGCGCTGATCAAATGAAGAGCCTAACCAAGATAAAATCTTTAAGCATGAGTGGTATTGAAGAGAAGAAATCTGGATTGAATCAATTAAGCAATGACCTTCTCTTTTTTTCATTGGAAAAAATGCACGGGGAAAGTATAATCAAATCACCTTCTAATAAAAATTTCTACAGTTTCAATTACGGAAGAAAATATGGAGCATTACTGGAAGACAGTCCATGTTTATCTGAGGCCATCATTGTAGATATTGGTGCTGTTATGGGTGGCCTTAATTCAACATTCGAAAAAGATTACGGAATACCAAATGTATTGACTAAATATGGATTAAGTGGCCTGGTTTTTGCAGACAAACCTGTGATTTCTTCACTAAGAAACGAGCTAGACGATACTGAAAATAAGCACATCAAAAAAGAACCTGATATTGCCACATCTCATGATTTGCAAGCAGGACTATTACCTTCCTCACCCAATGAAGGCTATTTAAGAAGTTTCAAAGATTTAATGTCGTCTTGGTTCCAACAAAAATCGGAGGACCGCGCAAAAATATGTATTGCACTTTTTGAAAACGGTTCGCCGATCTTTCAACAAGAAAAGTCGTTTTTCAAAGTGAATACTAGTGTTTGGTCAGCTGTTTTTGGAGATGATGATTTTGACGATGATGAAATGCCAGAAAGAAAATTTTACGATATCTCTTCATTGGCTAAACACGCTTCGTTGTCAATCGAAATAGAAGATACAGACAATCTAAAGATGATTGAATATTACATAAACTCTGTTTTGCTGCCATACTGTCTACTGCTTTGCCTCGAGGGATCCGGCACCTATGAATCATCAGATAACACAGATCATACTAAATGTCATTTACCTGACCCATTTTTATCTCTTCACGATCACTCGAAAGATTCAATAAAAATTGCTTCTTCTATTTTAAGGAGAACTAGGCTAATGAAAGCCATAAGATACATTATAGGGGGTGGCGTTCCTGGACCACTCCTTCTTTCGTATTTAAAGAGCAATGCGATTCGCCAAAATTTACTAGGACTCCCCATCTGGTGGTGTCCGTGGATTCACGATCTTGCTTTGCTTATATATGTTGCTACCTATGGGTTATTTTCTATTGTTCTTGATAAAGCTAATGAAAAAGAAAGATTCACTGAACATGCTGTTTTTGGCACAGAAGCACTAGAGACACACATCCGCACCATTTTCTTGGAGGGAAAGGATGGTTTAAAACCTGCACTTCCACAATGTTTTTTGAATAAGATATCTCTTGAAGAGAAAGAAGCATGGCTTCAAAAGCAAGCTAGTCACTTCCCTAGCGCCCATGTAATAGAGAGAAGACTTGCTTTTATTGCATCGGAGCTGACAACGACAGCAGCTGGGATGAACGCACAAAATAAAACAGCAGAATGGAGATTTGATAATTTTCCGATGTTTGACCATGACAACTTAAAAAGCATCATGAACAATATTGATAGAAGTGGATTCTCCAAGTTAGGTAAAAGTTTGTTATGTGAAATAGAAGATGAAGCCAATGCAGAAATGACTCGAGAAGTAGGAGATGCTAATAACGACGGAATGCCTCATTCCTAACACGGCTTTACGCTGCTAAATGCAAATTCCAATGTTAAGCGTTTGTCAACACTGCTGATAAGAGCTCTCGAATTTTGTGGAGGTACCAAATACCTTCAAGATTTGTATTACAAATGTTTAAGCTTGTACAATTAATAATTAATGTAAGATAAAATTTCAGTCTAAACAAATCTTTGATTTAAATGAGATGCCTTAGATTTTTCATTCACCAAAGCGAAGATAAGTAAATATGTTTGGTTATAAAAGGAAAGATCAACGATATAGATCATATGATGATAGTACTAAACTGAAATTAAGTTATTCCTCTTCTTTTTCCAACATGGCTTTTCTCCTTTTTTCCTTCAAAATTTCAATGTCTTCCTTACTCCTTACAAATTCGGCAACCAAATCACAATCTTGTACCTTTGCCATTGCCACTTTTTCATTTCTTGGAGCACTCCTTAAATCAATCACATCAAATAAAAATTGCTTCCCCAAATAATCAAACGGGATGGTAGAACCTTTTGTTAGAGCACTATAATGCTTTAATTCAGTTTCAAGAACAGCTTGATGATTACGAATTTTGGCGAATTCGGCCGAATGTGGACGAAGTTTGACCGAAGCGCCAGGAGGAGTATCATATTTCGCAACGACGGAGACTACGTCGAGAGGTTTTAAGTTTAATGCGTGCATCATCCAATGAGGAAGAAAGATATAGTTAGGTGGTGCTCGGAAATCAATAGCTCCTCCAACTACAGATGAGAGATTCGTTTCGGCAGAGAGAGCTTTTGTGGAAGAGATGGATGTTGGAGAACGTGGAGATGTAATAGAAGGTACACGGGATACTTCGAACAACCAAGGTACCTTTATTTCCAAATCAAGGGTTGATTTTATTATGCGTAATTATCACGTCCATTCAGCACATTTATTGATATATATATATCGTTTTCATCCCAAAGGAAACATGTAATATTACTGTATGAGACAAACAATATAAATTGTAAAGCAGAACCAAATATCTAAATATCTAAAACGTACCTCAGCATTTCCCTTTTGAATAGAAGTCCAGAAATTTTTAGGTAAACTCATTTTATCACCTGTCTGCACATGACCGTGACTAAATACACCTGGAGGAGGATCAAATTTTTCATCCAAAGGTAATACAATTAATAACCGACTGGACAACGCGATTATTTCGTTATTGGCTGTAGCAACGATTTCGGCATTGTAATCCTCAACAGATTGTTCTAATAGAGCCAAATCATGGGCCTTTTCCCATTTGCTTTGTAGGATTTTAACAAGACCCGATTTGAGAGATATTGGTGTTTTGTGAAGACTACTTTTGGGTTTGTATTGATAGCTACTGGAGGTTGACGAAGTGATGAATGTGGTGAAAAGTGTGAGTATGTTTATGATACTCAAAAACGAATGCCTTGTCATTTTGAAGATGGTTAAAGATTGAACGGATGTTTGCACTTTTCAGGCAAGGGGCAGGTGTGAATTAAGTTGCTTTATGAGGTTTCTCGGTAAAATAAGCAAGCGTTTGTTGGAGTGGTTAGGTGTTTGTCTTTTGAACAAATCTTATGAGATCACAATTTACAATTTTCATGTACGTCACAAAATATCTACATGTGGAACTCGACTACGGTAATTAGTTAATTTAATATTGAAGTTCTTTCATTCGTACGACGTTATAAATCGATTAGATATTGAGGAAAATTCTACGCTACTTTGTTCATATGATGTTCCTATCAAAATTACATTTTTAACTCATAACCCAAGGAAGGCATTTGAGGTGTCAAAATATCCCTTTAAACTCATTTTTTCAAGTATTTGCAGTTGCCATCATCACAGCAGCAGGTACCACATCCCTGAATTTACACTCAATCCATTCTCAATATTCGTCTTATATTGCTAAAAATATGATAAGGATTCTTTTCATAGTTTTCCTAGTTCCAGCTCTTATATTTGCTTCTACATCTGAAACCTCAAACAAATTAGCATCACCAACTCCATTCTCAACAATACTAAACCGCAGAAATAATGCTACAAACAAACCAATCAACGTCATCATTATAGGTGGTTCCTCTGGAATGGGAAAGGCAACAGCTATATCTACAATCGCAAGAGGAGGAAATGCTTTAATCATAAGTCGTTCTCAAGAAAAATTAGATTCATGTCGTTCCTATATTCAAGCGAAAGCAATTACTTTGACGAATGATAAAATAGGAAAGGTCTATACAGCTGTTTTAGATGTAACCGATGAACAAGCTATGGAGAAGTTTGTTCAAGAAAAACTGCCAACCATTATTAACCAAAATGAGGAGGTCGATGCTGATAATTCTGTAAGTATTAAATGGGATGCATTGGTATTTTCTGCTGCTGGAAGAGCTCCACATGGACCAATAACTAAATTACCTACTTCACAAACCCGAGAATTATTTGAAACGAAATTCTGGGGAGCGTATCATAGTGCAAAATACTTTTCTACACATCTGCAGGATAACGGATGTATTGTGTTTGTAAGTGGAGTATTAAATCGCCGACCAGGATTAAATTGCTCTCCGTTAGCATCGACAAATGGAGCCTTGGAAGGTTTGACACGATCATTAGCTTTAGAGTTAGCACCACGATTACGTGTGAATTGTCTTTCTCCTGGTTTTTGTGACACAGAACGATTTGATCATATGGATGCTGCTGTCAAACAGGCCATGTTACAAAATACAGCTGAAAGTTTACCATTACAAAGAGTTGGTATTCCTGAAGATATGGGGGAGGCTATTTTTTCACTTATAGGGTTGAAGTTTGTCACAGGTGTTGTTTTGGATTGCGATGGAGGACATCATATTCGTCAGTATGCTAACAAAAATACAGATCCCATGCGAACATAATGTTATCAGAATTTTTTTGTGCAGATCATTTAATCTCGCTACAATTAAATTTACATTTAATTTCGCACTTTTTCATATACTTTTATGATTTTATTTATCTAGTATTCATCATCCTCCTCCAAAGCTTCCCTAGCTTTCTTGGCCTTTTCCTTTCTGGCCTCATTCAACAATGTATTTAAGTTTCCAGCTAGAGTGCTACTCCTTAAATTCAAATCACGAGTTTTCTCCATGACCTGCTCATAAACACTCTGAGGATCTCCTCCCATGACTACACACTTTTCTTCCGAGTCAATCTTAGCATCTAAGAGTGCATTCCGTATCAAGTCCACAATCCACCTCTCGGCCCGGGCCTGGTCCATAGCCAACTTCTCACCCAAAGCACTCAAATCAATCTTATGGTGAATACGGCAGTAATTTTCAAACACAAACACACGAGCCTCCTCCATAAATAACGCAGTCTGCTTGCACAAAAAGAAATCAGAGGACAAGACCTCTTCACACTCTGCCAATTTTGTTTGTGCTTGATCGAAATCAAACTTAACACACAAGCATTCAACGAACTCAACTATAGGGTCGCTGTATTCGCAATGTTGCATAATCTTAACCAGATCCTTGATCAGCCTACGTGAATCCAAACTGGAGGAATTAGAAGAACTTCCAGGAGAAGACTTCGCGACACGACGTTTTACCAAAAGTACAGCAGCTGTCAAATAACGGAGCAAATGAGGAGCATTGGTAGTCACAGCTTGTAGGTATCTTTCGGTGGAAAAAAGAGACACCATGTTTTCCAATCCCTTGTTCGAGTCATTCCAAAAGACGAATAAACTCCAATGAAGAAGCCATGTACGTTGTTTCAGGGCCTCCAATGCAGTCATTTTATTGGAAGATGATAAGGTTTCAATAGCTGTCTTCACTGCCGTAAGAGCAGTGTGAGCGCTTTCCCAGTTTTCTAAGAGAATTTCACAGGAGAGACGACCCCAAAGAACTTGTAAAAGATCTCCTGTGATTTCACGAATGTAGTACATAGCTGGATGTCCTTCACTTTTTTCATCCTTCTTATCCGTGGATGACTTCTGATCGTCGTTCATCATATCATCATTTTGTGTATTATTGGAGATCTGTTGTGGAGGTGATGTGAAAAGAGAAAGATAACGTTCCAACATATCTCTAGATGTTTGATAATCTCCACAATCGTAGTTGAACTTTGCTAGTTGACGGTATGTTTCTACAATCCCGGGTGTGATTTCAACAGTTTTTAAGCCTTCCATATTCCATTGTCCATTTTGGACAAGAGCGACCTGATGAATACAGAGTTTTATTCATAAATATATTTGAGTTTCAACAATATGTGATCCAAGAACTAATTCAAAAAGCTTCAACATTAAAATCTCAATGTATTTTCTGAATTTTCAAAATCCATGAAACTTACCTTTTTATCAGTTTCTAAGCACAAATCTGCAAAGGCCTTACAACCAGCTCTAAGCTCTTCCAACTTTTCAAACACACTGGCCTTTTGATCTTCCATCTCTTTAGGAATCTCAACATCTCCATGCAGCTCTTTGTAAATATCCATAGCATAGTCAACCATGTGCGTGGGGCGCAATAAAGAAAGACGCGCAGCGGCAACATCTTGAGCTGAGTATGAAATCTGCCCTTGCGCAATAAGACTGTCTACATACTCCAAAAGTGGAAACATCATGTGTAGGTCTAGATGAGGAGATACACTGGATGTTAGATCCCATTTGGCGGCAGAAGCTGCTCCAGAAGATGTTTCAGTGGCTGCAGTCATTGTATAGAAATCAATTATGATAGATCAAACAAAGAGTTTTCTGCAAGTTATCGAATTATCTTCCTCTTATTTTGTTTGGGTGTATACAAGTCACTCAGCTGCAGTCGTTCTTTCCAATTCCCAAGAAACAACTCTTAATTGATCTACGAAAGGCTCTCTCTTTCTCTCTATTGAGCCTAAGGTAAGTCTTATGCTACACGATCGACCACAGCCCTTTATTTTTTCCCTCTTACACGTATAACATACTTGGACAGATACGTAACTCATAAATAGACAATTATTTTTTTTTCACAGCATTTTTCTACCTTCAAAATTATAGTTGGTTCGTTTCTCAAATAACTCGATTACTAATATTTGTTGTTGTTTTTTTTTTGTTTTTTCATATCAACACACAAAAATGATTTGATGCATGGATTATCAGACAGATTATAAAAAGTTCTTCATAATTACATTCCACATTTAATAATATGCTAAATACAGAGCATCATTTTTCTTCATTTACCCCTTCCTTTGGAAATATCTCTGCTCGATTGCATATTACCACTTTTACTTCATTGGGAAGGATTTTCCTTTCATTATAAATTTAGAAATTCATAAAAATAAAAAATGAACATCTCTGAATGATGAACAAGGCATGTAATCAGAGAAACGATGTTCCTGAAAGATTTCTTAGATTTAAACATCACTTCTTTAGCAACGAGTTTTTTGAATCTCTGTCAAAATATGTGGAACAATAAAGTCAATAAATAGCCGAGTCAAAACACTTTGTATTTTTAAGTTTACTTGCATCCAGTTTTTTACTTTATGAGGCACTACTTTCAACGTATGCTTTAGCCGCGGCCTTAACTTCTTCTCTACTGTCATCAGTACCATTTGATTCTTCGATTCTATACCACTTCTTGAAAAGACTCTTCATCTGTTTATCACTGAACTTGAATTTACTTTGCTTATTGGGATTAGCAACCCTCCTAAAGATAGATCTTGCTGCTTCTATTTCACCGGCTTTGACTTCCTTATCCACATAAACATATAATAAATCTAGCCTCTTCGCGTATTTCAGAAGCAAGCTATCAAAAATTGTTCGTCCTCGCTCAACATTTCCAAATTCGAATTCCATCTGTGCAAATTTAGTCATCGTCTCAATATGCTTGTGAGAAGGCAAACTTTTCATGGATCGTTTTAGGAGATCGTGCGCATCTTGATGTCTGGCACTTTTCAACAAATACTTGAGATGAGCAATCCAAACTGTTTTTTTGCTCTTAAACTTTTTACACATTTTTTGAAACATTTCGTCTGCGTTTTTGACTGCTTCCACCTGAAATTTAGCTTTTTCAGAGGAGTTCATGGATCCAGACACTCCACTGTCCATTACCAATTTCTCAAGCATTTCGCACACTCTTAGGTAAACTTGCTTTGGATTATTATGTTGACAAGCACGATCAATTGTACCTTGCAAGCTTGTTGGACTTCCATATTTCAACTCTAGTGTCAACAAGGCTGTCCATACGTTAAGCTTTTCCCCCTCTTGCCTGAACTCAATTCTATCAAATGCTCTATTTGCTACATTACGAGCACTCTCGACATCTGCAAGTGAAAGGTAGTAAGCCATATATTTGATCCAATGCTCAGAGAAGTTTGGATTGCTCGCTATCAAACGTTCAAAATCAGCGCGTGTTTCGGGATTCTCGTCCAGGGTTCCATCAGCCAGTGCAGATTCACGGAGAGCAATTTCCTTCTCCTCTTGACGTTTTTGTGCTGCCTTCTTTCGTGATTTCTTCTTGTGGTTAGATGAAGTATGATCTTCATCATCAGATGAGGATGAATCACTGTCACTAGAAGACGCATCCTCAATATCTACTTTCGAATTGGGCTCATTTCCACCCCAATCGAAACCTATGTCTGTGTCCATACCTTGAGGTTTCTGTGCGTTATCTTCTTCTTCTGATGAGCTATCAGCTTCACTTTCATCTTCCTCACTACTCTCTCCACTTTCACTATGTTCATCATTATCGCTTTCGCCATCTTTCATTTTAGAAGCCAATTTCGATGCGAAATTACTGTCGTCCGAGTTAAGACTCATTTCATCAAAGTTATCTCCCATTTCATCGTCATCGCTAACGTCAGCTTCACTTGAACTCTCCGTTTCCGATGAAGAGGATTCGTCATCAGAATCAATGTCTCCTTCGAAATAGATTGCCTTCAAGCTAAAATTTACTTTCTTTTGCTCATTGTCAATCTTAAGTACGTATGCCTTCACAAGATCACCAGGATCATACATTTCTCCAATTCCATCCTTCATAAACTTATCACTACACTCTGAAATATGGGCAAGACCGGAAACCTGGCTATTTTCCAGACGAACGAAAACTCCATATCTTTCGATTCGTGTGATAATTCCTTTGTATTTATCACCTTCTCTGATTTCTTCGAATGTTAAAGTATTCTGGCTCTCCAAAATTGACGATTCCCGCATATCCAAGTCCACCAAGGTGCTACCCTTCACACTCTTCACCTTTTTTACTTTACATTGAACAAGTCGACCTCGGGGGAAGGATTTCGACGGTTCGGGTAAGAAAGCATCACTAAGTTCTTTAAGCATGATTCTACCAGTCATATTCCTTGATAATCTAGTATAGCATCCTTTTTTGTTTGTTTCAACGACGTAAGCTTGAACAATATCTTTCAGCTGTGGTGGTAAATCGTCTTCAATGTTTCCGTTGATGCGTCTATCATGTCAAGTTTAACAAAATAATTACGCTGTGGTCAAAATTGTCGAATCAATGATTGGGAACATTGCCAGAAGCATACATTTAACTTACCTTTCTTGTAAACTGACTTCTAGAACTGATTTCAGAATTCTCAAGATTTTGCATTTTACATATTTTCCTGTAGGAAAAAATTTATTTTCACTTTGACATAAAGATGCAAATACAAAGAAGAGAGGGAATCATGTCAGATACATCTAAAATTCAAATAGAAAAGGACCTGATAAATAATAAATGTAATCAGTATTTCATTGCGACCAGTCTGAACATGTCACTAGCCTCGCCACACCAACGTTCAGCGTTAATCTACGCGAAACGAGTAAAAACCCGATACGTCACAGTCGAAAGATGAAGAGCTTAAGACCGTTCGGCATACGCAAAAGATGTCTCACGGACACACAAAGCACAAGATTAAAACACTTACATGGTTTTATCTTCTGATTCTTCTTCGTTCTGGGATTCGTTTATGTCCTCTTTATCATCACTTTCGTTTTCTTCATCCGTCACGATGGCGCTTGATTTATCTGGACTATCTTGAATTTCATTCTTTTCTTGTCTACCAAGTGGCATGTTAACCCATTCTTCACTTTCTGCTAGCTCGGTAATACAGCATCTTGCCACGCGACCTTGTCTACAATCCAACATAAGAGAAGGAGCCTGAATGGATGGAATTTTTCGATTCACCTTAGCAATGATTACATCATTTACTTTTGGTTTAGTGGTTGGTAGCGCAGACAATCCATAAAGGTTGTTTCGGCTTTGCTTATTCTGTTTCTTGTAGAACGGCTGCATATTTTTTATGACTTTGCAAGTTAAATGCTGACCAATCTTGTAGTGCAATGATAAATTATTTAGCACATCAATATCATCAGATAGTTCCAATCCAGATATGTTTGCGGAAAAACCAGGACAGACCAAAACTTTTAATCCCCAATTGTGTTGCAAGACTTCTTTTACAATACAAGGGATCCCTTCATCCAAAGGAAGATCTTCTAGTTTATCTACGACGGGAGGAAGTGCTTTTTTCAGTTTTATTCCATTTGTAGTAAAATCAAACGCAACCCGATTGGTGAGCTCGACATATAAAATTCCATCTTTGCGGTCAACTGAGACACAAATTGTGTCTCGAATAATGGCCCCTTTCGTTACACCATAAAGAGGATTACTTTCAGTTGGTTTCCTGTCTTTACCATGATTTTCTCGTTCTACATCTACGTTCCTTTCTGTGTTTATCTTTTCTTTGTCTATCATAGTCACATGTAATCTTGCGCGCAAAGTTCTAACTCTACTCTTGTGTTGAAATTTTTTGTCAATAAAAGTAACATTTGCTCTATAGAAATTCACAGATTCAACAACAACATCCCCAATGATGTCTCCTTTTGCGATGTTTATCTCTGCAAGACCTGAGTTTGTAGTACTCTTCCTTAAAATTATTCGTGGTGGAGATGCATTCACATCTAAATTCAAAACTCGACAAGTGATGGTGCTATACATCTTTTGCTCTAGACCCTTCTTTAGCTTTGGAATCAAACCCGTGAGCTTGTTTGAAAATCTAACAAAACCTCCATACCGTTGGTCAATTCGTGTAACATATCCTGTTACTTTAGCACCAATGTATAATTCTGATGGGTTGGAGGGAACAAAGTTTCCTGTATCTTTCTTCTCAGATATTGAGTGTCCCGCAAGTGAAACAATTTGCGGACGAAGTGAGAGCACAGGAACACCATCGTCAGCAGCATTTGAAGCTTGTAGGACAATTGCATCGCTCTTTATCCGTTTCCCCACCTTGAAGTTACTCCTTGCAATTTCATCAAATATGGAACACAAATCACTAGTTTCGTCTTGTTCGTACTTGTCATCAATTTGATCGTACGGAATACGACACTCAATTTCACCCTTACTTTTCTCTTCTTCTGAATTTAAATATTTCAGTTTTACAACTACAGAGGCGTACCCATAGACTAATTTATTCTTCTCATTCTTCGAACTATTGATCATTTCGATAACTTTCATTGCTGTCGCTGGTATATGCATACCAGCTTTCAACAAGTCATTATTCTGCTCATCATGCATTTCTTTCTGATCCTTTTCTATTGCATCCACAGTGGTGTCTAAACTTAACTCAAGCTTTTTGTTGCGTCTATTCAGTTGAATAATACGGCATTTTATGACACTTCCAACTCTGTAGGACTGCGAAACTTCTTCCACTCCCAATTCTTTCGCTAACCGTTTGGATGTGCAATATCCATAAATATTGTTGTAAAAAGAAACAATAATTCCTTTGATGGAGTCTACTTTGGTAATACATCCCGTGTAAATTTGGTTCTTTGCTATTTGATCATAAGAAGTTAGTGAAGAAAGTTTATCACTTAGCATCGATTTTTTGTGCGTTACATAAGCTTGCTTGTTAATCACATCGACAGCAAGACATCTGACATCGATTGATTTTCCCGGGGCGAACTTCACACGATGTGCCTTCTTTTGATAATCACTAGAGGATCCTGATTTACTTGCTGCATCAGAAAGATGCATTGTTTGACACAAAGCTCGAATATTTTGTCCTAAAGAAACAATGACACCGTAGTCTTGGTAAGATATTATTTTTGTATTTCTATATATTTTCCCAGGTTTTAAATCAGAATGCGAGAGCACGTGTGCGGATATGATAGAGGGAGCAGTGCTCGCGGTGTAGAAGTTTTCGATTAGACAATGCGATGAGGTGAGAATCCGGACTGGTGTTTCTGTCGTGTGATCTTTTCTAAATAATTTGCCAAGATCATTCTCCGAGATGTCCTCATTGTCTGACGCTTTGGCTGCGCTTACATAAATACCGACTCTTGACATATCTTCACCATACTTTGGTTTGAAACGGGACAATGGATGGGAGAAAAGGGAATTATCTTTAGATGCTTCGTCTATTTCCATGCGGTCTGAACCCGTAGCGAGAATAGCACCAATAGAGCCATTGGCATGAACAGCAATAGTTTCTTTTATGACATCTCCAGTTTGATATTTCAGCCTTGGAGGTGCTGCCAGGGATAAAATGTGGGGAAGAAGAGACAATCTCAATATTTTTGTTGTTGGATCTACAGCAATAATTCGTGCCATAAACTCAGACACGCATGCTTCCTCTTTCCAAACTTCTTTCCATTTAGTGGATTCTTTATTCATTTCAGGTAAAAAACCTAAATGGTTCTCATCAATTGCACCACGAAAGACACTCCCTAAAAATGTGACCAAAACTCCATTCTTCGCATATTCCTCTACTTCACATTCCACCAGCATTCCTGGTAATAATGATTTAATTGTATACGAAGCTTTCGCAGCATCTTTGCCATGAGCTAATCCGCCACCTATAAGAGCTGATGGGCCAGTAGGGCGAGAGATTTGCTTACTCATGTCGTTGTTCTTTCCATCGTTGCATGGGAGAATTAATTGAATCAAAATACGAGATGCTGCTGCAGACTCTTTTTCACGCCTTCTTTTTTTATCCTTTCTTGACGATGTACTGTTGCTCAAGCTAGTAGGTTTTTGAACCCGAAAATCGAAACATCTTCCAACGTTGATGTCCTGATCAACATCATATCCATGCACATTTTCAAATTTAAGGAATGCTGTAACAGAGTTTCCCATTCCTACATTAACAATGCATCCATGATCTTCAATAGACATAATCTGACCGCGAATCTTTAGGCCAGAAAGGAAAAGCTGATCTGGTGAAATCCCTGCATTCATATCCTGAGGATAAATACTCAACTCAATTTTGCGTTTTGACTGTTCATCTAGAGAGGTAGATTTGACAACAACTGGCAACATCTGAAGAGGAGATAGCACCTTTGTAAGCGGTGTCTGCACGATAGTTCAAAATGTATTAAAGTTGGTCGAAATTGAATGAGTGTGTGCAAAACATGAGAAATTTCATCGAAAACATCATTTAGAGTCTATAAAAACAAAACTTACTTTATCATCACCACCTCCAACTCCTCTTCTGATAAACCCAGTCAACATATTAGGGAGTGATACAATGCAGTAATCGTCATTCACACCGTCTTCTCTAACCACACCGAGCAATTTTGTTCCCTTGTCTAATTTTGCAAATGACAAATTTTGGATCAAAGCATCACGTTTTGGATATAGAGATGATGGTAACACAGCACCCCCACCAGGTTGGATTCCTTGAGGTAATGAAGTAAAACCTCTTTCGTTGCTTTTACTGTTTCTGGGAACAAGAGCTGTACTTCTGCGTTTTTTCACGAAATCATTTCCAAATAAATTGTCTTCTTTTTTACTTTTCTTGAATGATTTTTCAGTTGAAGATTCTATCTCATTCGAAGATGATCCACGCTTCTTTGATGTATCTGTTGAGGTTCCCAAACCACGAGGGAAAGATGCTTCCTCCATATTTGATTTGTTCTCTAAAAACAAATTTTACAGTTTGTGGTGGTGATAGTGAATGTAGTATAATTGTCAAAATCTCTCACTCTTTTGGGTTATTAGTGGATATGATTTTATTTTTGTTCTTTGCAAAATGAAAAGATGTGATATTGGTGGTCGCTATCTAATTAAAGTAAAGAAGCAGTAGAACGTCGTACAGTCATTCATTTTATCAAGTTTTCTATGGGTGAAGCTAAATAAGAGTAAATGCACGAATGTAATTAATTGATTAATAAAATAAAGGCAAATTACATACATAGGGCCGCCCCCCTTTCTTAGGGTGAAACTTGCACCCCAAGCTCCAGAGAGAGCCATCAAATATAGGTTTTTGAATGTGGTCACAATAACACAATGCTATAAACAGCAGCCGATTCTTCTAACATCAAATTTCACCCACCTTTAGAAATATGGGCATGCACCTCTCAAATCAGACCGAAGTAACCAATTCTGTATCTATATTGACGAATTCGTAGTAGCCATAAACTTAATTTCCCCTCTGGTGGTCTACTCTGATATTGCAACAATGTTTAACCATTTTTTTCATTTCAAAGAGTAAGTAAATCTGAATTTCACAGCTAAATATGCAACATCATGCACAATGTTTTCTACATGATAACAATATTTTTCTTGTTTTGAAAAGTGAAAAGATTTTAAAAAATGTTGCTCATTTGTGCATATTGTGATGCCTTCTGTTTTTATTTCATTGAATTGTTTTGGCAATGGTTGTTCCTAAGTGAGACACTTAAGGCCAGGGCAAATTTTTCTGCAACCATTGTATCCAGATAGTAAAAACTTTGTCCAATTTCATTTTGCAAAAAAAGTAATTACCACAAATTCCCCTTTAATTGCATTAATCATTCGGAAAATGTAGACATTTTTACATGTGAAAAACACAGGCAGTAAATATCTCACATAATCTGAAACAAGAAAACCCGACTTATGTCTTGGAAGTGCAAAAGGTTGAAATGGATCAATCCATCTTTTTTGAAGCATAGGACTCTTCTGACACAACTGCAATATACAGTTTATGATCCAGCTAAATTAGTCTACATTTAAATACGGGCGTCTAATTTAAACTACAGCTGCAACTTTAATAGTTAAATTAAAAATCTAGCCTCAAATTTAATAGTTAGACATATGTATGCATGTAGCGATTCATAGATGACATTAAAAATAATGAAAACAAAATCATCAAGCCTTCCTCCTCACAGGGAAGCAGCTGCTGAAGCCAAGTTTGCAGTTCGATCCATATGCATTGAGTAGCATCCAACAGCTGCCTGTCATCTGTGAATGGCAGCTCTGTTGGACATATGGAATAAGAGACCAGCTGTCATCTGTCTGACCCACAGGTGTTAGCTGCCCTTGCCGTGGAAACCGTGCGGTTTCCAATATATGTTTAATATGTCCTGTATGTTAAGTCGTGAATTAAGTCTAGTCAATTTAAAATAAGCTCATAATTATCATCCTTTCAACTTTTGTATTAGTTTACTCTAACCCATTATCCATGCATAAGACACAACAAAATGGAAAGAATGAATAATAGGTTCTTTCTGTAGATTGTATTGTATCCTAATGATAACACAAAGCAAAAAATGTTCAGCAATCATTCCTCTCCAAAAAAATCTGACGAGCATTCTCTCTCTCTAGATATAATGTGTTGTGTGCAAGATTGTATACACCTCCTAAACGTGTACTCATAAATGTCCACAAAAGATAAATACAAAGCCTTTACAAATTTTCCACTCATGCCTGGGAGTAACTCTGTACAATTGCCTACTCAAATTTTGATTCCTCATTTAGAGCAGCAAAAATTACACAGAAAAAATGTTGACCTATTTTGCATTTTGTACAGTACCGTAAAACAATTTCACTTCATTGCAAAAAAAAACGGACAGAAACTAAAATCAAAATGAAGGTAGAAAGTCAAAGATTAAGGAATAATAAAAGTGATAAAAAATAGAACATCCTTTATGCTGTGTAAATTACTTATTTTTGAATACAGAATTTTAACAAGATACAGACTTTGCTGTCCACAAGTTCCTCCCATTAATGCGCTAATCCTACTCTTTGTTGTTTTATTTGATCTTTTCCTTGCTGGAAAATAGAGTTTTTCTTTCAAAAAGATGAAGTAATTTGTACACAGATTCATCAAACAATTTTTAAAACTGCTGTGAATAAAAGCAAATTTATCGTATTCTCCAACATAATTTTCATACTTTGCATGTAACAGTTCGCAATTTCTCTACAGTTTTAGAGAGAGGCAAGATAATAATTCGCAATGTGCCGTCAAAAATGTGTATAATAATAGATTTTTTGTGTCTCCAAAAATGATGAGAAGTTTCTGTCAAAACAGCAGCAACACGAAAATTCTACGTTCGTTTTTAGTTGAGTAAAACATATTTAACGTATTAATCATCATATGCGACGTGCTGTGACCGGCCACGATCTGCATGGATGTGACTTATGATCATCACTGTCCTCATGAAAAAAGTCTAATCCTAAATAAGAGGCTCCAGTGAATCACGTGTAGTACTCACAAACATATGATACACATATGTATGAGACGGTAGGACCTAAAGTCCTGAAAGAGTGTATGCTGACCCATCGAAGTTATCATGATGCTAAATGCGTATAGAAACAACAAAACAACACAAACATAGATGAAACAATGCACATGAAAGGAAATTCACCGCTCAATGGTAAAATAAGGTAGACGACAACAAATCTTAAGCGATCATTATTCGTTTTTTCAACTGTTTTTGGAACTTCTAGTAGAGAAAACATGCCTTGGAAGTTTTTTGTATATTGTGAGGGTTGTTTTTGGAGTTGAATGGTGCTTTGTGGCTGGGGTTGATGTATACTTTACAGTACTTTGTCTCCATCATCAACTCTTCCGGCTCAACCTTTGTCATTTACTTTGGTTTTAAATGTTGCTTTGTGTTGATGATCTTCGTGATGAATTTTGTATAGCATGTTCACTATGATTGATGTATATCGTGGATGTGCTCATCATTGTTTTGTTGCAATGCTTTGGTAGTTTCAATGCTTTAGTCTCTGCTTTTCATTTTTATCAATTCTTTTATCAATGATGTGATAAAGAAAAGAAAATCCACCCCTATCATAGTACAAATAAATGATATCAACGGAACATTCATCATGGAGGATTATATAATTTACAATTATGCGTCAGCTATTTTATTAAACGATTGGATGCAAGCATTCATGAATTAATAATTTTGATCTTTATCATTAGAGTAAGAGTTAACATGTAGCTCATTCTATAATATGTCAAATAAAAATGAATACCAATCATCAAGTTCTTCCCCCTCAAGCCATTTATTGCATATGCATTGACTAGTATTCAAAAGATGGATTGTCATCTGAGAGTGACAACACGACTGAACATACAAACAAATATCAATCATCTGTCTGGGCAAAGGTATATTGATACAGTCTTGGATTCAATAAGTGATAAGTAGTGATGTATGTTTAAATTGTGAATGAAAATACAAAAGAAATGTTAGCTCTTAATTTTCATCTTCTTAACTTTGTCTTCAATTTATTCTAGATACGCGTCTAAGTATAAGGTACATAGTGTTGTTATGATGATTATGTGTGTCAATTGTTCTTTCTTTCATGGTGATATTATATGTATGGGGTGGCACAAGCTAGATTTTTTTGCAATGAGTAATTCTTTAATGTTGTGCATATTTTGATTACACTTACTTTTGTAGTTTTCTTGTTGTGTTGATGATATGTTTTATTTACTTTGGCGTGATTTTATGCCATGTTTGCACTAAATCTTCTATTAGTTTTGCTTTTTTTTCAGATATATGTAGGGGTTATGATATTTGTATAGATTGTAAAGGTTTTGCTCAATCATGTTTTCCATCTTGGCAACGTATGTTTGAGGCAGGTTATTGACAAACACACAGTTGGGGTGTTATATCAAGGATGGTTATTTGTTGTTTTATTTCAAATTATAAGCAAAAGTAATACTTTTTTCTAATGTTACTATGTAAAACAGTATATTAATTTACTTACAACTCTAATATATGTTTTACTTGTCAAAAAAGATATAAACAATGTAGCAACAATTTTGTGTTGATCATATATCATCATGTTGGCATTACAGAACAATTATAAGTATGATCTCCCTGGATGATGCCTTCCATTCTTCATCTGTGTGGGAATTTTGTTGTTGCTGGTTCCCTCATTGTCAGATATTTGAATATGTATTGATATTTATTTTCATTTATTAATATTTACGAATTGTACTCGTGACATTGCCATTGAACTATTTTTCCTCGCGTGGCAATGCCTTGGTAATTGTCGTTGTTATAAACTTGCTGAGTACGACATTTGTTCAGAATAAGATTAGTAGGTTGTTATGATGTGTACGGTACATACCAAGAAATTGAATAGGATTGTTTTTTAGTTTGTGTTCTGTTTTCCCAAAGGATGGAACACACATCTAGTGTCAGCATACATATTTTTCTTTTTCTTTTGATGTCATATTAACACACATTTGTTCCTTTTTGCAACCATTATTTCTTTCAAAAAAAAAAATGTAGCAAGAGACGTACTTAAATCAGATATATTTATTTTTTATATAGAAACATGATCAAAAGCTTGATCGTTGATCAAAGTTATTTTTTCTTAATCTCAATAGGTATATGAATTAACTTCCGTTTGGTAGAATATTTATAAAATAATAGAACGCGCCCATTTTAAACAAATCTTTTCTATTTTTTTTCTTCTTATGTTTTTTACTACACTAAGCATATTTCGCCCATATCGTCATAAACTTGATTTTTTGCTTGAAAGACTTCAAATTTCTTAAGAAAGCTGTAAAGGTCATTCGATTTGTGTACGATTCGTCTTTGTAATTTATAAACGGGCTTAGAATCTGTTAAATATATTTAAAGCAATTAATAAGATTAAAAAATATTGCGCATCGATTCTCATTTTAGCACTCATATGATTTACTTCAATAGGACGTGTTAGGTACGGATCAAAATATATCCAATCTTTAATTTAATAGCATATATTTCCTCATTGGTGTATACTTACTAAGCTGTTATTTCTTAGGTTTCTTAAGAAATATATCCCAAGATTGGCTGAAGCCCATGTCGATATGTTTTAGCTAGAAAGAAAACTGCATGAACGAAATAAAGATCGGAAAGGCCTTACGTTCTTTAAATTGATAATATATTCCATTAACTCTGTACACTTGTTTCATCTCTGACAGATAAAAGAATAAGACCAGATCGACTTCATTCGCAGTCACTTTTTTCCAACTTTGTAAGATTGATTCCATCTTTTCTTCATCAATCATTGAAGAATTCATACTCTTGCGTGACAACCATCCAACTGCGCAGAAATAAAGCGCAAAATAAGACCAATGACAAAAACGGAAAACTTAGGTCGCAAAAAAGCCACATCAGGAGGCAAAAAAATCGTACGGAAAAAGCCGAAGGATAAACCGAAAAGACCTCTGAGTGCATACAATTACTTCTTTAAGACAGAGAGGCAAAGAATATTGAAGTATCTTTTGCGTAATCCTGACGACGTCATTACTGAAATAGTAGTAAATGCTGAAGAAGAGCAAAAGCTGTGGACGGATGGGAAAAAAATTAGTTTCGAAGAAATGGGAAAGCTGATAGGCCGAAGATGGAAAAAAATTGAAGGAGAAGATCTTGAAAAATATGCAACTCTTGCAAGCGGAGATGCAGAAAGATATCAAAAAGAGCTCAAGGTTTGGAACGAGAAAAAGGAGGAAGAAAAGAAGAAGGCTGCAGAAGAAATGAGTATGAAAAATGCTCAAATCATGGCGATGCACAATGCACGAAATTATCCTTCTATTCCTAACATGGATTTTTCTTATGATACTTCTGCAATGGCCAATAGTCAATCTTACGGAAATGCTGGTGGGATAGCATATGCACAACACAACGATCCAAACTCACTATCGCAGTATGGACAGCAGGTAGGGATGAGCTCATTACAGTATAATGCATATCAAACGCAAAAAAGTGGAGATCCAACAGGACTTTATCAGAACAACCAACATGGGAATACCATGCCTCAAGCGACAGATGGAAATTCCTACAACAATCTTTACGCTAATTATGGAACAGCATCAAACACTAATATGAATGGAATTGCTTTCAATCCAAATTCCGCACAGATGCAAAAGTAAGTAGCATTTTAATGCGCCGAAGTTGTGCTCACATTTTCTAGACTAACTTATTATGTCGCTCTCTCCTACTTAGCCACACTATAGGTACTCAGATTGCACAGCAGTCTTCTGTTTTGCCTGATGCAGGAAACGGAGTGCAGGATTACTTCAACCAAGGTGGGCTAATGTATGGTGGATCATATCAACAAAATCCAAACAACAATTATCCCCATCAAAAGTGGGGATGATTTTTTCATAGACTGATTTAATGTTTTTTGTGTGTAGATATAGAATTCATGTACATGTCTCCGTGAGTAAATATTTCATAACCCATACGAATCTAGTATTTCGCTTCGAAACGCTTCAATAACTATAATGATAAAGAATTTTTGGATATTTAAAGTTTTGCTACCGATATTTTTCTTCTTGCTTTAGGAAGCCTAGCGTATGACCTCTGTATTTCTATCAAGTAGTATTTTCAGTCCTGTTCTGATTGTACAATACCGAAATTATGCTGTTGAATCTTACTCTGATGAGACAATAAATCCTAGAATTGCTATTCTTGCAATGAAATTCTATAACATGATTTCCAGAAAATTTCATCATGGTCACATATTAATCTACGTACATTCCACTACATCATTCTTTCCTGCTTTATGTTCGTATCTTCAATCATTCCTGGCGTGCGGCTTCTTTTTAATGGTTCCATCATTTATAACGTCACCTTTAGGTTCAGTTCAATGCTTTTATCCCTTTTAAATACTTCAAGATCAATTTCTCCAACGCATGCTATGGTAGAGAGAAATCATGAAAGAATTCAAGATATGTTCACGAAAAAAATTCCTCCAAGTATATTCTAGTTTCGTATACATTCATGTAAAAGTTGGTATAACAGTCAACTTTCACTTTATTCTGTACGAACAAAAATAGTAGATGATTCCATGAATATAATGAATAGATGGTTTGCTGCGTCTTTTCTTGTCAGGCATTACCGCATAATTTTCTTGTTTCGTGTCAAAATAAGAAAATGGATTTTTTATTGAACTGTATTACGTATGAACATTTAAGTCACACGGGTATTTCTTCGACATTACGTCCAGATCGATCGAAAAATTCATACTTAAAAGGAAATCTATGAAAACGACAATGAACTATCTTTTGCCCCGACCGCCGCCGCCTCCATGGCCACACTTCCCAACAATACCATGTTGCCGCCAGCTAGAATCCCCAATCATGTTGGAGGATCACCTACACTCTTTATCTTCAATCCGAAATGCAACACTTGACCCATTTCAACTTAATACCCTCTTTTTCACCACCTTGGTGCCTGACCCAATTCATGGGAATTACCTCAACCAACCACGTTTACAATCCGCTTTTACCCTCATCTCAACTCAGCGACTATCGATCAAGTCACCATCAAATGGAAACCTACATCAATGATTGCCCCGCCCACTGTCCCGCCATCTCGCATTCAACGAGAACACAATCTTGCATTTACTTCAACGGTCATATCCGATACACATGATACCGCTCCTAAACACTTTCTCACCCCTCTAAGTAACACCTTCAAAATCTATCCCACATACATGCGTCCCCTAAGTACTGGAACAACTGCCAATTTCAAATACTATACCGATACCTCACCTCATCCCCCAGTTGATGCGACAAACGGCATCGACCATCGTCTACATCAACAACCTCATACACGCCTACGTCCCTGCTCCCACCTCCAAGCTATGTCAAACTCTCAACGATTATCGAAACGAAAACTCTCACCTCCAATTACAAAAATTCAGTTTGTAAAACGAAGGTCTCAACCAACGAATTCAGATTACTCTCCGCTTCCGCCCTCTCCGCTTCTCCCGCAACTTGCCTCTACCTCCAGCATGTCCTCTTATCGCAACGCCGTCTCAACCCTCCCGTCCCTGCCCACCCATAGCGCCACCACCCTTATTCTGATTTGCCAGTTCCGGGTCAAGCCAGACGATCCGACCGCCACCGCTGATGCGATTGCTGCCATGCACAATAACGGTGTGGCTCCAACGTTTATCAAATCTCTCCTTACTGGAACCTTCCAGAACCAGCCAGTTCCACCCACTCTCCAAAATGCATTGGATTACTCTGAAGTACACTTCGTGTCACTGTCTGGGGATTCACCAAACTACTCCATCCAGTTTCGAACCAAAATCACTTCCAGCGCAACTAAGAATGTTGATTTTGCTCGCTTTGGATCCGATCGCTATCTAACTCTGAAGTCATTCTTATACGACTTCGTATTTGAGAAATGGCATACCAAAACAGAATCGCTACGTGACACCCTCAACACCACTCAGTCCATCCTAGACTCTATTTACTTCCTTATTCCCCCATTGAACAGCCCTCACTTTCGCCCCCTTGCATTTATCTCCGGCATTCCCCCAAAATGTGCAGGTAGGCAACAACTCCACTTAGATCTCCTGACGGATAGCTTTCATCACTCTGTGAAACATTCCTTCGATGGAGTATCGAAGCTCCACTTCCTTGGCTACTTCAGACAAAGCTTCGGAATTCAAGCCCGTAACAACTATAACTTCACAAAGGAACACAAGGCCGATGTATACATTCTCTTCGTATCGAATGCCACTGATATGGCCACCCTCTCCCCCATTCTCTTCCCTAGCTCTGTCTCCCCCTCATCTCCCCTCACTATCTTGGGTGTCCCAGTTACTATGATCCCCATCCCCACTCGCCCTTCCTCGAACGACAAAGGTCGCCTGACATCCTACTATACCTCGGTCGCACGCGTGGTACAGGATATCCTGACGAGAGAAGGGATTATGTCATCCCTCCCATCCATAATCACCTCATGTATTCGCGACCCAACCTCCGCATCCACGAGAGACATCTTATTGCGCAACAAGAACATAGTGACATACACTGTGTTTTATACTAAACATAAGATCCTCCGAACACGCTTATTTTTGAAACGTCCATGCCCTCAATCTGAAGCAGAACCAGTAATCAGGTCTTGGTTCTCTTCGAAAGAACGTGCTGACATCTTTTCTGCCATCGCTCCTACAACATCAATAGCAAACTTGACTCCAGACTCCATAATCTTGAACAATGTGCTAAAGAACTGCCAGTCTTCCCTCTCCCATTATGCCACAGCTCTCGGTGTCACACTCCCGATACCAAACTCCAGCAGCATCCCCACTACCCCCACAATAACCTCTACTGCGTCACCAACTCCTTCTCCGTTCGCATCCACATATGCTGCCGATCCTCCTTCTACACCTATATCACCTGCTACGCTAGCAATAGATGGCCTTACTCCACAGGATGACATCATTGCAGCCAATGACCGCACCCTGGAACCTGCTCCCCAAATACCACTTGCCGCTACCCCCTCTACCACGGTTACTACCGCGTCTAGCCTCTCAATGCCACCACCCTACAAATCCAATGCCACATCCCTGCGCCCCAAAACACTTCTTCCTCTCACCACATTGGAACCACCGAACCTGTCTCTTAAAAGACCAAAGCCACCATCGCCTCCCTCTAATCAATCTCCCACAGAACTGACTTCGCTTAAAACCTCCTTTGCCTCCAACAACACCAACCCACCAAACACTTGGGAAGACGGATATGAATCTCCAACTCCTCCTAGTGACCATGATGACTCCTCCACTACCCGCAATGACTCAGATGATGATACAAACTTCGATGAATCCATTCGGATGCATGAGTTTGAGACCAAATTGACCAAATCAGTACCCAAAAAACTACGTTGCTACATCAGCAAAACTAGGCTGGCAGAACTCGTCCACCACATCTACATTGCCGATGATATCAACACTTCGCTAGCTCAATCCAAAAACGACCTCCTTTGTCAAGTTGAAGAATTTGAAAACAGGCACAAGCGCTCCCTGCACAACAAGAAGAGCCCATCCAAGAAGACCAGATCTTAGAAAACATGCCTCGCTCATCAACAACAAGATCATATGCCACAACCTCCTCTAGCTCTCTCACAATACCCTGCCCTATCCCCACATGCTCATTGAACTTATATAAGAACAAACCTGCACTCATCCAATACCACCTGCGACACTCACATACAAGCACAGAAACCATATCCATTCCACCACAATTCTACCAAGATGCAGGTGTCATGCAATGCACCCTCTGCCCACCCAACAAACCAACCCTCTTCAGCTCCCAAAACAGACTACAATCACATATGCGAAGCGTCCACAAAGCCACCACCCGAACAGCCCCCAACTCTGACATCATTCTTACTCACTTCCCACCTCTCCCAAGTGTGAACGCAAACGTGTCCGAAAATTGGAAATCCAGCCTACGATATATGCAAAGGCTAGATGCTGCTCCTTTCTCTTTTAGGAAATCTATTTATCATAGATTAGACTATAAAACTAAAAAAGAATTGAACAGTATTGCCTATAAATTATATTTTGCTTTATCACATGCCTTGGCTCCTCATGAAGATGCTCATGATACCACAATCCCATCATATGAAACATCTTCCTCACCATTATGGAAAATGGCCCTACTCTTTGAGGGCACAATCCTCTCCCCTCCTACCTCCACTGAACCCCGTAACTACCAAAAACTCATCCGCAAACGCATTGCAACATTTCGGGAGGGCCGATTCAGTGCCCTCCATAGAAATGCGATCTCCATTGTTGCTCCACCCTCATATGCTTCACCATCTACCGAAACTCGCAAAGAACATATAACCCGAGCTGCTAACAACGACAACTGGAGGAAAGCATCTCAACTCCTCAAGGACCCTCTCCCAGCTATGCCGTACACTTCTGCCAACCTTCCAAAAGTGATCAACCTCCATCCACCACCTACCTCATTCAATTCTACCGCCAACATCCCAAAGCCAACACAAAGGTTCCACATTGATCTCTTCTCCAAGTCTGACAGCAAATTTCGTAATCGTATTTTCGACAAACATCTGTTGTTGAAAACACTCCGGAAACTGACTAGAGACACCGCAGCTGGACCCTATGCTGACTCGACAGACTTCCTTCGTGACGTATTCCTTACCAGAAGCCAATCAATAACGGAAAGCACCGATGACTACTCCAACATACCCGCACTATCAACTCTCCTGGAAGCCATATTTCAAGGCACCATACCCAAAGATATTCAGTCCTATCTATCGTATGCAGAAAGCGTTTCCTTTTATAAGGACCCACCAACATGTGAGGCAATTCGCCCCATTGGAATTGGAGTCGCATGGCGGCGCATAGCCACAGCTCATGCCATGGCAATATCACGCGACGCTATAGCGGCTCACTTAGCTCCGCATCAATTTGCTATTGGTATCCATGGAGGACTTGACTTTGTTGCTCACACGATGCAAACCCAAGTCGAACGATACCTGACGCTTCCCCCCACCACCTCCAACCCACCTACCAGAGCCATCTTGCTATTGGATTTGATCAACATGTTCAACACCATTAGTATGGTGAAAGCTAGGGACCTCATATACACTCACTTTCCTCATCTACTGCCACTCTTCGATATCCTCTACTATCAACCTACAAGATGTTGGTACCGAGATCCTGATGGACAGCGCAGGTTCTTCCTCCGACAAGAGGGGTCCAGTCAAGGCTGCCCATTTGCGGCTTTCCTGGCCTGCCTAGTTTTGCATGAGGTACTATCGCCCATATCGAAAGAACTCACAAAAAGAGCTGCCAATCGCAAATCAAATGGAGATGCTGGAGACGACGGTCTAGGTAGTAATGCAATATTAATGTCTTACATTGATGATTGCACACTAAGTCTACACTATGACGATCTTCTTTATTTTATAGAGGCATTCAACACCATAGGTCACCCCCTGGGATGCAAACTAAAACAACAAAAATGCAAAGTCTTAACTTCTACCACAAACATCTCCCCACTACCTTATCTCCCACTCAACCACGCCTCATCCCTTACCAAAGTTCTTGAGCAATATTGTGGAGGTGTAACCAAAGGAGAGGCACTCAATGGTGTGCGCATCCTTGGAGCACCCATAGGGAACAGTACCTTCGTTGAACAGTATCAAAACAAAACAATACAAAAACTCACTTCCACTGTCTCCACTCTTCAAAATCTAGTTTCAGATCCCCACATCGCAACAGCCTTGTTTAAATTCTCACTCCAACATTACACTTCTCATCTACTCCTAACAGATATGCTACACAACAAATCAACTTCTACATCCACCTCGCTGCATACATCTGAATTCACCAACACGATAAATACCATCGCACAGAACTTTATTGCGCAAATAGCTGTCCATCACAGTGCTCAGACAACCTTACCAGCACACTCGTGGTATGTCGCGTCCACGCCGAGTGGGCTAGGTGGCTTAGGCTTTGATGACGCTGCTGCAAAGTCCATCCCTCATTTCATCAAACCTTTAGCAAACACAATACGGGCTGCACTACATGGCATAACACCCCAAATAGTTGACTCACCCAACCTGCAAGAACCGCCAACTCCTGTTATACTACTTCCAAAACACATCGTCTATTCATTTCGAAGCTGGAGATCTTCCACACTTAACATATTCCAAACCTATAGGGACATCGTATCTCAATATGTTAGTGCATCAGATTCACCACAAATGTTGGAAAGTACTGACAAACTCCTTACCTATACTCTTCATTGCGCATTATATCCCACAACTCGCAAACTATACCGACACTACACCATATCACGACTTCGAGATTTGTGGCCAACACTCCCAAAAGACATCCAATTGCACTTCCCATCCATGATGAGCTCCTTGACATCAACCCCAATGGGAGCCGTTACTCGTACAGATAACTCCAATCACTTTAAACCTGATGAGTTCAGAATTTACTTACAACGCAAGCTTCGCCTTCCTCTTTGGCCAACCCATTACAAATGCTTATGTGGATCCACCATAGACAAGTATGGAGACCATTATCTAACCTGCAGGTCTGTCAGTAAGATTGACCTACACAATCGAATGCGAGATGCTGTATACTCCATCACTTCGCAAATCTGTCCCATCATATCAGACGTTACCTCAAGAGACATACATCTCGAAACACCCCATCTAATTGATCAAGCCCCGCTGATGAGACCAGGCGATGTTGTCATCAAACATCCCATATCAACGGCAGCTGACCCTCATTCGTTATCCATGGTTGATATAACCATTATTCCACCACCAACTGTTAACACAACACCTGCATCATTTGAAGAAGCAATGAAAATGAGCAATGCCCATCACACTAAATATGAGTATAACAAATTTCGCCTGAAAGACAACAAACACTCCCATGTGACGGCCGACCACATTGCACAGGAAATGACTCAAAAACGATATCGCCTATTACCGTTTACCATTGATCATCTTGGACGGATAGGCCCATTAGCTGAAGAATTTTTGTATGATCATAAACCTCATGATGATCCCATTGTCCACACCAATTATGTGAATAGACAAACTTCTACCCATATATCACTGCTAATACAAATGTCCCTGCGAAAATCACGACAGAAGAACATACTAAATCATGCAACAAAAAATTGGAAAATGCTATTCGGAGACAAATGGTACACAAACACCTACCATGCCCAAACCCCGGGCCAATGGGCAAAACAGGTGATTGGGAATACTTTCTCCATCCACAGCGCAAAGCATATCCTACGGGCAATGACGAATGCAGCTAACCAAAAATTCCAAACTACCTCTAAAACCAACAATATCTCGTGCTGTAGTACAAACCTACACACTCCTACAACCTATACTCTACGCTCGCTGCAATATGCATTGCACTCACCTTAATGAGTGCTATAGAAATCAGTAGGCTATAATCTCCTAGTAATATTATTATTATTATTTATTATTATTATTAAGAAGCAATTCATAGTATCAAAAAGTTTCTTCCTTTCAATATTAGATCATAAAAAAATCGCATTATCAATGCATTCGAGAAGTGAGCTCACGCAAAATATTTCACTTAGATCAAAAGGTATGCATTGCATTGCCTCATACTTCTAGGGCTGGGAAAAGTGCAGCTGACTCCTTTTTTCGCTCATATGAAACAAAACCAGCAAAGTCAGCGAAAGTACATTCAGGAAACCACAGAATTATTTATTTAGATTTAAAGAATGAAGAAAAATGACATGAACACGTTTGTCTACCTATTGTATACATCATACCAAAGAAATAAGGCTTCTTCATTATGTGCACTTGGATTGGCTCGCTCGTTTAAGCCCTTCCTCCAGTTGAAGCTAGTGGGTGATTAAATAATTGCTTTTTGTTCAGTCATTCAAACACTATTGTCTGTTTTAATGCATTTCAACGAGTATGAGTTATTTAATAAGATATTGCTACTTTGCGATTTTATTACTGCCGTAAATTGTTTTGCTTCGAATCAAATTAAAGTTCGACAAAGGGACGCGAATTGTTTCATTTTTTCTGCCCCTTTCAAAAGCAAACATATGAAAATGAAGTTTTAGAGTAATAACGTCAGGGTTCTCATTATCCAAAATTGGTTACCTTTCTTGGGTCCTTCTGCAATAATTATATATATTTATGAAAATAACCCTGGTCCAAGTATGAGCATGATTGCGGTTGCTGTAGTAATTGGAGCAGTCAATGTCAACAATGCAGCTCCAATAATACTAATGGCCCCGGTTCTGCCAGTACTAGATATTCTTTCGCGTAACACCTCCCCTGAAAGATTTTTCTCGATATCACCTTCTGCAATTATCTTTTCATCCTCCTCCATAGCCCACCAGGGGCGGTCTGATGCAGCACGATGGTCTATCGCAGCTAAAGCTGCTGTTTCTAACGGAGATGGTATTTCTTCCCTTTCTTTGTCATCAAATAAGCTCCCGCTATTCAGAGGAGCAATAGTTTCACTCAACGTATGGCTCTTTAAATCACCGGGTAGCCAACGAAGATGTAACTCTCGATCGTTTTTTTGACTCTCTTTCGATATTTTTTTATCTTGGCTCCCATTTCGTCCGAGCGCATCATCTTTTACGAACGAAAAAAATGTACTTCCAGTCATTAGATCATATCCTTCTTGCCTCATCGCGTCTGCAAAATTATTCAAATAGTATCTTGTCACCGAGTTCACTCCATCATCAAGCATTCCTTTTTTGGTTCTTTGACCAGTACGCGTGAAGTCCCCCTTCAGTGCATTTGTTCCAGCATATAAGTTGCTTATGGTATCGGCATTATCTGCCCACAATGCTCTATGCCACTTTTCGCCTTCTTTCCAAGGCAAGGATAGTGGCTCCTTTCTATATGCAACAACAAACTCCAACGGAAGGGTTCTGCCGGAGCTTTTTTCTTTTGCATAACGGTTATAAAGTTGGTGGAAGATGACATATCGGGCAAACAAAGATTGCACCACATTCGTCCGATCAAGACAGTCCATACAGTTAGTTCTTACTGTTCCTCGTTGCAAAGAACATATTTTTGTACCTCTTGCTGAAAAATATTTATGCGTATCAAGTGCTGGCGTTACTTGCTCCAACAATGACTTCAATTTGTACCATTTTCCTCCTTTACATTCTGCATGAAAATCATACCATATATGCTCAACTCCGTATGAAAAAATGGGTTCGGTCTTATAAATATCTAATACAGCTTTAAGAACAGTATCAAATGCTCTACCAAGGCGTCCCTGATCTTTTTGCTTGTCTACCAAATTGCAAAATACTAATTCAGCTGTTTTTGCCTGTCCTTTTTTCTTTTCATATTCAAGAATTTCGGGAACTGAGTGGCTATAAAGAGTTAATTGTTCAACCAAATGCCTTCGTAGCGCCCTTGCCTGACTCAAGGGGTCCATACCTATTCGAACTCTCGGAGCATAAGTCTTCACATCTGCTGGACTCGACCATCGAAGTGGAATAGATCCTCTCGTCTGTACATGACTGTATATTTCACTATTTATATTCGCAACTTTTTCATCTTCAGTATTATTCAGAATGATGATTTGTTCTGTCTCGGCATAATTTGCAACAGAGCCAGTGGCATCAGCCCCACGCATTGTGAATCTTGTTCCTGCACGATATCTTGAGCGACGACTAATTAAAAGTAAGTCATAATTTGTATTGTTTTGAGATGGGTTTCCACTTTTAGCTTCATTCAAAGGCACACATGTTTGTACTCCAACAAAAGCAGATGTACATGGAATTATGAAACGAAGCAACAACTCTCTCGAGGACGTAAAATATTTTGCATTTGAAGGTGAGGTAGGAGGCAAAAGCGGACGTATTAAATCTTCGTTCCAAAAGAAACGCGAGTCAGATGTGGACCACAAAAAATTATTACCCCTTGATGATTGCAAAATGTTTTTTTGCGATTCCTTATCCAAACTACTTTCTGTCTTATTTTGGAGTTTCTCATCTATTATGTTGGTTTGATTGGTTTGATTGTTTTGTATGGAAAGAGCCGCGTGCAGTAAAAATGTTCGTTGAACAGTATGCGTGATATCATCGTGTACAAATTTGCTCACTGAATTTGGATTCATTTCATGTCGATATATGGGAGTGTAGTAAAGTGCATGCTCGCGAAAGGATGCACGTAACAGTCGAAGCTGTCTCTCTTCTTCTTTTCTTGATAGAGGAGGAAGAATGTTTACGATACATGTTTGAGCTTCCTCAATTGTAACAAAAATATAAAATAATGTAACCATGAACACACCTTTGCATTACCGTCAATGATGGTACTGCCCCGATACCCTCAACCCCGTTGTATGGAACACGCACAATTTCCATTTTTGTAATTTTTCTCAATTCAAATAGTGGGACTTTCTCATTTTTCAAGTTAGTTATTTTATCATTCTCTCGTGTAGATGTGTATACTTCTTCCGTGTCATAAATGAGCACTATGTGGGGCCCAGATGGTAGTAAGTACACACCATATATTCCCTCTATTAGAACTCGCTCATTGGTAGAAGAGGATTTGGCCACATCTTTCGACGGTATGATTTGGGTTTCAATATCATGGTTGGCGGATGAAGAACTTTGTTGAAAAGTCATACTGATTGTTTTCAATAAATCCTTATTTTGCACATGAAATAGTAGCCGAGACTCTTGTAATTCGACATACAATTTTGGACGATTGTCAGAAGGGTTCTGGTAAGGTTTAGTCTGCCTTTTATGGAATATGGATTTCTCAATCCGGCGGCTTCCTGCCCCAGTAGTTCGAGTTCCTGAAATTTGCTTCTGGGTAAGTGATAGTGGGAGTGTTTTGGTCAAGGATAAAGAAGAAGATTGTTTGGTATGAGCTTTAGATGGTGATTTTTTGCTAGCATGCGAAGGCTTCTGAGAAGAAGATATAGATGCTATGCAAAATGAATCATCGACATAATATAAGTTCCATAAGAAGAAAATAACTAAGCTTCGAGTGACGATTTTGTACTTTATGGTCATCTTTCTTTGTCAAAGAGTTCCTATTTTTGAATATTGAAGTACATCATATTTTCCTCTGTCCTACTCGAAACGTCTTTCTGTTGTTTGAAATTACTCTATCTAAACTGATTGACTGACCTATTCTAATTCAAATTAAGAGTTAAGGTTGTTGTCACTTCAAATTCAAAAAGAGAAACTTCCAACTGGAAGGTCAAAATTGAGTTTGCATCATTTTCTACAAACTTGCATCTCCTGCTCTAAAATTGGGGTACAATCTCTTTACGTACGTTCGTTGAATAAAGGGTACATAATTTTAATTTCAATCCTATTTTCATGTCGTTACAAATTGCGCCGACATGATATTGAGATTTCGACTTTAT
>Ga0209092_10000350_pt1 | contig 44185 bp, 32 predicted proteins | sample FraStrMetagenome_FD_187446 | JGI IMG/M metagenome (GOLD analysis project Ga0209092, IMG submission 187446) | Marine eukaryotic phytoplankton communities from Arctic Ocean - Fram Strait ARC3M Metagenome (SPAdes) (version 2) | ecosystem: Environmental > Aquatic > Marine > Oceanic | place: Fram...
CCATTTGTCCAATTAATTAAATTAAATGCGTAAGTCCTCAGCTTAAGAAGGGCTAGTGTTTCTTTGGACCCTCTACTTGTATGGTTCATTGAACTACACTTAAAATAAGATATATTAATTATTATTTTGGATCTCTTACCGTCAAACTCACCCCAAGTCTATGTGGACTTCTGTGTTATTATGACAATGAAACACTTGAAAAGGATTACTTAGAGGCTTTTGACCTACTTGAACACGTAGAAGCAGTTAGCGAGATTCTGGAAAATAGATGTTAAATGGTTATGCAATATCGAATGGGATGCATTAAAACTGGCAGTACAAAGAATGAGGGGCGTGAAAAGTGGTAATCTATGCAAATTGGTTCACAAACAAATACCAACAATGAGCATGATGCACCATAGTAAACTGGGAATTACGAAAATCTGTCCATTGTGTGAAAAAGAGGTGGAGGATTGGGCCCACCATGTGTTTAAATATCAAAGCCAGTGTGCGAGAGTGGAAAGAGGAATTCAATTGGGTGAGCTACGAAAAGCTCTGCAGGTGCGGAAGACAAACCCTATCTTGATGCAAAGACTAATGGCGTTGCTGTCTCAGTGGACAAGTTTGTATAAGATAACTGTCCCTTCAAGTGATGGTGACCTTCAGAAATTGAATCTAGCTTTTGTAGACCAATGCGCATTCGGTGTGGAAAATATGTTTGCAGGAGTCTTGACTCACAAATTTGGTGATGTCTAGGAGAAGCATTATGAACAAATGGCCGTCAAGGCGACAAGATATACAAAAAAAGAATGGAATGCACATGTCGTGAGATCTTTGCTAAAATATAGTGAAGCCATATGGAAAAATAGATGCACTTACCTCCATGAAGAAAGCAAGCTTACTATGGAACATCAAACTAGAGAGCTAGCATTAAAATTACGAAACAATCTCATCCAACACCTGTGGAAATTGAGGATTGCGGACAAAGGATTGATGCGTCGAAAAAAATCTTTTTTTGAAAAAGTTCATGTGAGAAATTTAAATGGATGGATCGAAAGAATCTTGATTAGCATAAATATTGCAGAACAAAATGAAAATGCATTGAGACAGGATATTCGCAAATGGATGATAATCCCAGAGAGTGGATATACAAAAATAATCAAATGTCCAGCTCCAAATACATTGAAGAAATATGAGCAACTTACATTAAATCGGTGCTTCAGAGGACAACATGGGTCAAATTCTCCGAGACCAATGGAAATAATTGATATAGAAGCAAATGTAAATGAGCCTAGATGTGTGGATCATCCGATCCAGCGATGTAAATCATCGGAAATATATTATTGTCCAATGAGTGACAATGATAGTTGTTACTCACCTATGTCGTTAGAGGCGGTGGAATATGATATAAGTGTAGATGAAGATGGTGGTTGGAATTAAGGGACTTCAGAATTTCATTGAAGGAAAAGAAAAAAATGATATTCTAAATGCAGAACAAGACAATGAACGATCCCATGTCGCAATTACACCAATACCGGCAGTGGTGGAATGGAGTAGTGGTGGTGAGCACTTTCCATAATGAACCAGTTACAAAACCAGCGATTGAAGAATGCACAGATGCGCCAATGTGTAACACAACTAACATATTGGGTACTATAAATACTTGGGGTGTGGAAGGAGAATGATGATGAAAGCAAAGAAAGTATTGACACGGAAGAGATTATTTTTGTGGAAGAAACAGAGCCCTTGGAAGAAAATTGGTTTAATGTTCGCAAGTCAATAAATGAAGAGCATAAGGAACTAGGAAGCGACATGTCGATCCAGGCCAGCATGGAAGATACTCTTGAATATGAGACCATCCTTGACAGTGATCATGATATGGGAAGCACCTCTTCATCGAAATGTATAGAAACATTTGAAGATTATTTTAATCTTCGGTGTGGAAAAATAAATCCTGTTCAAGATATATTGCATCATTTGAGTGAACAAAATGTGAGGACACATCATTGGAAGGACTATTTCCAAACATCTTACCTCTCTCGAAACGAAGATTATTATAATACGAGTGCTGGAGTTCTGAGTAATGTGAAGAGTCCCAACATAACAAGCGTGTTCGATGGAGTGGGTGACTTGGTGGGGGATGTGGAATATGGGAAAGAACAATATACGCAGGTGGACACGGAACGAAGCATAAACCAATATACTAATAATCTCCTTCTATCTGATTCAAGTACCAAACGAAATGATGGTCACGGAAAACCTATCACATGTGATAGAATATCTGTACCATTAGGAAATGTAAAAACACAATATATGCGTGAGAATGGAGCAAAAACAGGGGATGAACAAATACCAGAGCAGCAAAAATCAAGTCAAAACCCAATCGATTCCCCACCTTCACCATCATCCCGCTCGGAAAGGACCTTGGAGCATACACAACAATATCGAAAACAACAAACATTCCGACTTCTTAACAAAAATCACAAACGATCTTTAATACTGAAAAAGTTACTTGAGGAAGAAGCCCGAGATTTCCAGATGTATGATGATGAATCCAAGTCTACGGAAGTGAGTGCACTCATGATACCCTTAGAGGAAGTTAGCGATTTTGAAGCGATGGGTGAGGAGCGGCATGACGATGTTAGAGAGAAGGGAAGAGCATTATCAACCACATTGCCACAATATAATACATACCGATCGAACCAATTTGAATATTGTGTCAAGAATCATCTAAAATGGGGTCTATCTATTGAAAGTTTGAAAAAGGAAGAAAGCGGTAAAAGAAATTTGATTCGAGGACATGAAAACATGAAAATTTCAGAAGTGCAACCCTGTGAAAATGGAACCTCAACGAAGAATGAAATGACGTCAGATATTGAAAAAAATTGTTTTTGTGAAACGGGATTCATAGCCGGGATTGAATGCAAATAAATTAATTCGAGGGATGGTAACCTGGATGTGAACCCTAGCACGTACCCTACCGGGTGCCCTAATAATTATTTTGATTCGTTAAATAAAACTCACACACAGTCCTAAAAAATGGGCTAGTGTATATTTGGAACCTCTACTTGTATGTTATAAGTATTTACACTTAAAATAAAAAATATTTGCAATGCAATAAGATGTCCTTGGTGTCACCTTCATTGGTCTTATTTGGGTAAATAAATAAAAACACAAAGATTAAGTAGTATTACCCCCCCCGAAAGCTTTCAGTCGCCTGATCAATGAAGATATAGTACGACTTGCAGCTGAAAACACTGGGAAATTAAATTATTAACTAATCTGGCACCGTCGCGAATTTTTTTAATATCCCTTGCATGTCATGATCGGGACTAGGAAGAAATTTTACACACGCACGACTCGCTTCAATTTGCATGAGCCAATATTTTTTTTCTATGACCGTTTTTTCCAATAAATCCGCTAATTTTTCAGAGAACATATGTTTATGGATTAACAAAGCTCCTCCACTTCCTTTTTCGTATTCAATCACGATTTTTTCTTTCAGTTGATCCGATTCATTCTGATTTAATTTCTCTTTTATACATTCATGTACAATTTCATTCCAATGGTGTCACATGTCTTTTGATATTTGATATAGTTGTAGAATAATATTTTTTGCCCAATGATGTACCGAGGGAGGATTAGAGTACATTCGCATATAATGTTGTAATTGTATTTCCGACCATTTTTTTTATATGTGTCCTTTAAATAAGTTTTCCCATTGTATAATATCTTGTTCATTTGCTGCCTCCCTAATTAGAGTCTCAGAGGTGTATATTGGAATAACATTTGTAAAGGATGCTGGTGAATTGTGTTGTAGAACTTGTTGGAATATAACGATGATGTCTGGATGTGTGTGAGTTTTCTGAAGATGTTGAAAAAACCTGTTTGTAGATTTTTTGTATTGTTCTGTTGCTCTTTCATCTTTGCATGTAATTAGATGATAAGTATCTTCCACGCTCATTTTGCATATTGGGCATAGACTTGTTTCCCACAATTTGCGTTCTTTCATTTTTTTTGCAGTGGCATAAAAACTTGTGACGAATTTTGTGAGCCATATCTGTTCAGAATTTGTAAGTGATTTACTTGCCTGTTCAATTCCTATCCAATCAATATAATTTATCGCTCGCTTGTCATATTTTTTATTATGAATCAAATGATGATGGATTTGCGTTTTGTTAATGTGATGTTGAATCCGTTTTTCCAGATCCGCTGTTATATGTTCATTTTTTATAGGACAACTCCAATTCATGTATTGGTGTAGCTTGGAATATTCATACGTAGTACTTGTTTCGATGTATTCTCTCATTAAGCCTGCTTGTCTATCCATAATGCAATTTAAGGTTTCAAGTTTGGTGAGTGGTTTACCTTTCTTGTCTTGATGGCCTTTGACATGTTGATATTGAATTTGTATTGGTATATATTTTTGTATGTGTTGCCCTTACGAATATTATATGTTGTAGCTAGATGTTGCAAGGTCACCATTATCGAAAATATTCCATATAGTTTGGCTCTATATGAATCCATTGGTGTTGATCCTCTGGGAACACCATGTGAACCAGATGTTGAAGTTTGTAGATTTGATGTAGTAATGACAAATGATGATGCTCCAACACCTGTGTATGGCGACACTGATGCATCCGTGACTGCTATTGCTGTTCCTTCTTTGATTGCACAAATGAGTTCTTCTATGCCTGAAGTTGGAAAATTTCACCTTCACAAAAACTTACTTTCTTTTTGCTACACTCATCTTTATCTTTCCTCAATATTCCAACAATCATGTTTACATTTCTTTGTTACTGAGTTGTCACTATCATATTGTTTTGATATGTTGGATATAGATGAAATGGTTGCACTTGAAACAGACTCCATATCTTGTAACATCATTTTCATGTTAGAGATTTGCTTCTTTAGTTTGTTACAGATTATAAGTTTTATAGGAAATTTTGCTTCATTTAGATGCTGGTTTCTATAAGATAGAATGAAGTTTTCCTCTTCATGTTTGGCATTGTCATCTTTAAGAGAGGTGTCTTCTTTTGAATCTGTAGACTTCCATTTGGAGTATCGACTTTTACCTCTTCTTACAGGTATATCCATTGAAGGGATAGTCTTTTGATCATGTTGGTTTTGATCTCTCTGAGATGACATGTTGTGATGATTGAGTTGATTTATGTTGGTCTATGTTTAGTGTCTGGTGATTGCTGCATTGTTTTAATTACATCGAAGAAACATATACAGATGGCTTTGCAGTTTTTGATGAGGATTTTGAATGATTTACTGATATATATTTCATCAAACTCACATAATATTTTGTTACTGTAAGTTTGACTTTTATATGTCAAATCATAATTTAGGCAATATTTTGGTATTCATATTTAATTTCAGTTGAATATTTTGGCAGTATCTCCCAGTATAGTATCACATCAGGGAAATGATTTTGTAATATGCCAAATAATATTTTGTCATACTAATATTGATTTTGATAAGATTTCATTAATCTTAAAATATATCTTTTAATTTTAGTGGAATCATTTTGCCATTTAAAAATTTTTATTTTGATTTTTAAAATATTTTGTTTGGAGAGGATGTTTGTTGACTTTAGGATTAGGGTTAGGATTAGGGTTAGGGGAGACAGTATTTTATATACGTTGGAATATCAAATTGGTTATTAAACTAATCTCCAGCCTACATATGTAGAGCCTTGAATATATAATAGATATGCATTGCTGTTTCATACATAAGTATATAGGCATTTATATTTTCTCCAACCCGTGTATATTTAAAATCGAATTGCTGACTTTATTTTTATCATTCAAGGAAATCTACTGCTGTTGCTAAGTGTCCGAAAAACAAAAAAACAGTTTCCGAGCAAGTTTCTGAAAGAAACAAAATACGAAGTAACGATTCTTACGACCGGTCATTTCCCAGAAAATTTCATGCAGTCCCACAATGTAAACAATGGATGAAAATCTTTATCGAGGCTCTTCACCAGAAAATGTGGAAATATAGACATAAAATTGCATGGATCTCCAATGATATTGCGTAAACATCAATACAAATATCACTAACATGTTGTCATAAATTTTTATGGTCTGCACATTCGGTTTTCATTATAAATTAGCTCAAGAGTTGCTATAGGTATCAGTTGTGATTTATTTCATAAACTTACCTGCTGTTTATTTTTGTATGTATAGCACAATCTATCTATAATTCGCGTAAGAAGTGAATGAAAGTTGCAATATCCTCATTTTACGATATTCGAAACAGATTAGTTTTTTGTGTTGCTTTCTCCGATGACCTTGACAACGAAAAAGTACAAATTTTGTAAAGTATCATGTACTTGTTTGTCCCTCCTTTGTTTTTGTTGGTTATGCTAAAGGCTGCTCTCCATTTTGTACGGCCTTAAAATATTTACGTACTCGTGATAGACTGATTCTTTATGTATGTTTCAACATGAATTCACTTTTTTTAATGCAAATCGGTAATGAATTTGACAAGCTCGAAGCGGATTAAGATCCTGCTGGAAGTCATTCTAAAAATTGATATGAATAACGTACATACGTATATTAAATTGCTAACTTCAGACAAAATTTCAGAAGCTTGACATAAAAGAAAATCTATCTTACTAGTTTTTTTTCTCTCAATGCCTAATTAATAAAACTTCACAGTTTTTCCTTTTATTTTGCAATGAAAATGATGACTCCAGTAACTTCAAAAAGACTTGCTCCGAAGCCCCCAAACCTTCTTTTCTTCACGATTTTCTTGTGCTATGCGTTGAAAATTATTGCGGAAGTAGATCGGAATCTCACTATACGAGGTGGGGTGCTGCATGCTCCACCAATGGCAATGATTGATGATAATAAGTACTCTGGTTTTCAGATAGACTTACTCGAAATTCTAAAAGATTTTGCTTTAGAAATGGATAATATTAACGTTACATATCACTTCACAGCTGCTGGATCGAACTACGGGAAAGCTATTGATATCATAGCAAAAGATTGTAATACGACAGAAAATCCGATTTCATTAGAAGACTGCTTACAGTTTGACTTCATCGTTGGGGACTTCTATACAAGTGCTGAACGGTATTCTAGAGTCGATTTTTCCCCTGCTTGGTTACCATCCAGAATTACTACAGCCAAATATAATAAAAAATCTGGATTTGATTTCAACACACTAACAGAAACGGTGAAGGCAAACGCTAAAGTCTGTATTGCGGAAAATACATTAACCTGGATTGTAGCACTACAGAAATTTCCTGACTTAAACATTTATGGATGTGAACATCAATCTGCGTGCATAAATGACCTTAAGGCTGGGCACTGTGTTTTATATGTTGAAGACGAATTACAGCTAATGTACAGAGCCATGAATGATATGTCATTGACTGTAAACCGAGAGCAATTTTTTACACAGTATTTAGTCTGGCCAATCAGTTCAAAAATTGACCCAGAAATAAGTTACCTATTGAAAAGATGGCTATACGGTGCCATGGGAAAAGCCATTCCTGATGATCTGTACGAAATTTTCTTCGAGAAAGGTGTTTGTCCTCCAGGCGCTGCTGGTGAGAATTGTGAATTGCCCTGCCACCCTGTCAATGGGCAGAGTAATAAAATGGGAATTTGCGTTTGTAATTCAATCCGATGGGATGGTGATGATTGTTCAAATGAAATATTGGAAGATAAAAATCTAATCCCAAAAGGCTTCTTAATTGGTGGCTACGTCATGTTTTCGATCAATGCTGTAACCATTATTGGCTGTGGGAGTTGGCTTTGGTTCAAGCGTAATTTACCAAAAGTTAAACTTGCACAACCATCGTTCCTAGCTTTGGTACTTGTTGGGTGCTTCATTTCTACAAGTACCATCATTCCCTTAGGTATCGAGAGCAACGGAGAATGGCCTGTTCCAGCTTGTATGACTATTCCATGGTTTTATTCTATTGGTTTCTCCGTTACATTTGGAACACTTTTCTCCAAAATTCGTAGGATTCATCTAATATTCAAATCTGCATCAGTTTGCGTACGAAGGACAGTTACAGCTTCTGAAACTTTGAAGCTCATCGCCATTGTTCTTGCGATTGACATTTTACCGTTGCTAGTTTGGAATATATTTGATCCCCTAGTGTGGAAACGTAAGGTGCTTCAAGAAGACCAGTTTGGCTATCCTTTATCATCAATAGGATTTTGTACGTCAGACTATTGGGGATATTTCACTGGGACCATATTATGCTTCCACCTTGTTGTCGTAGCTGTTGCTTGTTATATGTGCTATGTTGCTAGAAGTATCCCAAGCCAATTTTCAGATGTTAAGTACGTCACGATGGCAATGATTTCTAATCTACAAATTTTGATAGTGGGACTACCTGTTCTCATACTTGTTGGCACTGATCCAACCGCCAGCTACTTTGTTCGAACTGCGATTGTGTGGATGAATGATTTTGTTGTTGTTGCCCTAATATTTGGAAATCTTATGTATCAAATATATTTCAACCTCGATGAAGAATTGCAAATAAGTAATGCAGTCACCACATATTCACGGAAATCGCGACGAAGTCAAATAGGACAAACATTGAAATTTGTATGTGAAGACTTTGAAAGAGAGGGCACATCAACAACGAATGAACACATTTTATCTTATGATGGAGAAAGTTCGCATTCAGGTGGCATAGGGTTGCAGAAAAACATAAATCTTACACTGGATGAGGAAAAAGAGGTTGGCGATTTGAAATTGAAAGTGGAGAGCTCAAACTCATCATAATTTTATCATTTTTTCATGCTTCATACGTAAAAGTGCAATTTATAACATAAATTTAAGCCCAATATACATGAGACAAAGCGAACGTTGCATCTCTTCCAGCACCACTTATACGTATTGCTACTTCTACAGTTTCTCCCTCCTCGTTTTCAGATTTGAACCTATCTTTCATAGAGGGGTCGTCCAACAAAATGAACATATCCAAATTGTACGCTACATTATGACGTTGTTCTTCTAATTGATCCTTATCCCATGAGGCTTTAATTTCTCCATTAATAGCAATTTCAAAACAAAATCCGTCTGGAAATGGCGCTGGTTCTCCTTTTAAGCGACGGTTTTTACCAGAGCTATCGTCAATCATTTCATCTTCTACATCATCAATATCGACATTTTCATTTTCTTCCATGTCTTGAGATGATGTAGTCTCATGAGTTTTTCCGTTGTTTTCTTCTGTCCATCCCTCCGTCCTTTGATTCTCACCGGGATTTCTCCAAGTTTCCATCCTAACCATAATTAGGCCTTCTTTTACTCCTGGTAATTGCATGACAAGCCATCCACTAAACCCATCACCCATTATAACACCATGGCCATCATTATGTCCGTAAAGGAGACATCTTTGATCTTTGTCTCGACTACATTCAGACTGAGCAGTCCCATCACAAAAGCCACTTCTTACAGAACTCAGGGACCAACCTTGGCCAGGAACAATTGAACTCAGGTTACGACGAAAGCTCTTTTGTGTATTTTCCACATTAGAAGCCATGATGACCTTTTCTTGTTTCTCTGCGAGTTTCCTCCCTCGACTTTGGTCTGAGTCGTATGTTGTAACAATAGCTATCGCGTGAGCATCAGCTTCTCCTTCAGGTACTTTTAACTCTGGAGTTAAAAGATCTGGACCGTAGTAAAGATTTTTGTTGTCAGGATCCTCATGAGGCACATATCCGTTAGGTGCCTAAGAATAATTTTTCAAGAATAAAGAAAGCTTTGTATTTAGTGATCTTAATTGAATCTTCTGAAAATGTATAAATATAACTTACCGGTACAAGTAATTTTCTTATGGAACTTTGTTCAGGATCTGCTCTGGGTGTGAACTCTGTTGCAGCAGATAAAGATAGAGTACAGATACGGGGAATGAATGAAAATACATGCGACTCACAAGTAGGCTCGTTTTCATAAATTTTGGATGACGATTTTACAGCCTCACGGATTTTGTCGTAACGATCTCCAATGTGCCAATTTTCGTCTGCAAGCGGATGTCCATCTACAGAAGTTTTTTCGCTCCATTCAAAAAGGGCTTTCTCCAATGCTTGAAGCATTAGGAGCGCCCACTTTCGGGATTCCCAGCGATGATGTCTCCTTATATTGAGATATTGAAAATGTATTCGAGCATGTGAGAGTGGTATGAAAAATCTCATATGTTGAAATATATATTTCTCACCATCCTGGATGCCATTTTACTTGACTACCGGGGTGTTCCTGCTGCTCCATAGGAGGAATGATATCTTTTCTATTAATCCAACATCTAGATGCAAATTTATTTTCATTGCCACATCGTTCCCAGTCATGATCACATTTTAACCCTTGAGCTGCGTAAGGAATATCATTTAATTCTTGGTATTCATCTGAAAAATGGATAAACGAGGAAGGTTCATGAAAGTCGCCATGCCACCAGCCTCCGGTAGCATCCTCCAATATTTTCCTTAGGTTTCCATGTGATCCAACATCTTGGCCACCAATCATTATAATGGGGAGCCTTTGACCAGACAAAAGCGCTTGTCGATTGAACACATCCAGGACATCACTACCCTTCTCTGTCATGGCTGAGTCCCAAATTAAAAAATCCCTCTCCCCATAAATCTTATCTCCGCCCAAAGCAGCTATATCCATGACGATACAACGAATTGAAATAGAACGCAATTATTTGTCAGAATTTGTACACATCCAATGAAAAAGGCAATAATACTTACTTTGGAGAGTTCCAAGTCCACCCATTGCCATATTCCTTGTAACAAGAGTCATCCCTAGTTTATCGAAAACAGGTTCCATCAAGTACTGAAATTGCATGCTTTTTGTTTGAAAAAATTGGTTTCCATGGCCTGTTATGAAATCAATGCTAGATGAGGCAAAGCAAGAATCACTTCACAAAAAATGTACGTCAAAGGATGACCCACGTACCTGCAGCCGCTGAGTGACCAGCGAGAACAACATAAAATTCATCATTTGTGATCATTGCATGAAGCAATTTTCTAGCTAGTGCATCAAATCCAGACTTTGTCATCCATGCAATTCCATTTTCATAAATTTCTTTTCCTATCTTGTAATGACCGGTTCTTCCATGTTTGAGAGGGTAGTTTGGTGGGTCAAAGAAGTTGATTCCCACAATATCCTTCAGTTCCTCTTCAGTGTATGGTTTAGATCCATATCCGTATTCTTCATAGATACCTGTGCGTACTCTTCTCACAAGTTTTAGCGACTCATCAATAAACTTTTCAACATAAACTTTATCAGTTTGCCAAGAATTGGGTGGAAAAGTCGAACTTGGAACATCTCGATTTGGATAGTCGTCGAACGTATTTACAATGGGTCGGATGCCCTCGAAATCATCACGAAAATCCCATGCACCATATTTTTCGCGTACTTGTTTCATCTTTTCAAGATACTGCTCTTGCTCTGCTTCTGCAGTACCAAGTGGATATTCCTCATATAGTTCGTTAGAGAATGGGGAAGTATTTTCGTCGTGTAGATAATGACCTTGAATATTGTTCTTATTCTGTTCATGAAATGATGAATATTTAGGCGCGGTGGATTTTTGTCCACTTTGAGAGGCTAAAGGATTTTCTTCCTCCAATATGTTCTCTTTTTCATATAAGTTGGTCGCCATAGATTCATTGTTGCGTTTCAAACTCCCGTAAGTGTTCTCATGAAAATTCTTCACAACTGTATGATCTAAACCATTCCTTTCAAACGAAAAGATTTGGGACGATGTAGAATAAATAAACATTGCCACACAAAAGACCATTACTAATATGGACTTGAAACGGATTGAATTTTTAGTTTCTGGTACATTAGAATTGGTATGATAACTAGAAGAGATTTTTTCATTGCGCTTGTCTCCTTCTCCATATTCCTGGTCCACAGCTTCTTGCGGATCTTCAATTTCAAGGCCAATGTTGGGACTCTTCATCTTTTGAAGTGCGCAAAGGATATACTTATGTATATAATAACAATAACTTATTGCATGCAATGAAGCAAAAATCGTAGTGACATCTAGATTAAGTAGCCTTCTACACTTTTGATATGAAGATTTTCTTTAGATAAGAAAAATATAGAATCTACTGTATTAATTATTATGATCGTGCCACATTGATATTTTGATTGGAATAGTTAGAGATGAGCTGGGCTAAACTATTGTATTTTAATCTGCTGAGGGCCCCAATGACTATGGCGGGTACAGTGCCCACTCCATTAGATGGTTATAACATTTACAATATCCTACAGACAGATACGAGCATGTAGGAAATTGTTTTGACAATAAGTAAAACTCAAACTATAACGGACTGCCCAGAGAAAATTGAAGATGTTCAATTTTTTCACTTACTAGTAAGGGAACATTACCATCCTTACACAAAGGGTCCCCAATTGAGTATAGGTTATAAAAGAAATAAACAATTTATGTCACAAATTTCGAATATTAACATTTACTTTTTAATTTAGCCAATGGTGGTTATCCCTTAAGAGTATAACTTTAAAAATACTACGCAAAACCTAGAGGAACTAGATTGGAAAAAATAGAGACCCCCACCCCAATGCGAAAACAATCATAAGTCCAAAACCAAGACACGGACCACAAAACATAGCGAGGATGAAAAATCATGGAGCGCAAAATGTTGCTGATGCAATGATTGAACCAAAGAAAAAATGATAAACAAAAGTGCACCAAAATCTATAAAATTTCCAGGATCTGCAGCGCAATCAAACTTATCATTGTTGCGCTCGGTAGTATTAGCACCACTATCACAGCTTCCATCTCCAATAAAGCAAGAATAATTCTCGTCACGCAAGGCGTAATTGAACCCATCATCAGGAAAATCAGACACAATCGCCACTATCGTTATTGCATTCATCTGATTCATATTCCTCATCAGATCTGAAATTACAAAAGTCATCTCCAGTCCAACATGGAAATTCAGTATCGCATGAGCTGTAATTGAATCTGTTTTAAGGAAACTCACATACTGCCTTTGTCACATTAGCAAGAGTTGTATTTTTACTAAACCACGAAATGATTTTGTGTGAAGATAGTGTGAGTGATGAATATTTTTAGGTCGATATCCTTGATGGGGAAGGGAAGAAGTCGCATGGAAAGAGATGAAGGTAGCAAGTACCAGAAACTTGGAATTAGAACTCATGATTGTCATGCTTACTTAAGCTGGAGCGAATAGTTGTACTTGTATCCAAATGTGAAAGAATGACCTCACAATTTTTTAATGTTATAATCACGCTAAGAATATAATTAGATATTGGGTCATGTCCTTAGGATACAATTCTTACCAATAGTATGTTCAATTTTTTAACATTCAAGAACTTTCAAATGGCCTCACCTAAGATGCATTGCCTTAAGTAGTGTAGAATTTTTGTTAAGCTTTTCCCTCTAAAGTATATATGAGTAATAGGATGAGTGATAGGATGTCTTGTGGTTCTTTCCCCTTTGTCGAAAAGTACAATAGGGTTACATACATGAACATGTCTTTTTCGGAGGAAGTTACAAATTAGTTATATTATATGTTTGTGTTCTTTTCCACAATCCAAACGATTCCTGTAGTGTGTTCTTGGAGGTTTTTGAAGATATTTGGAAGCTTTTTCATTACAGTATTGATATTTTGGGACCATATAATACTACTAAGTGTATCTCTGTCTATAACATAAATTAACTTACAAAAGAATTGACATTATGTGCAATGAATGCAGTAAGAACTAATGCATATTATGAGTGTGCAGTAAATACACTTGATGTTGTAGGTATTTTGTGAATGTATCGGAGTTTGAAGAAAAGGCTTGCAGTTCAATTAAATAAAATTTCTTCTCATTAATCGAAATAGACAGTTTCTTTCATTTATTATAACAAACGTGTCAAAGGAATTTCTTTCTTGTCATTTAGTTCGCAATTGTTTGTGAAAAGGTAACGCTCAATTTGTCATAATTCTTTTTCATCACTGTAATGTGATCTCTCTATCTGCGTTCGTTTGTGAAAATAAAACGGAATTGAAGTGTTGCAGAATGTGCAAAAACAGCAGATGAAAAGAATAATGTGAGTATATTTTTCACCACTCCTCTTCAAACAAATGCAGATTGTACGTAAATTGTAAATGAATTGATGCTACAAGAAGGTTAAAGAAGGTGGTTCATGAAAAAAATATTTTTCTTTACCACATAAACATGGTGTGAATAATTGTGAATTAAAATTTCTGTCTTGTCTACTTTAGAGGTCATCATCGTATACTTCTCAAATATAAATTTAGTATTTTTTCCTATGCTCTAGAGGACTATTTACTAGTGTAATCACTCATTAGTGCCTTTGTAGTCTCTCGTAAATAATCTAATTGGTAATATTCCGAAACATTCTTGAGAATATTGATTTGTGACAATAATTCTTGCTTGGATAAATCAAGTTTTAGAGGTGCAGAGCAATCACTTTGCCGTGCCAATGGTCGAATGGCCACCCTTTGCGTCTTGGAACACCTCAAGTCCTGTAATTGGAATTTTGCACTTCTTTGATGTATCATATCTACAAGACGCCACTCGATCACATCAGAATCATATTGTGCTCCACATTCTGAACATGACCAGGGAGTCTACAAATTGAATGTCAAAGTATGAGTTGATTATATTCGACGTTATGAAAACACAAAAAAATACTTACTTTTCCAAATAATTCCTCTAGCGGAGGAATTACACAGAGATCCAAGTCTGTACATGCATTACATTCTCTGCAAGCTACGTCAGATAGTACTATGCTTGCACATGGGTTTTTCCAAACAGTTTCTTCTGCATATTCCTGCACACCAATCTGAGCTAAAAGACTCTTCTTCAATAAATGTACTTCCTGTTCCACATCAGAATCCAGCTGAAGTACTGCCAAAATATTTTTTATAAATTCTAATGCTGGGTTTGCTAAATCTAGATGCGATCCTGGTAATTTTGGAAAGCTTTCCTCTCCACCTCCATCTTTTATGATTTCACCGATTGCTCTTGTTAGATATGTTGAAAAATGATTTGAAATAATTTTTCGTAAGTAAATCAAATGGTCATCTTTTGCTGAAGAATTCTGTACTATTTCGGAGTCAAAGTGATCTGTATTATGTTTCAACTTTTTCTGCTCAATTTGCAGTTGCTTTCTATAAAAATCTTTCGAAAAGCGACCTACAATAGTCTGGAAGTACACTTGCTCGGGTTCAGACGTCAAATATTGCATCATGTTCCAACCATTCACAATTGTTGGGACAATAACTTGGTCATCAATTTCAAATATCCAATCACCATCGTCATTTTCGTCTGGTTGACGGAGTTCAAAACGAATGCCTCCAAAATTGTATCGATCAAGAAAAAGGAAATGAGTCCAGTAGTTAGTTGGATGCAGAGAAACCTGACCAATTTTCTCCCCTTGATTAGATTCTCTTGATTGCTGGATTGTTGAGATGATAAATTCAGTGTATTCTTTTGCAGCAGCAAGATCTTTCTTGTTTGTGGATATAATGATTTTATTAAAGGAAGCGCTGATGATAGTTGCCCCAAGCCGTTGAAATTCACCAAGAAGCCTAAAAAACACTGATCGCATTATTGATTGTAGTAATCTTTGCAAGGCGGGATCATGTAATAATGAAGCTTGAGAATTGATCATTCTATACACGTTATGAAGAAGATCATTAGCTATGATGTTGTCTTGAGAATATGCTGAGCTTAACCAATACTGTACTAAAGCTTTCAGGACTTGAAAGGAAGTAGCACAAGAAAACTCGTCGCCAAATGAGTATTCTTGTAGTTGAAGTGAATGATGTACTTTATTTTCGTCTTCGCTTCCAAAAATATTCAAGGATGCATTTGAAACTGAAGTCGGTCCACCGACCAAGTCTGTAAAGGCTGCAATGGCTAGGTCATGAAGGTCTATCTCTACACATACATCACGATATGCTCCAGAATTGCATATTGACGGGCATACAATCTCATTATCGTCATTCCATAAATTTGCCATCATCAGATCCATAACCATACTGCCTCCTCTATCAACAAGATTTCCTCCCATGTCCGGCTTTCCAGGTAGCTCACTTGCCCAGAGAACCAACCTACTCTTTTGTAAAAATCGCGCATAAGATGTATCGAACAAGGTGAGTTGTGCATCTGAACCCAGGTTAGCTATGGGCACATTTCCGAACCGCGCACATTGCACACTTCTACAAGCATGAAAAGAGGTAAAAGGTTAAAAAAATTCGTAAGGTATTTGTTTCACGACAAAGATGCACTAAAATCAGGATATTTACCTTGGATACGAAATGATACCCATGTATAAGTATGCTTCCATACATAATTGGGAAGCTACAGGTTCCCAATTTAATGAAGGCAAAATTTGATTTTGAGCAAACCCAGGTGGAAATGGTAGAGAAATAAGAGGAATCTCATTGCACATAGGAACAGCTTTACGCAAAATAGACAATGGTTTTGTAGTGTTTACCAGTAGAAAAGATGGTCCGCGCTTTTCTTGTGAGTAATTCGTTAGAAGATCTTGCACACCTCTAAATACAATTTCGTCGCTATGGGCAAATTGAAGATCAAAAACCACTTTTGTTTTGGGGGACAAGCATGCATAATCAGAATCTTCATCATTTCCTGACCCGCAGAGTTGTGATATCATTTTGCTGAACATTGTATTGCAAGCATTTGCCGTTATTTGCCCTTTTGTGTTTCCTGGTTTGACAACCCACATTGTACAAGTGGCATTTAATTTGAGCATACCTGGGCCAGACTTCTCTGGTGCTGCAATATCTATTTGTTTCCCGTCCTCATCAATACTTCTTGGACCACTTCCACCTTCTAAAATGAACAATGCAACAACACCGGTGTTATTTTTTCCCTGCAATGATTCATAGAGAAATATTCTTCTATACGACAAGTTCGAATTGAGGTATTGTCCCTGTGTTGGTCTTTCGATGCGAGTCAATTGCTTTAAGTCATAGGTCTGTCCTGTTTTCTCAACTCCAACGGATACTTTGCAAATGCATCCTAAGTCAACTAATGTCTGGAAAATAAGAGGTGTTCCCTGTTGATACACACGTTCAATCGTACGTTCGGACTTATCATCGCTTAATCCGAGCACATCAGTCCACCAATTTTCTTTGCGGAACTTGTTTTCAGAGAGAGTCACCTCGAATAAAAATTGTTTTCTTCTATTTTGAGGAAGTCTTTTGTCAACTTTCTTCACTATTCCTTCTTTTTGATCAATGATGTCAGCAAAGGAGTTAACAACAATTTTTCGAGGAACTCTAAGATTGATCTTTTGAAGTGAATCATTTCCCAACATTATCCACATGACGAAATCACCGGAAAACAGATTTTGCTCACGCACTTCAACAATGTGCCACTCGTCCATAGTCAATGCAGTAGCTGCATCTCGAATAAAGCTCTCCATATTTCCAGGTGGGCGTCGTTGTCTCTTTTTTGAAGCTGAAGATGATATTGATGAAAGTGTACCTCCGATTCTATTTTGTTTCCTTTTGCGCTGTTTTCTCCAAATCTCTTTCTTTCTCCTCAACCATTCCTGGTAGTTTTCTTTTGATAACGGTTCCCGAGATTGAATATCGCCCTCTTCTTTTTCTTCTGTCTGATTTAAATTTTCCTTATGCAAATCAAGAGATGCCATGCTTGTGTTCTTACATTTGGAATTGACTATTCTTTTTCGACTATGTACAATAGGACGACCTGGTTTTGATATATTCGCACCCATATCCTCTATATCGACAATTTCTGATACATTCTTTACGTTTAAATCTGGTTGTTCAAGAACTTTTTTCTTCATAATTCCGTTTGTAAACATTTTTGAAATGCTTTGCTGTTTATATCTATCGTTCAGACGCCTGACAGTTCTCTGAAGCCAATCTGGGTGAGTAATGCGTGGAACTGGATTTGGTACTTTCTGAAGTGCAGCTGGAATGGTTATTATTTTTTGAATAGTTTTTCCCAGTCTATCCTTGTAGTATTCCCAATCAAGAACTTCTCTTACATCAAATTCATCCATCTGTGGGGATTTCAACCATTTTCGTAGATAATGCTTCATCACAGCTTTCTCTGATTTCCAAATTGCGGTAGGAACAGCCCTTTCAGTTACTGGTGCCCCATACGGCCTTTCCGCTATGATAAATTTACAGTTCAAGCCCTTATCTTTGATAATTTCTGCACCCAAAAATTCTCCTAGACGCCGCGCTGTAGTTTGCGAAGTTCCCTTCTGGTCCCCATAATCTTCCAACTGTCGACTCATACTCCTATTTTCAGAAATCAAATCAAACAACTCATCAGTTGCCAAACTATCGCCTTTAGTATCTAAAATATCCATCCAATGATTAGCTATCTGGGCGACACTGTCATAGCATTCAGCCAACGTATTACCGTCAAGAAACTTCTCGAAGACTTGAGACTGGAATGTCTTAATCAATTCAAGTTCACCGCGTCGCTTAAGTTCGAAACCTTTAAGTTCCGCAAGAGATCCATCATGATTAAAAACAGCATATCTTTTTTTCAACAATTTCCCTTCTTCTAATGACGAAGGTAAAACCATGCACCTATATGGCCCGTCTACCTCAAAAAAAATAGAACACTCTGATCTTGTTTCGTATGTATTTGTCTCAGAGTGAATCAAAGTTTGATATTGGTGATTTGTGAAATTTTCGTGCACGTCTGCATTCAGCATAAGACACGGATAATCTACTCTGATTTTACCGCCGTCTCTTGTTTTGAATGTGAAGCTATCAGGGAAGCTATGAGGTAGGATACACCAGATTCCATCTGTATCAAGTTCTAGGGGTCGTCCAATTTGTTCAACTAATATCCTAGCTTGTGTAATAAGGTCTGCACCGGTTTTTGTTACTATTCCTGCCATTTCCATGCTACGCCAACGAGCTCCTTTACGCATAACATACCCGTAAAAGCTATTTAAAATACACTTATGGGCAATTTGTAAAGAGTCGTACACAATTGCAGAATCTTCTGCTTCTTTTTTTGCCATTACATCCCCAACATTTTCGGCTTTTGATTTCGAAGCTTTTGCTTTCTTCGTCAGCTTTTTATACTCATATCGGCGATCTCTAAAATTTCTGACTGTATTGACATAAAAATCATTTTCTCTCATACATACAGTATCTTTTTTCAAAACCTCCTCTGTAATCTTGGTTTTCTTGTACGCGATTCTACTATATTGCTTCAACCTTTCCTTTATCTTTACAGCTTGTTGTTGCTCGGATAAATCTGTAAATATTTTTCCTTCAACAATTTCTCTAGTTAGCTGCTCTTTTATTCTCTCAAATTCGTTTTTACTTGAGGGTGTGAAATCTCCTCTCCAAATCCAATTCATCTTTCTCTTACATCCATTCTTTGCTTGATTGAAATCACAAGCTGCACAGGTTGCATCGTCTACGATAGCACTAGGTTGTAGCCTGTTGGTTAAGATAATGTTTGGATACATAGCTCCCACATCTAGATGGTAAATAAAAGGTTTTTCCTTCCTTATGGGGTCATCTCGCAAAGCCTCGAGTTTCTCTATGATACTGCACCTGACTTCATCATAATTCGTTACATCGTTGCGGTCTTTTCCGTCTTCAACTTCAATTGCAAAGGTCAAATCCCTGTCAATATTGTCTATCAAAGATTGGAAAGCCGATGGGACCATATCAAAATCATATTCAATATCAGAACGGTAGACGCCCCTGTAAAGAATGAATAAAAATGTTTTATGAGAAAAAATGCTGCTAGAAATCTGTTTTTCGAAAATAACTCACGTCTCAAGACATTCAACTTTTCCTCCTATATATGTTTCTGACTCAAGTAGATGCCCTGAAGATGTGAAGGAAAGATGTGGAGTTTGATCTTTATTTGGGCAAATAATATTCAATTTATACGCCTCAACCATCAAAAGGGTTTCACAAAGGGTGCCTAATGTAAAAAAATTATCAGTTAGGTATGAAACTTTCTTCATTATCAAAGAAAATATTATGAATGTTTCTTGTGAACCTACCTGAACCCTTCCTTAAAACATCTTCAGGTCCCATTGGAATAATTGTACATAAACTAAAGATAAACATATGAACATACTTTTCATACAAGTAAAAAGTCGCAACTGCATCTGAAACACTGTAAGTCGCCATATGAATTGGTTTCTCACTTGCAAATTTTACCATATCCTCAGGATCAACTTCCACAGGATCATATCCTAATTTATATTTTGTCACTGCTTTAAGGCCCTGTGATCCTTGGGGGAGATATGAGTCGCGACGAACCCAGTGAAAAGCATCAAGATGGACACTGCATCTTCCTCTGTATTCCTCACCGATCTGTTCAATTCCTATTTCTCTCCTCAATGAGAGATTATAAAGTTTGGCCCTTGATTCAAGATATGGCCAATCGAAGAAATCTCCGTTATATGTTACAACAATTTGAGGTTTAATTTCCTGATAATGCCCAAGAAAACGCTTAATCAAATCTTCTTCATTCTTCTCGTTAAAAATATGGAATGGGCCTGGATATGATGGTTTGGGTGTGTATTCAAAGTCAGAAATATCTGAGGAAACAATCTCTCGATTAATTATTAGAAATCCACCTAGTCCCGAAACCATGTAAGAAATCATGAAAATAGAATCAACTGATGCGTCAGGAAACTTAAGTGGTGCTTTGGTACATTCTATATCAAATGCAAGGAATGTAGGGTCCGCTTTCTTTGTCATTTTGGGATGGTTTGTCAATTTTGTATCATTTCCAGATTGTGTTACTGTGTACCATGCTCCACACCTTATGTCCAAATCTGTGGAAATTCTCATGAGGTACGGGACGTCATATTCTCTCATTTCTAAAAGCGAGTCCAAAGGATCGTCGGCTTTTGTTGTAGATTGAGGCATGAATTTGTGCATCCATTCTTGTTCGGTATTGTTTGCATCTTTATCACGTCGTTGATTTTTATTTATAATTGTCCTCACTTTATCCCTTACTTCTACGAGCTGTTGCACATTATTAAAATAGAGCTTTAGCATTTTCCGGCCTTCATTTTGGCTCAAATGATTTAACTGGTCCAGATCAGTTTTATAAATAATCTCTACCGTCGTAAGGCCAGAAACTTCATACAATCGCATCAGACTAGATATGAGCATTTCATAATTTGCTGTAGGTGCAGGTAAAAGGAAAAAATAAGGTTGATAAACAAGAGTGCATTTAAAGGTTGATTTTGTTTCTGTGATGAAATAAAGGTCTATTCCACTTTTCTCGGATCCGATAGAGGATGCATCAGAACTTGGAGCAACTGTAGTTTGTAACATGTTGAAAATATAACCTTTTCTTGAAACAGTAGAATTTCTCTCGTCTCCACTTGTTAAAAAGTCGTATCCAAAACGAGAATCAAGCTCCTCGCCTTCCTTCTTGCGTCTACGTTTCCATTCTATTACAGCCATTGTTTTTTTCTGTTTGTCCTCCAATTCTGGATCTGTGGCACCCTTGTATTTGTTGTTCGCGCCCATTTGTCTTTGGTACCGACTTGACTTGGCTCCTTTTTTCGACATTGTTTGCCCGAATACTTTGCGGTATGGTGAAGACATTTTGAAATTCTTTTTGGTTGATGAAGTTTTATAGTCTGGACCAATTTTTTTCTTTCTTGTGGCTCTGAAGAAATTTGGCCTCGGCATATAATCCTTTATTTCTTTTACAGAACAGAAGGTAGAACAGTATAGAGCGCATCATTTTTCCTCAACAAATAAATAGATGTGTCGAAATCCCGCCATTTTTTCCACTCGAAACAAATACCAGCAATATTTAATGAGTTCAGTACGCAAGATATGGTTAAAATGTTAGTATGTTGAATTTGTTTAGAGACAAGTTAAATATACTTAGATCGAACGAGGAAGCAAAGGTGTTAGCGCGCCCTTTTCTTATTCATTAATTGTAAAACACCAAGACCAATCCTCTCTCTCTCTCTCTCTCTCTAGAAAGACAAAGGGTCGACGAAAGTATACGCTTTGGTCGGAGTAAGAGCACAAAAAAGTAAATACAATAATATAATTGGAGTAGGTATATTGCACTATTCCCCAGCTCTATAGAAAGTAATGAAAGATAAAGAAGTCTAAGTTGTTAATCTGGAGCGAGATGAATTAAAGGATGATCAGCATTACGGTATCGTACTTTGAGAAAATTATGAAGAAAGTAAATCTTATTTTAGCAGTTTCAATACAATATATATATCTCTCTCTCTCTAGACTCTCTAGAGAGAGTGTTTTTTCTAAAAAAAACAATTGAATGAAATTTATTGTTTGATTATACGTCATCATTTTCACAAGTAAAAAAAACGCCTCTTGCTCAGAAACACGGTGGATTTTCATTCTGCAATTTTCCCTGAAGATTTTTTTCATTGCAAAACCACATCAATAATGACGAAGACACCCTTTAGGTCTATTTTGATGATAACGTTGTTATCGGGTTTCAGCCAACGAGCAAGCTGTTTCATACCTCGTACATTGGTTTCCTCTAGATTCATTTCAAGTTTATCAAAATATAGTACCAGGTCGCAAACAAAAATGAGTCTTACTTTACCATCCTTGAAGGAGGTAAATATCGACAGGATTCATTCTTTAATTTTTCATTTGTTATTATTAACTTTCTTATCCTTTTCGTCTTTGCGTGAATGATGATGAATTTTTGCAGGTCACGAATGATCCATTTATGAAACAAGTGGGACACGGTTCCATGATAGCATCAGCTTTGTCAACGGAAGCAAGTAAAGAAAATGAAGAGCAAATAACTGAATTGCTTTCAGCTCAACTGTCACATTCAGATGGTATTCGTGGATTTTTTGTGTCATATTTGACTTCTTCAGATGAAAGTGAAGACATTGATGAGGTAGATGTTGATGTTCCTTCCGCTCTAGTAGCTGCCATGGGAACAGCAAACAAAGAGGAATTGATTCCTCTTGGATGTACGTGAAGAAATTATTTAAAATTTGTATGACATTCATCACTTCGCAAATATTCTTATTCCAGCAACTTTTCCTTTTCTTTCTTTGATTATTCAGGCATGAATGTGATCATGCCTACAGGGATGATAACCATGCACACAGACCCAAATCTTGCGTCAGAATCCTCCAAAACAGCAAAGAATGGGAAGAAAGTTCTCTCTGCACTAAAAGCAATAAGTCCTCAACATGAAGAATCCATAGTAAAAATCTCTCGGGCTGTACATGCAGTTGCTACCGAAAGTGATAGCAAAGACTGTGACGAGGAACAGTTTCAGGTATGTCGAAAATACTTTCAAGAACAATCAGGCAAAACTTGCCTATATTTCTCTCTTACTATTTTATTCTTTATATTTGAAATTCCAACAGTATTGGACGAAGTTTTTTGAGAAATGGGGATACAAAGAAGAACAGAAAAAAGATATCGCTGTTGCCATTTCTGGTTTTATGTAAGACAAATCATGGTGAAACTTCTTCTCTATAGGATGCCTTTCATATGATTCATACTTTCGTATATATGTTTTCATAATGAATCATCATGATGAAATTGTTGGGTGAAAGAGGAGATACACTTTAAAAAATAAGAGAAAAAAATTAAGACTATTTATTCAAAAAGGTTCAAATTACCGCCGGAAGTTGTTACGATATCCACGTTTTCGTCTTTGGCCTAAAATATCTTGCAAAGATTCTCCTATAATTCACGTAGATTTATATGACGATGAGGAAAGGAAGACTACTTCTCGTAGTAAACGTGTAAATTACCCTATTACGATGGTGTGCATCACCGTCCAAACAACTTATGCGAAACTTTCACCAGCAACAGTATTATTTGCATTTTTATCATAGACCAAAGAGATTACTTTAAATTTTGGGGTTCTCGCATCATAAAAGCATTGTGAAATGATGATTCGAAGCACCAGAACAAGGAGTTCTATCAGATCCTTGCATAGACTGCAACAATCAAGCTCACTATCCGTCTCTACATCTGTAAGGTCCCTTGTCCTTGAAGAAAAACATGGTCAGATGAGTGCAGCTAGAAAATTATCTCATTTCAAAATGGCAAAGATGGAAAAAACAAAATCAAGTTTGATGACATCATCTTCATTTGCAAACTTCCGGCTTTTCCACAGCAGTCCCAGAGTGGAAATGTCCTACCCTCCACATACATTGTATCCCATGCCAGCATTAAGTCCTACCATGGAATCCGGATCTATCGCGAAATGGAATATTCAGGAGGGAGAATCATTTGCAGCTGGAGATTCCTTATGTGAAGTTCAAACAGATAAAGCCACAGTCGACTTTGAGGCACAGGATGATGGAATTGTCGCTAAAATTTTGGCTACTGACGGAACCGATATTGATGTAGGAGTACCTATCTGTGTAGTTGTGGAAGAGGAAGAAGATGTTGCTGCTTTTGAAAGCTTTACTGTAGAAACAGATTCCTCCGCTTCTGCTTCAACAGCCGCTTCCGAAACTCCTGCAGTAGAAACTCCATCCACTTCCACGTCGACAAGTGCTAGTAGCTCATCTACAGCAGATCACGACCTTGGAGAATTTGTTCTCACACCTGCAGCTAGGCATAATAGTCACAGTAAAGGCCTAGATGCAACTGTACTCTATCCTGGTACAGGAAGAGGGGGTAGAATCACAAAAGGTGACTTCTTACAGGCATTAAAAGATGGAGTCCAAATGCCTCCTCTTGCCACAGCCACATCTACAGCCACAGCCACAGCCACAGCCACAGCATCCACAACGGCTAATACTGCATCTTCCTCAATTTCTTCAACACCAGCTTCAGCACCCGTTTCAGAATCTGTTCCACTTCCACCTCCACTCTCTCCTGATCCTAACAACCCATTTGAAGACATTGAAAACAATAACATGCGTAAAGTTATCGCCAAACGTCTCACGGAATCCAAAAGCTCTGTACCACATTTTTACACCACAGCTTCCATTCCTCTCGACGCCATTCTTGCGCTCCGTAAAAAGCTTGCCAAGCTTGATATTAAATTCAGTGTGAATGATGCCATTATCCGATCTTCCGCCCTTGCTCTTCGTGATGTTCCTGAAATGAATGCCACCTATAGCCCAAAGACTCAATCGGCTACTATCAGTCCAGATGTCGATATCAGTGTTGCTGTAGCTACACCTACAGGGCTTATTACACCCATTGTAACTTCTGCCAATGAACGTGGATTAGTTGATATCTCTTCGGTTGTCAGAGATCTGGCCACTAGAGCACGTGAAAATAAATTGTTGCCAACCGAATATCAAGGAGGAAGTTTCACTATTTCGAATCTGGGTATGTTCGGTATCAATGAATTCAGTGCTGTCATTAACCCTCCTCAAGCAGCGATTTTAGCTGTTGGAGGTGGTGTCAAAACGATTGTACCCACTCCATATGACGAAAGCAAAGAAACACAAGAAAAAGTTACTACTCAGGTCCTTATGGAAGCTAGATTGAGTGCTGATAGGAGAGTTGTAGACGAAGCCACTGCCGGTCTCTTCATGCAAGCTTTGAAATACTATTTGAGTCGCCCGGAATTGTTAATGTTGTAATATACATATCTCTAGGAACTTTAATCTCTTTATGATGCAACAAATACTTTTTCATATATACTATAGAGTACGTTGTTATATATCGGTGAAAACTAAAATATGCATTATAAACACTTGAAGCATGCAATTGATAGAATAAAATAGCAATGCAAGAGCGTTGGAATTCATGAAAATATGGAAAACGGCCACCCAATCCATCAAAGTACTCTGTATCCCTCATAGTAGATATTTTTTCCATACGCAAGAATAAAATCCAGTGAAAACAAAACAACCACTTCGTATGGTAAAATTGTTCACATCAACTGAAACATGTTGTGCATTATCATGCAGCTTAGATGGTACTAATATTCGAGAAGGGAAGTTCAGGAACTTTCTTTCTTGTTCTGTGTCCTTTGGTTACGTTTGTTCTATGACCTGTAACTGAAGTAGGTGTGATTGTAGATGAATCATGACTGCCCAAACTCATAGAGCGAAGACTATCAGGTGGTCTATATTCGTATATCATATCCTCTGGATAATCATGATAACCTCGAGTTGGGCTTTCGGTACTTCCCCAACTCATGGAACGTTTCCTCCATCGATCATCTCGTTCACCTGCTGGATGTGAAACTTGATAATACGGGCTTTCTTCCAAATGTAAATTGATCTTTTCAATTACAAATTTCCCCTCTTTGTATTTCTGACTTCGTTCATAGGCTTTGGAATACGTCCATCCGACTATTTTTTTGCATCTCTTGCAATGAATGTCACTCACTACATGCAAGCCAGTCATTAGACGACGATTCTCTTCTGGTCCTTTGATAACATTTACACATTCATCAAATAAATATGCTCGTCCTAAAATAGAATGAAGAAGAAAACTTCGTGTCAGTAATTATGCACAAAGTCCTTGATTAGAACGAGTTTGATTGACTCACCGTGACGACCATGAAAACTTTTGGAAATAATATCATCGTGACTAGTTAGATGGGTTCGACAATTAGAACATGTATAAACCTGCGGACCATCCACAAAGACCATGGAGTCATTTTCTTTTTTAGCTTTAAGTAAAGCTTTTCGTGCAGCTTTGTCATTCTCCACAGTTGTGATAGACATTATCGACATAATAGAAGAAGGACTTTCGATCTTCATTTTAGTCGTAGAAGTTCGAATATTACTCTTAGTAGGGCTTCTCAAAGCTCCAAGGTTGGCATCAGTGCTTCCGTTGATTTCAAAACTTATATCCAAAGGAGAAGATGGGATAGAATTTGAATTTGATCGTTGATAGCCTAAATATAACGGGGAGACTGGAGGGCGAACTGCACGCATCGAGAGCAATTCAGGTGGTCTTGGGGATGTGGAATAATTATGGTGGTGACCATGCTTTTTATTTCTAATCTGTGTATGCACTGAATTTGATTCGAAGCCCAAAGTTATCATATGAGAAATATGAATCAGAGAGTTTTTTTGCATATCTTATTTCTTACCGTTTCGAGACATTCTTGAAGAATACTTTGAATCTCTATCGAACGGGATAATTTATCAATTGAATGAGTGACTTCTTCGTGTCTCTGTCAGATAAAAGAAAATAACAATATAAGTAACAAGATAGAAAACTATGTGTTTAGACATATTAGATTCAAAGCATATCTGTAAAAAGCCCTCATCAAAAATAGCGAACAGGAGTGGATGTGAACCAACCTAAACATAACTATTAAAGTTCAAGAATGAAATATGATTTTGTTTCGTTATACGAAAACATAATCTTCACTGAAGAGGAAACATCATCAAGGACTTTACCAACTTCAAGTCCAACACAATAATTTAGTTCAACTGTGGAGGGAGAAACACCAAATAAGTTCCAAGATCAATTGACAATGCGCCACTGAAAATTTGACTTACATTGCAGTAATGAATGTACTGTTCGTATCCTAATGAATAGAGGAGTAATGCTGTTTCGCTGAAAAAATTGCCCTCCTTGGACTTATCAAATGAAAATAGGACTTCTTTGGTGTGTGTTCGGAACAATCAAAAAAGTATTCATAAAGAACAAAATCATGAAGTTAGAATTTTTCTTTAGCACCTTGTAGATGATCAAGAATGAAGTCAGTAAATCTTCTAAATGTAATCATTACTTACGTACGTAGCCTCAACTAAGAATGATTGAAGACAATCAAAAATCATAGGGGCACCTTTTTGTTCTGATTTTTATATGTGTGTTCTGAGTTTTGCATCGACATCATTCACGGAATTTTAATATCAATTCGATCCACACCTAGAGATATATATGGCAAGGTTCGTACAAATGAAAAGATTTACATGATTGGCTCCTCATTTTTTCGTGCAAGAACAAAATCAATAAAGAAAACATTCATAATGCTTCAACGCTCTTACGAGTGGCAGTAATACGTTTTATCAGGAGCAGAACTTGGATTGACTAATTATTTTATGTGCGTAGATAAGAACCATACCACTAATCATAATTAGGGTTTTGGAGAACAAAAATCAAGCTTCACCTTTCTCTAGAAGGAAAGAAAACAACAAGCGGTACGCCAAAACTAACTCGCAGCGATGAAAGGATTATGAAAAAGATGACTTCATATGATTGCAATCCACTCATTCAAGAAAAAATGCCATTAGTTTCAAAAGCATACAAGATAGAATAATCTTCACAATTTAGAAATATTTTGTGGTTGAAACTTCCAATTAGCATGCGAATAACTCTTTCAGTTCTAAAACAATTTGCAGGACGTCCGTTGTCCTGAAGTAGTGTTACCTGCATGACTCGCATCAGTTTGCAACAAACTCAGAGACAAACATCTATTATCGTCACAATATCATCACTTATCAATTTGGCATCAACATTTTCCAACGATTACTAAAAGCATTTTTTCCCTCCGTTCCATAATCTCCTGACACACATATTTTTTCAATTGATCTTCATTTTTCAACTCAGGAATTCTGTATGTGAGGTCAACAATTTTACGGACACTGCTTCGCTATGATCCAGAATGTTTTTATGTGATTGGTACTGTTCAAGGCATGATGTGATATATCTTATATTCATACAGATGATTGTTACGAGAAGCTCTGTTTTTACAAGCAATACTGCACACTCGTGACAATATCAGGAAAATAAAAAATCTAAGAAAGATTCTGTGCTTGCCTCTGGGAAGTTAGGATTTATCATCAGCAACCACCATGTCATCCGCACAGTCTTAGTTCATTCTTTATATATTCATTTTTTTGGTTGAAAAATTGTTTGAAGCATTGAAAAAATGATCTTACATTCGTCACCGAATCATTAGCAAAGGAAAAACTAATTCCAGTTATGGTGATGAAAGATGTCACTATAGCACTGCAGATTCGGTCATATACGAGCTGTAATATATGACTTTCTCCTTGTTCTCGGGACAATTGATGATACCATCAAACCCAAGATCATACACGCCTTCACTGTAAAACTCTAATTTGGTGCAATTCAAAACTCAAGTTGAGGGGAAGTAGTATGTCATAAAAGACTTCCAAGAAGATAACCATAAAGACTTAAAAAATCAATTCTACTAGATCGCGATTGTTTTAGCGGTTAAAACCAATCATATATTAGAACTTTAGATATGAAATTTGGACCAACCAAACATATTTGCATAGCACGACATCGTCACGGTAGTTTTGAGTCTAGATTTTGGAATTTTGCTGTGAGAGAAGATATTACTATGATTACATTGTAGGAGAGAACTTATGTAGGTTAGAGCAAAATTTCATTAAATTCTTTCAAATGTGCACATCTGCTGTAGTTAGTAGATGTAAGGGGCTCCTATTCATTTATGAACTTCGTGTTTGCCCAAAAGATATCTGGGCTGTGCTGTATAAGATGAATGTGTCTCGACAAACTATTGGGTTAACATCTTTATATTGGCAATTATGATTTAATTGAAAAGTCCAACAATTTCAAACAAATAAAGATGTTCAAATTAGTATTCCATAACATGTGAACTCACACGTACCAGCTTTACTCATGCATGTGTGCATTTGAATGAAACGAGAATGGTGAACAAATGTTGAAAGGATTTGCTCATCAATGTTTTGATTCAAATACAATATTGAATAAACGAAAATGTTGCGAGAAATGATGTATGTTTTTCAAACTAAAAATAATGAGCTATATATTCCTTTTCATCAGGATTATGGAACTTACTTCTTTCGGCCTTTTTGTTTGTAACAATTCTGTTAAATATGAACTCTTTTTCTAAGCAATCCCAGTCTGGCTAGGTTCCTTTGATTATTGATAGAATCTGATCAAAATGACCATTTCCAACTCACAACATGTGCTGCATGAAATGTTGAAAAATCTTAAGAAATGTTGCAGCCTTCTTCAATCTTACCTAAACTCAGCACACATCATTGATTAATACTACCTTTAACAATTGCACGCTGCAGAGCTATCATGTATCTTGGCTGTAAGGCTCTTCTTTCTTCCATTGAATATTCTGTTTCCTCTTCATCATCATCGATTGGTGAATATACCAGAACGCCACCACCCTTCACAGTGAGCTGTTTCTTCTTTTTTTGAGAATTTGGCTCGATTGATATGCTAAGTCCAGTTGCACCACTTGTGGTAGAATTGTAAGCTTGAGAGTCCAAACTATTCGCGGGTTCTGAAAGACTACTGGCAACCGCCAATTCACTTGACATTTGCTTTGGTTGTGGAATCAACTGAGCTTCTGGAGGTAAAGGCGGTGGAGCAGAGAAGCCTCCTGGAGGTGGCATCCCAGGTGCAGCATGCATTGCAAAACTTGGTGGCGGCATTCCCGAAGGTGGAACTCCCTGATGTGGAGGTGGTAGTAGATGTGAAGGATAAGCACCGGGTGCCCCAGGAGGAGGTCCCGGGGGCAAAGGTGGCATCCCTGAAAGACCTGGTAAAGGAGGGGGTGGTGGAGGTGGTGGTGGCGGGGCAAGAGGGATATCCTCAGGCTCAGTTGTGAGACAGTCATCATCCATTGCAAAATCTTCATAGCCATGAGCCTGTACCAATGCAAAGGCAGCTCTACATGCACAGTCTATTGCTGCATCTCTTGTCTTCCCTCGACCCCATCCAAGCTTAACGCCGTTTACACGAGTTGCAAACACAAAAGGTCGCTCTGTCGAGCCTCCAGTTTCACAACGTACGAATGCAGCGTCCAGCATACGATGATTTTTCGTGTATCGCGCGAATGAATCTATAGATCGATAGTTTGTATTGGGTCGGTATTTCTTAACCAAATATGATTCCTCATTCTTGCCTCTTGACTTTTTTGAGTTGTTTTGCCTCGAATCATTATATCCATCTGTGTTGGCACCATTTTGTTGGGGCTGGCCAGATGGGGGTCTCTTCTTTCTTCCCATCTTTTTGAAATTTTAAGATAATATTAATACTTCTCTAGTAAGTAGGATACAAACTCAACGTAAATTATTTAGTCTATTATTTATTAGCTATCCTACTGGAATCTACAAAAAATGTTCCAATCTGCTAAGACTTAGTATGTTCGAGAGCATTTTCATTTAAATGAGAAAATAAAATTATGAATGTAAAATTCATTCTTGACAACCTTTAGTGACATCATGTATGTAACACATAAATACAGAATTTAAGCTCTATTGATTAACCCTTCGCTGCGAATTCAAAACTCCCAGCACAACTCCAAAATTGGAATAATTCCAATTGATGCATGCAAAATAATGCCAATGATTCAGTTCTTGGAACGATGAAAAATAATCTACTACTTATATTAATTTATTTGCAAAAGAAAAGAAAATGTTATCTGACATGGATTCTTTTCATTAAATTGTGCCGACATCAGATTTGACAAATTAAAGGAGCTAACGAAATTTTGCAACGTTTCTTAAAATTGAAATGAATGATGAATACTTATAAGAGTTGGAAGAATTAGCCCATAGAACTTAAAGGCATATAAGTACTGTTGGGGGATCTCATTTGACTATGCGTTTTATTCAATTTCCATTTCAAGTAGTAACTAGGAAGATAATCTTGTCCAAATAACTATTCAAAAATGGAAAACTTATCCAGAGCAAGTTCAAAAATGTGTTTTTGAACATCTCACATTCTTTCTATTTCTATTTCTATTTCGGTCATGATAATTTTTTCCATGTTTCTATTTTTTATACCAGATCGATCCTACAGCTGTAAGATCGCAAGCCATCCAAGAATGAAGTTCCGATTAATCCTAATATGTTGACTGAGGAGGGTGTAAGATGACTTCTCATTCTTTTTCTTGGTACTGGACAGCAGATACTAATTATACGTAGAGTTTCAGCTTCTACCTAAAAAGGAATTTTACTTTCAAAAAAAGTTTAAGAAAATCAAGTGTTCCTATTGCGATGACAACATCGGACGAAGCTCGTGCAGCAGTAGGAAATCTACGGATATTTCATTTTGAAAAAGAAAGGATTGAACGGTTTGTACCAGCTTACAATACAGAACATTGACCAGTAGGGTCTTACGTAAGTGCGTTTTCATAATAAAAAATAAACAGGGGAAGGTTCATGATTACTGATAGAAAGTACGTTCGTATGAAGACTCAGAAGGACTTCAACAAACTCATCTACAAATTAATAGTTCGATAAGTATTTGCTACGTACGCAACTCATTGAATAAATATAAATTGTTATACTTGTCATCTGTTTCGTAACACACCAGTAACCTTCAAAAAGAACGATTGAGTGAACAATAACAGCTTTGTGTTCCATCAATAAAGGCATCAGTTTTTGTTTGTGATCTCAAAGCTCTAAATTGTTACCACAACACTTTCTGTAAATTCAATTTCAATTCACAGATTCAGTCGGAAACTTCTTGTCAAAAAGAACAGTTGAATATTCATCGGGGTTACATCAAAACACAAGTGCAAACTCGTTGAAGTTAGAAACTACATTTTATCATGTATTTTAGGAATGAAATTGGTAGACTAATTGCTGCATCTTTATTATTGGCCAGCTATACAACTGCATTTGTCCCATCTGGAAAGAAAGTCGGATGGAATAATGCTCCATTGAATACTCCATCTCTAATCAATGACGAAAGGTTAGTGACTCTGAAATATCATTTGCAGCAGTTTACAATTATGAGAAAGGTCTAATTTAATGTCTTTGTGAAATTTGTAAAGTAAATTTATGAATTTGATGTCATCGATGGCATTGAGCATGAGTGAAAACTCTTCACGTACAGTTAGTGGAGACTCTCAACGTCCTATGGGACCTCCTCCTAGAAGACCTGGGGCCAGAAACAATCAAGGTCCTCAAAGGCGCCGGGGTCCGCCACGAGGACCTGGTGGTCCAAGGAGAGAAAGAAATTTCGCTCCAGCAAGGGGTGAGTTTATTTATTTTTTTTAGAACTTTAATTTCTATTGTTTCTCATAAAATCTTTTATTATGTCCATGAACTAGCTGGTGTGACACTGGTTCTTCAGAATCCAATGAAGCTTCAACGCTTAGTTGTAGAAAGACCTGATAATAGATCAAATAATAACAATAGAAACAATGATAGGAATCCTAGGTCAGATGGAGGTGCTAGACCAGGACAAAAACGTCCATTCACACCAAGTTCTGATTCTGGTGGTAAGTAAAAGATTGGGTGTATCACAGCAATATACATATGAATTTGTATATACCAATTTTCATCCTTAAACCCTTGTAACGTCAATTTTTTCATAAAGGTGGTGGACCTAGCGGTGGACCTGGACCCGCAGCAGGAAGAGGTAGAAAACAATTTGGAAAGAAAGACGATAATAAATCCCAATATGACAAAAAACGTGGCCGAACTCAACTTAGAGTTACGTCTGGTAAAAAGAGCAACCAAGGAAACAAAATGAATCGTCGAGGATCTTTGAAAAGAAGAGATAGAACAGCACAAAGAGAAATGAAAGCGGAGGCAGCACTTGAACGACGCACTGTGTCTTTACCAGAGTGAGTACTCACCTATCGATTAATCTTAATGTTTCCACTTCGACCATTTCTTACATTTTGTGTGACACGATTCAAATAACAAAAGGGGGTCCATCACGGTTTCCCAACTCAGTGAGATTCTTGATGAGAAACCTGGAATCGTCATTAAATTCCTCATGACGGATTTGGGTATCATGGCTAGTATGACACAATCTCTTGACTCTGGTACTTGTATAGCTGTATGTGAAGGCTTGGGAAGAGTTGTCGCTGATGCATATGATTTCGAAGAGTAAGATGCATGTTTCAGTTTGGTCCCAGTTCAATTTTGTTTACCTTCACCGACACTCACCTTTTTTATTTACATTAATATTTGCACAAACAGCGATGAAGAAGATGAAGAAGAATCAGTTCTTGATGCTGGTTTTGCTTCAGATGAAGATGATCCTGATGATCTTGAACCCCGTGCTCCTGTTGTGACTATCATGGGACACGTTGATCACGGTAAGACCTCTCTTCTTGACGCCATTCGTGATAGTAGTGTTACTGCTGGAGAAGCCGGAGGAATTACTCAACACATTGGAGCATACCAAGTACAACATGAGGGGTCTCCTATTACTTTTATTGACACTCCTGGTCACGCCGCTTTCTCTGACATGCGCTCCCGCGGAGCAAATATCACCGATATTGTTATCCTCGTTGTAGCATCTGATGATGGTGTTAAAGAGCAGACAGCTGATTCTATTGTTTGCGCCAAACAGGCAGGTGTGCCAGTTGTTGTAGCTGTCAATAAATGTGATCTTCCAACTGCTGACGTCGCCAAGGTGAAAGGAGAGCTTGCAGGATATGGTCTGGTCACAGAAGATTTGGGAGGTGATATCTTAGCTGCCGAAATCAGTGCAAAACAAAGAACAAACTTGGACGAATTACTATCAAAAGTAATGTTGCAAGCTGAAATACAGGAATTAAAGGCAAATCCAAACAGAGAGGCACAAGGAGTCGTTGTAGAAGCAAATGTTAAGAAAGGATTGGGAGCTGTAGCCACTACATTGATTCAGAAAGGAACGCTTCGGGTGGGTGACAGCTTTGTTTGTGGTGAAACATACGGAAAAGTAAGAGCATTAATTGGATCTGATGAAAAGACTAGATACGATGAAGCACCACCTAGTATGCCTGTAAGTGTCGTTGGTTTCGACGGTACACCCGCAGCAGGAGACACATTGGTCGTGGCTGAGAACGAACAGGTTGCAAAGGAACTAGCAGCTTCCAGACAAAGGTGAGAGCGCAGTGCATCTTTTACTGACCACTTTTCATTTACGTTTTCTGACTAAAATACTATTTGTAGAATTGCACGCGAGAAGGAAGCTTCCGCATATCAATCAAATCTTATGAGTTCTGTCGCTGCAGCTTTTGCAGGAGGTCAAAAAGAGACCCGTGAAATGTGTGTCGTTGTGAAAGCCGACGTACAAGGATCTGCTGAAGCTCTATCTCGAGCTTTCAGTGAATTGAAACTAGAAGACGAAGAATCGATTGTCACAGTCAAAGTGCTTGTTGCTGAATCAGGAGATGTAACTAAAACAGACATCGCAATTGCTAGTGTAACACCCGACACTAGTGTGATTGCATTCAATTGTGCCGCCAATATGGCAGCTATGGAGGATGCAAGGACCATGAATGTTCCAATCGGTTATTATAGTATTATGTAAGTACAGGAATTCTCAGTTGAAACTCGCTTATTTATCTAACATTATACTGAACATTACCCCTCCTTCTCGTCTAGATACGATGCTATTGATTCAGTCGAATCACGTATGCAGGAAGTTCTCTCACCCACCCCCGAGGGAGAGTATGTTGGTGCGGCAACTGTCCAGGAAGTATTCAATATCGGAGGTACAGGTAATATCGCTGGTAGTAAGTGTAATGATGGAATTATTAGGAAAGGAAGTAATGTACGTGTAATGCGAGGTGACAAGATTTTATGCGAGAGTAAAGTAAGAACGCTCAGGAATTTCAAGGTGAGATAACTATATTATTTTTCTTTTTAAATCCGGAGATCATGTACTAAACATTTTTGTTTGTTTGCAGGCTGAGGTTGATCAAATTATTACAGGTGATGAGTGTGGTATTGGTCTGCTTGACTTCGAAAGCTTTGAACCAGGTGATATTATCGAGAGTTACGTTGAAAAATGAGAAGCAAAGTAAACCTCTATTCATAAAATAAGCACTGCAATCAAACAAAATTAAAAAGATTAAACATGGAATATAATTCAAATTGCACCGTATATCTCGAAGCATATAATAAACAACATCAATATCTAGAGCACCTAAAATAAATATCTTGATTTTCAAGAAGATAAGGGATACGTATTACGTGATAGCATTGACCTTTATTCCTTTATCATTTTTAAAATATCTGATTTGCGGGGATCTAAAGAAATGTGTTTTTCTTAAAGACCTTCTGCATAGAAAAATTTGAACTTGTGCCTAGAATCGTTGTTACTCATAATTTGGAGGAAACGAAAATGGTTTGGGTTTCAAGCAATATTTTGACGTTAAGCTTGCAGAGATTCTTCCTATTAATTAGCACATGTTCCTATATCGGAGAAAGACTCGAATCAATTTTTGTTGAACACGAAACTATGCTCCCATCAATGAACTGCACTTGACTCTCTGAAACGCATGCGCCAGTTTGTGAAAACATTGCAGCAGAACCTGCACACCAGACACATAACTTTCCTGACCTGTCATGCACAGTTTGACATTCATGTGCAGGGTCTTCCGAATTCCACATTTGAGTAAAGCAAGATAAATCAGGGATAACTTCTATTCCTCTTAGAGAACTGCTTAATACAGATAAAGACAGCGAGCTTAAAGTTATTGAAATTAAAAAAAGCGACTGTCGAGGTTTCATCATGTTGTTCGTGACAATTTGATCGATTTTTTTTTGCAACTTTTAAGACTTACTATGAATGGTTACGTATAACATGTAGAAACCAACTGAAAAAGATATTCCTTGATCTATGTACCTTCGCTGTTGTCGCAAACCTCACATAAATAAGGGATCAAGGAAGTTGTCAACATGTTCATACTTCAAAAAAAAGTCACTGCAATCTCTTACGTTGTGCTATTCCTTTTAAATGTGAATCTCATCCAATCCTTTTTAGCGTCATCAAATAGGATCGAGAAAAGTACAAATAGTCAAGTTTCTCAATCAAGGTTGCAGTCGCCATTTTTATCTTCTTTGCTACATCGAAATGAACAAATTCAAAAATTTAACTTTCTCCAGAGAATGTCAGAGCCAAACAATGATAATACTGAGATTATTGATGAGGTTCTAGGATCTAAAGAAGATTCTTCTGCTGTGATGGACGAACCAGATGAGATCACACAAAGCAATAGTCCATATATTATTAACACATCAGAACCCAATGATGACAACATGATTATGCCTGTCCCACCTTTCACAGCGGCAGTGGTTTTGATTATTAGCCTATTCCTTACTTTTGCTCCATTTTTCATAACTGAAGAATAAACGATTGTAAATAGAGCTTATCTTTAAATGTTTATGATACGAATGCTTTCGCTATGAAGTCAGATTTAGATGAAAATCTTTTCGAATCATTATATGCGCATGAGTTGATATAGAGTAATGGAATAGCAGAAAAATAGCGCATCTTTCTTTTCGTCTACATCTCAACACTAGATTTAATGATAGATGCGTTGGAAACAATGAAAACTATATTTCCACTTTTGAATTGATATCGTTTATATGAATATGTCAATATGAAGTTTTGCCAGTATGATATGGTTATACAAAATTTCCATCATGAAGAGGCCCTTCACCATAAAATCGAGGGTACGAACCAAAGTTAGTACTGTCGTTAAATTCATCAGCCTCACCATAATCACCATCATCATATCTAGCTGTTTTGCATTTATATCTAGAACTATATTGCTGATAGCTTGATTTTTTCGAATAATTCTTTAGACCAAGTAATCTACAAAGTTCACTGCATTGATGAGTTTTAAAGAATGCTTTCATCCCTTTTTCTCCTCGATCCTTTTAAGGAGATTGAAAAACCAACATAAGAAGGTTTAGATGGTAAAGGAAAGAGAAAATAGGTTATCATAATAAAAATGTTTACTCACTGTTCTACCAAAGTTAAATTGATGGAGTTTCTTTTTCTTCTTTGTATTGCGTCGCTTATGAATGACAGGATCAGTAAGTTGATAACATTTTGTTCCATCCATATTTGTCTTTAAAATTCCCTGCAGGTCTACAACCATAAGGTAACGATTACTTTTCTCATACGAGAAATGGCTGAATGCTTGTGGAATGTGTTCATCTTTAATCTTTGAAAATTGATACGATCCTTCTTCTGGTGCACTCTTTTTCTCTTCGATTATTTCATCGTCTGATTCTTCTTCATCACTTTCACTCCCTTCTTCAGCAATAATGTCCAAGCCCTTTAGTCCGGATTGACCTTTTTTATTTACAATGTTTAAATCACCCAAAGGTCCCAACAAATCATCCGTGTTTACTTGTTTCTCCTGTCCCTTAACCATTCCCATATTGTCATTAAATTTTTGATAGGTTCCATCAAGCATGGGCTCTACTAGTACATTATATTCCCCTTTAGGAGTATAAGTCTCCACAACAAATGGTTCTAGGAATTTTATCTTCGAAATGTTTCTGACTAGTTTCGTAACTAAACGAGAGTTTGAAAAGTGCACCGAAAGATCTTCAATTGCATTATTAAATTCGATTGCAAACCTGTTTGCTATGGCTTGAGTTCTCATGAACTCTTTGTGGTAGTTCATTCTCATAGTGTAGGTTTTTGATCCGTAGTTTTCATCATAATCAATTTCGGGAACAAACCGTGATTCCTTAGCAACCATTATTGGACCAATAAATTTTTTCGCGTCGTCCAAAAATCTACACTTCCGAACTATGCGCTCTGCCCCTTCTCCGAAGATTTGGGTTTTCATTGCGATATTGAAAGATGGAACTTCCTTAACAGTAAGTTTGTGACTCTGTATTTGACCAATAAAGTTTTTGCATTGTGTTTCCCTATGTTTTTTCATTAGTTTCCCTGTTAAACATCCATAACATATATTATATGCCTTGCAATGAGAGCAAGCAAATCGACGAGCTTCATCAACATTTTTCCAACATATACCACAGCGAATGTCTGCTACGCGCACGAAGTCGTCTTGACTATACGACCAACTCCAGATGCGGTTAACGAAATTTGATGAAGGATATTTGTAGCTTGTCCAATCCGATGTAAGTATGAAATCATCAGGAGTATCCTTTCGTTCTCTCGTGATATCCATTCTAATCTTTCTAGTTTCCCCTGTTGCAAGATTGGTCATTTCAGTTTTAGATGCTGTTAGACTAGAAGCAAGTCCAGTTATGATATTGGAAAGTGAATCTGCATCAAGGGAAGGTTTTCCGAAGTGAGCTACAGCACCATAAGCGGTTGCTTCTTGTACCATATTATTCAGTGTCGAAAAGTCTTCACCTTCCTCTGCCATACCAATACAAGCAACAGAAAGTCTTCGTCCAAATTTAGATGCAATTTCTCCCATTTTCTCAGAAAATGGTCCACGATCAGAGGGCTTTCCATCAGAAAAAAACATGAGAGATAGAGAACATTGACTCGTTTGATTTTTCATGAGAAGTAATTCTGCAGCTTCTAGTGCAGGCATATAATTTCCGGGGCCTTCAGGACGGTGTTCGCTCCAATTTCGTAAGTCAATAAATTTATTGTAAAGAACCCAGTCTGTCAATTCATATTTGAGAATTACTTCAGCATCGTCTTTCATAAGAACAACACTTATCAAATCTGTATTAGATCTAGTCCTATTTTGCAACGGTCTCTTTACAAAATCGCGTGCTAGAGTCATCCATACTCCGTCCGATCGACAACGCGATCCATTAACATCATCTCGCCTCATAGATCCTGACATATCGACTACTAGAACAGAGTGGCTAGTCCATTGCTTCTTATTTTTCAGCATCGCATCTCGTTTTACAATACGAAGAAGGAGCATTTCGTGAGATAAATAATCTTCTTCCTTCTTAAGTATTATAGGTTGGGCATTCTTTGTACCCGACGAGTCTAGGGACACATCCTTTGACTTGTAAGAAGTTATCTCTCTATTCTGATGAGGATCATAGATGAAGACTATTCCTCCAAATGTGTACTTGAAACGTCCATTACGAGCAGGTTCACGCATGCCATATCGACGCGCTCTTTGTAGATCAATCTTTTGAATGTCTCGTTCCTGTCTACGTTGGCGGCCATGGATACCAGATAAAAGGACTGAGTCTGCTGTTAGTTGAACATGCTCAGAGATTGTCATTATATTTTATATTTCTTAATTTTTTATGATTTCGTCGAGAGAGAAATAACAGAATCAATGTTACCCATGTAGAATTCAAACTTTTAGTAGGGACAGAAGGGAATTTTAAACATTATGGCAACAGACTAAAGGAAGAGTATTTATGAGACAAATGGTGTCACGGAATGAAACGGATTAACTTTATAAGATTAGCAATGATATAAAAGATCATTATTTCCTTTTTTAATCGAAAGATCGCATGTAGGAAAGTTATGGTACAAGTTTATTTTTATCTATTCATGGCATGCTTTAATTTCTATATTCGATTTTGGGAATGTTCTTCCTCATAATTGTTGGGAACTTTTATGAATTTTGAAGCGCAAAAATATGTAACCATTCATAAGTAAATGAATTTTCTTGAGAAGATTAGAGCTACATACTTCGACTTAGTTGTATTAGTGCTTGCTCTTTCATTTTTTCCGTGCGCTGTTGAATTTTAAGCGCATCGGAAGCGTCAACACTTCCAACACCACCAACCATACGATTATACCTTTGACGAAATGTTTTCTTCTCCAGTAAAGATCGAAGTGCAAAATAATATTTTGCATACAGACTGTTGTAAAATAAAAATTTGATTTGAGAGATGAGTTAAATTTATTCCACCAAAACATACAATCGATGTAGATTAATCGCATGGTTGCGACTTACCTGCTTGAAATATAAAGATCCCATTTTACCATCCTTAAGAATTGTAGCTCTAGGCGATTAATTGATTCCAAGGAAAATTGAGGATATACGATAGCAAATTCAATATTCCAGCTACTCAAGTCTTGCCATACTTTACTGGCAAGAAGCAGCCCAGCCATAAATATTGGCCTCCATGTACATGCCATTAACGGTACTCTTGCAACTTCCATCAACCGTTCGATGTAAATCAGACATACAATTGAGCACTCTGAGGAAAGTTGAACCTTTTTGAAGAGTTTATGTGCAAATTCATAAATTTCAACCTCAGTAGGAATACGCACTGAGGATGGACTCAAAGCATCAGGCGTTTCATAATCTGCTTTGAGCTTCTTGAGGGAGTAAATTGCACCAGCTCTTGCCATGGGAACACGCACCATTGTGCACTTGTATCGAGGCTTTGCATAGTTATCTTCCTTGAACTCTTTTCGCATCTTCGGTGAAAATAAACCACTCGGATCCTTGTCGGATTCAAACCGGCGCTCTATTTTTACAATATGTTGATGTAATATCATTGCAACACGGCGAAGCGCATCTCGGAAATTAGGTCGTGAAATAGTTCCCATTGTTGTTGGGATTGCAGAAGAAGCTCGATCAGCGGCAGGCACATAAGATAATGGCTTCGAGCTTGAACTGATCAATGGCGTATATGCATCCGAAGATGGACAAAATATGACTTCAGGTTTTCTATTTTTGGATTTCCTGGACTTTCTGATACGTTTGCGTTGTGCTTGTTTCTCTTCATTTGTTGTTAAGGATTTAGATTTTATCATTTCTGGACTTGGATCTAGGTTATTGAGATTTGCACCCAAACTTGAACTTTTTGGAAAATTTTGTTCATGATCATCAAGTTTATTCAAAGAAGTACAAGAAAGTTGCTCTGTCAGAGTCGAAATGTGTTTCTTGGCTTTAGATACATCTGTTATTTCTGAGTCGTGCAAAGGCTCCTCATGAAATAATTCTTCTTCGACGTTGGTCTTGAGGGAACGCTCTGGCGTCAAGTGCTTCTCTTCGCTGTTGCTATTCTCGAGTTGATTATTAGTGGGCGAATGGCTTCTTCGATGAGGACGAACGGGTGGAATAAGAATTCTAGTGTATTGACTAGTTTCCTTCATACTGATAACTTTTGCAGTCATGTCTTTGAGGTAGCTACTGCTGTTACTCATGTTTTCGAATGAGGCAATGGCACTATATAGCATAGGTCGACAAGGACTAATCCCAGGCTTTTGAAAACTTCCCGATACGCTGGACGCTGCACTACCGTAACATTCGTTGGGTGAAATAGTGTTTATAGTTGCACTACTTACATGATGCTTTGGGAAGAATGTTGAGTATTTTGGAGGAGTCTGTAATTTTGGATACTCATAAGGTACAGATGTTCTGGCATTTTCTGAATGCATATCTGTGTTTGGAGGAGTCTTCATACTCAGTGAGTGATCGCTATAACCCATGGAAGGAGTCGATATATTGGTTGAACAGGCTCCTGTGGACGCAGTAGATGAAGTTGACAAGAACGTTCTTGTAGGATTGATGCTATTTATGCATTCAGCATGATCTAGTGTTTGTTCTTGTAGCGTATCTTGGAGATTTCCCTTACTTTCCTGTAATTTAAGATCAGAGAGAGTTTGTTCCGCTTGACAAAAGTCTAAAGTAGATTCGTTTTCTCTTGTTGAAGATTTCCCCAACGGAGGTGTTCTGGCAATTTGAGAACCTGACGTAGATGCAGTGTTTTCATTCAGAATCAAATTTTGCTCCGTTGCCCTTGTGAATCTTTCATGATCGTGCAAAATATTTGGGGTACGTTCTAGTTGCTGTAGTAAATTGCTTGATACCATTGTCATTGTAGCCATTTTACTAAACTATAAAACGAGACAGATCCAAGTTCAATATCGCTCTCTTGATAAAAGCAAAATTAGAAATACCAAAGCATACAAATCTTTCGCTAGAATAACCACTTCCTCTATGAATCTATTCAATTCTTTATCTATTCTTGACCTGTCAAGAAAAAGCAATTGTGAATCGTAGATATTTATATGAAAGCATCTCTCATCAAGGTTTTCAATGATGGAAAATATATGTTGATATCTTATCGTGTTCGTTTTTAGTAGGAGTATTTTGTACCATGGAATGGACTAGAATTTTCGCTCAAAAATATTTTTTCAATTACATATGGCATCGTAGAGACTGTACTGATATTTTTATACTACTTCCTCGACTCTTTTATTCTCTCGTAGAAAGTGTAACATCAAGAATCTCCTTAGATCATTCTGAGAATCAAATTACTTTTCATACTCAAGATACGGTATTCGTTTCCGCGAACATTTTGTACGGTACCAACTTATTTATAAATGTACTATTAAAATATATGTAAGAGTGTTTTGCATTTTCCTTCCTTCCAGTCGTAATCTCCTATGTACTCAAAAACAATTAGAAAAGTGGATGCTGGGATTTTTTGCAAATACAAAAATAATCACAAAATACGTACGACTTGTTCAATATTGTTGATACGTATTCTTTATGGACGTGTTTTATTGTGCTACTGCTTGCCTGACACACATGTTTCATGGTAACGAAACTCCACTTATTTGAACGGTGCAAGACGAGAACGTGATATCTTTCCCAATATTTCAGGCACGAGTCAGAGTCCGTAGAAACAGAATATGAATTCTACGCAACATCAAAGACTATGCAAATGCAATTGCGATTTTTTTCAATTTGTTCATATGGAATTTTCTTATTGTTGTTTTGTACTTAGGGCATTCTTCGTTGAAAAAAACTCATTTAGTATATAGTAAACGGTCAGCAGCAGGCATCAATAGAGTCAATTTTATTTGGCACGTAAGATTCATCAAAAGCGTCTTTTGTGGCCACATAAAAACAAAAAGCATTCTATTCAGATGAATCTACAAAGATACTTTAAAATGTGATTAAGATTGACAGATGTCTTTTCATAATTTTGTGAAAGAAAATGGCTATTTTCAAATGGAGGTTGCCTCATCAACGCGTACGTCATCATAGAACTTGTTTTTCAGAGGTGCTCCACATGGACAAAGTTTACTCTGCCCATGCCAACTTATCATACATAAAAAGAAGAAAACATTTTCACAGATGTAACTATACTAGTTTTTAAACTGCTTGCAATGGTACTATTTTCTTCAATCCTTCTTGTGAAACGATTTGAAATAAAACCAAAAACCCACATCTCAACCTTAGACATAATTTTATTGTTTAGCATGCGTTGAATTATCCATAACGGATCGACATATTTTCAGCAAACCTATATGGACTTAATACTCCTGTAATATTCGGGATATGAATATGCAAAGTTCGAATTGTTGAGGGAAAAGATCAGGGATTTTGATTTTAGTTCATTCATAGTTGAAGTGATATCCAAATGGTCAAATATATATATTGTGGTTCGTTATTCCATTCCTGGATGATTTTAACTAACTAACCAACTAACTAACCAACAAATATTTGAAATCCAATCCTCTGAAATGATATATTAATATTTATTATTTATTACAAGAAAAAAAATTGGAATTAAAATGAAATTTATATGTTTGGCGTGCATTCAATTGACTCGCTAAAAAAATAAATGGAAAATAGGCTTTTCATACTATTTTCTTTGAAAAAACTG